>Ga0326726_10003259_pt1 | contig 14897 bp, 14 predicted proteins | sample MHFenrmetagenome_2_FD_207603 | JGI IMG/M metagenome (GOLD analysis project Ga0326726, IMG submission 207603) | Lab enriched peat soil microbial communities from Michigan Hollow, Ithaca, NY, United States - MHF15MN | ecosystem: Environmental > Terrestrial > Soil > Wetlands > Peat | place: USA...
GCCGTCCCGAGCTGGTTCGCGGTGGTCGTGCTGGCGCTCGTGATCGGCGGCTCGATCCTCGCGTTCCTCGCGATCTTCTTCGGCATGCTGCGCGCGTTCTTCACGTTCTTCACGACCGTGCCGATCGGCGGCGTGTGGATCGGCACCATGGCGCTCGTCTGCGTGCTGTCGGTGATGAGCGGCTTCGAGTCCGATCTGCGCGAGAAGATCCTCGGCTCCAGCGCGCACATCCAGATCACGCGCGAGGACGGCGACTTCACCGAGTGGCACGAGATCAAGGCGCGCGTCGACAAGCTCCCCGGCGTGGTCGCGTCGACGCCGTATGCCGTCAGCGAGGTCGTCATCGCCGCGAACAACAACGGCATGAACGTCATCATCAAGGGCATCGATCCGAAGACGATCGGTGGCGTGACGGACCTCGTGCACGATCTCGAGGACAAGGACTCGATGCAGCGCCTCGAGCCCGGCGCCGACGCGCAGCACGATCTGCGCGTCCCGCAGACGCCCGCGAAGCCGCCGAAGAACGTCATCGATCCGCCGCCGGCGGACATGCCGCACGCCGGCGACCCGATCGACTACTCGAAGGGCTCCGATCTCGACGAGCCCGACGTGCCGTCCGCGCCGGACGAGCCGCCGCCGCTACCACTCGGATCGGGCGTGCCGCACGCGCCGGGCGGGCACGCGATCGACCACGCGATCCACGGCGGCACGCCACACGGCCTCGTCGGCGCGATCGGCGCCGATGATCTCGAGCCGTCGGCAGGCTCGGCAGGCTCGGCAGGCTCGGCAGGCTCGGCAGGCTCGGCAGGCTCGGATCGCTTCGGCGGCGATGCGCCGTACCTCGTCGGCGACGCGCCGGTCATCGACCCACCGCCGCCCGACATGGTCACGACCGACGATCCGCCGATCGACTACTCGAAGCCGGGCAGCGGCAACGTCGATCCCACGATCCACATCGTCGACATGCCGAGCGACCAGACGTCGCTGTCGACCCGCACGCAGGCGCTACCCGGGATCCTCGTCGGGCGCGAGCTCGTCAAGCAGACGCACCTCTACACCGGCGAGGAGGTCCGCCTCGTGTCGCCGCTGTCCGATCCGTCGAACCCCGACGCGACCGGCACGCCAGTCCCGTTCAACCGCGACTACCGCGTCGCCGGCATCTTCTTCACCGGGATGTACGAGTACGATCTCAAGTACGTCTACGTCACGCTCGACTCGCTCCAGGACTTCCTCGATCGCGGTGACGCGGTCGATGGCATCGAGGTCCGCGTCAACGGGCCGGACGACACCGACGAGATGGTCGAGAAGCTGAACGAGGAGCTCGGCCCGAAGTATCGCGTCCAAGACTGGAAGGAGCTCAACCACAGCCTGTTCTCGGCGCTCAAGCTCGAGAAGATCGCGATGTTCATCGTCCTCGGGATCGTGATCCTCGTCGCGTCGTTCTCGATCGTCGGCAATCTGATCATGGTCGTCGTCGAGAAGGGGCGCGAGATCGCGCTGCTGAAGACCCTGGGCGCGTCCGATGCCGGCGTCATGCAGCTGTTCGCGATCCAGGGCCTGTTCATCGGCCTGATCGGCACCGTCCTCGGCGTCACGACCGGGCTCGTGGCGTGCTACGTCGGCAAGCGGGTCGGCATCCCGCTCAACCCGGACGTCTACTACATCGACAAGATGCCGGTGCATGTCGACCCGAGCTCGGTGTTCGTGACGTTCGCCGCCGGCGTCCTGATCTCGATCGCGGCGACGTTCTATCCGGCAATTCTCGCGGCCCGGGTTCGCCCCGCCGCGGGAATGCGTCACTGATGTCGGGAGCTGTGCCCGTAGCTTCACGCTCGCCGGAGCTCGCGGTCGTGAAATCGACCAGTTGGGGGCTGGCACACCCCATGCTCCACGCCGTAGCACCATGCGCACTCTGCTCGTCGCCGGACTCCTGACCGTTGCCGCTGCCGTTCCTGAGGTTGCTTCCGCAGGGACGTATATCGGCCTCGGGATCGGAACCGGTCCGAACACGAGCGACTCGCAGAACAACAACTACAGCTCGGACGGCCGGAGCGGCCGGCTGGCTGTCGGGTTCGCGTTCGGCCGGCTCGCCGTCGAGGGCGCGTACAGCGGCTATTCAGCGGTGATCGGAGATACCCGGTCGATGGCGGGGCAGTTCGACTCTCGAACCCTGCAGGTGGCGCTCAAGTACAACTTCCCGCTCGCCGACCACTTCGAGCTGTTCGGGCGTGGTGGCCTGCTCCGAACCGACCTCAGCTGGAAAGATGGCGGCGGTTCGTGGTCCGGTGACGGCTACACGCTGTCGGCGGGCGTCGAGTACCGGCTCCCGGCCTTCGGCAGCCTGTTCGTCGACGTCACCCGCAACCAGGCAAGCCTCGACAATGGCTCGCCGACGGCCGTCGACCAGACCGCATCGATGTTCACGCTCGGGGTCAACATCTCGCTCTAGGCGGGTCTCAGCGGATCTCTCGTCCGCGCGAAGCAACCTTCTGCGTTTTGCATAGGTCGTAACGCGCGTTGACACCCGCAGGAGCCATAAATAAAGTCCTGCGCTCGTTAGAGATTCCTGTGAGCGACGTGCCCGAGTCAGAGACCCCACTTGGGCCACCAGCCGAGTCGAGCGAACCCGCGCCCGCAAACGGCACGCGGGTCGAAGCCGTCGCGGTCACCAAGGCCACCAGGTCGACGACGCCCGCGGCGGGCGGCGCGCGGATCGAGGTCCGCAACCTGTCGAAGGTCTACGTCCACGGCGGCATCTCGCTGCCGGTGTTGACCGGCGTCAACCTCACGCTCGAGCCCGGCGACCGGGTCGCGGTGGTCGGCGCGTCGGGCGTCGGCAAGTCGACGCTGCTGCAGATCCTCGGCACGCTCGATCTGCCGACCGCCGGATCGATCCAGTTCGACAACGAAGAGCTGACGCGGATGAACGCGTCGCGGCTCGCCGAGTTTCGCAATCGCCGCATCGGCTTCGTCTTCCAGTTCCACCACCTGCTCCCCGAGTTCAGCGCGCTCGAGAACGTGATGATGCCGGCGCTGATCCAGGGCATCGCGACCGCGAAGGCTCGCTCGCTCGCGCTCGATATCCTCGGTCGCGTCGGGCTGTCGCATCGCCTCACGCACCGGCCGAGCGAGCTCTCGGGTGGCGAGCAGCAGCGCGTCGCGCTCGCGCGCGCGATGGTGCTCCAGCCGGCGCTGCTCCTCGCCGACGAGCCGACCGGCAACCTCGACCGCGCCACGGGCGAGGCGATCCACGAGCTGTTCCTCGATCTCAACCGCGAGCGCGGCTCGACGCTGCTCGTCGTCACGCACAACCACGAGCTCGCGTCGATGATGCCGCGCCGGATGCGGATGGTCGACGGCGGCGTGCTCGTCGAGGACACCGAGCCGCCGTATCGCTCGCCTCACGACCCGGTGACGCCGTGACCAGACGACTCGCGCTCGTCGCCACCATCCTGTCGCTCTGGCTCGCCGCCCCGGTCGTCGCGCAGCCGAGCCCCGATGGCGCCGGCTCGGGCTCGGACACGGGATCTGGATCTGGCGCTGGATCCGGATCTGGATCCGGCAGCGCCACACCCACCGGTCCCGCGACCCCCGGCGTTCCGACGCCCACCGGCGGCGGCTCGCCGCTCACGTGGCAGGGCCGGCCGATCGAACGCGTGCAGTTCCGCGGCAACCGCAAGGTCGAGGACGACGCGATCCGCGTCCAGCTCCTGTCGAAGGCCGGCTCGCTGCTCGATCCCGCGAAGCTCCGCGAGGATCTGCGCGCGATGTGGAAGATGGGCTTCTTCGCCGACATCGATGTCGAGGGCGAGGTCGGTCCGAACGGCGGCCTGACGCTGACGTTCGCGGTCAAGGAGAAGCCGTCGATCCGCAAGGTCCTGGTCGCCGGCAACAGCGAGCTCGAGCTGTCGAAGATCAACGAGGTGATCGATCTCGAGCTCGACGCGATCGTCGACATCGCGAAGGTCAAGAAGAACCGCGAGAAGATCGCCGACGTCTACGTCCAGAAGGGCTATTACCTCGCGACCGTCGACTGGGAAGTGAAGCCCGTCAACGAGGCCGAGGTCGACGTCTGGTTCAAGATCGACGAGAAGGCCAAGGTCAAGATCCGCGAGGTCCAGTTCATCGGCAACAACAGCATCTCCGACGACGAGCTGCGTGGCGCGATCTCGACGCGGCGCGCGGATGCGCTGTCGTTCCTGAACGACTCCGGGACGTACTCGCAAGAAGCGTTCGAGCGCGACCTGTTGCTCGTCAGCGCGCACTACTGGGATCGCGGCTACGCGAACGTCAAGGTCGGCACGCCGCAGCTGCGGCTGTCGCGCGACAAGCAGTACATGTACCTGTCGATCCCGATCGACGAGGGTCCGGTGTTCACGATCGGATCGGTCAACTTCAAGGGCGACCTCATCGGCACCGCGGCGAAGAACCTCGAGAAGATCCACATCCGCCCCGGGATGAAGTTCTCGCGCACGCTCATCGCCGAGGACCGCGAAGGGCTATCGAACTACTACCAGGACCAGGGCTACGCGTACGCGAACGTCCTGCCGCTCACGAAGGTCGACCTCGCGAAGCAGCAGATCAGCCTCACGTTCGAGGTCGCGCGTGGCAAGCGCGCCTACTTCGAGCGCATCAACGTCCGCGGCAACTCGAAGACGCGCGACAAGGTGATCCGTCGCGAGATGAAGATCTCCGAGGGCGAGCTGTTCAACAACACGAACCTCGAGATCTCGAAGCGCCGCATCATGGCGCTCGGCTTCTTCGAGAACGTCGTCGTGTCGACGAAGCGCGGCTCGTCCGACGAGTTCGTCGAGGTGAACGTCGAGGTCAGCGAGCGGCCGACCGGCACGTTCCAGATCGGCGCCGGCTTCTCGTCGGTCGAGAACTTCATCGCGCAGGCGCAGATCTCGCAGAACAACCTGTTCGGTCGCGGCCAGACCCTCGCGCTGCAGGCGCAGATCTCGAGCTTGCGGCAGCTGTTCTTGCTCCGCTTCGTCGAGCCGTACTTCCTCGACACCTACTGGACGTTCGCGTTCGACCTCTACAACCAGAGCCGCGGCTTCGGCACGTTCTACCGCAACGCCTCCGGCGGCACGCTGACGTGGGGCTATCCGCTGTCGTACGAGGCGCGCGCGTTCCTCACCTACAAGCTCGAGGACGTCAGCATCACGACCGGCTCGGGAGGCTTCGCGAACCTCGGCGCGACCACGGCCCCGATCGCGTCGACGTCGGTCGCGAACCTGTTCCGCGGCGGCGTGACGTCATCGCTCCGCGCGTCGCTGTCGTGGGACTCGCGCAACAACCGCCTGTTCCCGACCGAGGGCTGGTACGACTCGATCTTCGCGGAGTACGCGAGCCAGTACACGGGCTCCGAGAACAAGTTCGTGCGCTGGGGCGGCTTCGTGCGCAAGTACAAGCAGCTGTGGGGGCCGTTCGACCTTCACGTCAACGCCGAGGTCGGGTTCACGACCTCGACCGATCCGCTGGGCGTGCCGATCAGCGAGCGCTACCTCGTCGGCGGGATCTACAACATCCGCGGCTACGCGCCGCTGTCGCTCGGCCCGAAGCTGCGCACCCAGCCGCCCGGCGATGTCGGCCAGGGCCTCGGCAGCCTGCCGCTCGGCGGCAACATGCAGGTCATCTTCAACAGCGAGGTCGAGTTCCCGCTGTTCAAGAAGGTCGGCATCTCCGGCGTCGTGTTCTTCGACATGGGCAACGCCTACAACCTCGAAGATCGCTACTGCTCGGGGCTGCAGCGCAAGAACTCCGCGGTGCCGATCCAGTTCGACCCGTGCTTCCACTTCCCGGATTCGCTCACCTCCGGAATTCGCAAGTCGGTCGGCTTCGGGTTCCGCTGGATCTCGCCGATCGGCCCGCTGCGGTTCGAGTGGGGCATCCCACTCGACCAGCAAGTCGGCGAAGATCCCCTGGTTTTCGAGTTCACCATCGGAAACTTCTTCTGAAGAAACCGATTGGTTGAGCGTCGAAGTGATCGTATGACGAGGTCCCTATGAACCGCTACGCAGCACTCGCTTGTCTCGGTCTTGGCTTGATGGTGAGCCCACTTCTCGGTGGGCTGGCAAAGAGCGCGGTCCCGGCCCCGAAGATCGGCGTCATCGATCTCGACAACACGCTGTCGACCACCCCTGCCGGCAAGCGCGCCAACGACGCGTTCGAGAAGACGCGCAAGGGCAAGCAGGGCGACCTCGACAAGAAGCAGGACGAGCTCAAGCGCGCGACCGCCGACCTCGACAAGCAGAAGGCCGTGCTCAAGCCCGACGTCTACGAGTCGAAGCGCGCGGTGATCGAGAAGTCGTTCGTCGAGCTGCAGCAGACCTACGTGAAGCTCGAGCGCGAGCTCGCCGGCGAGCGGACCAAGCTCATCCAGGACCTCCTGAAGCTGGCAGGTCCGAAGATCGAGAAGATCGCGCAGGCCGAGGGCGTGAACCTCATCATCGACCGCGAGGCCGTGGTGTTTGCCGATCCGACCATCGATCTCACGCAGAAGCTCAACGCCGAGATGAAGTAAGCCGGTCCGGAGAAAGCGAGCAGAAGTGATATAGAGGGCGCATGGACGCCCTCAAGATCGAGCAGATCCTCGGTCTCTTGCCACACCGGTATCCGTTCCTGCTCATCGATCGCGTGCTCGAGCTGACCGACGACCGCGTCCTGGCGCTGAAGAACGTCACGATCAACGAGCCGTTCTTCCAGGGCCACTTCCCGGGCGTGCCGGTGATGCCGGGCGTATTGCAGATCGAGGCCATGGCGCAAGCAGGTGGCATCCTGGCGTCGCGGGCGATCCAGTTCGATCCGACGACCCATGTCATGCTGTTCATGGCCATCGACGCGGTGAAGTTCCGCAAGGCGGTCGTGCCGGGGGACCAGCTCCACATCGAGGTCCTGCCGCTGCGCAAGGGCAAGATCTTCAAGATGAAGGGCGAGATCAAGGTGAACGAACAGGTCGTGTCGTCGGCCGAGTTCCTCGCCGGCCTGGCCGAGAAGAGCAAGGTCTCCTGACGCGTTGGATCTCCGTGACTCGCGCGCTCGTCATCCTCATCGTCCTGGTCGGCGCCGGCTGCCACAACAGCAGCTCGAAGGGCCGTGGCAGCGGCAGCGGGGGCGCGCCGGTCGAGATCATCAACCAGGCGCAGCTGCCCGACGCGGGACACGGCTCCGGCGCGGTCGGTGACGAGATCGAGCCGAACGATGGTGACGACGTCGCGACGCCGCTCGCGCTCGGCGGCACGGTACGCGCGAAGATCGATCCGGAGACCGACGTCGATCACTTCCGCATCGACGTCGACAAGCCAGGCGCGCTCGCGGTGATGGTCAACGCGGTCGAGATCGATCTCGCGGTCGAGCTCGAGGACGCGAGCGGCACCGTGGTGGCCAAGAGCGATCGCAGCGGCGCGCGCCTCAAGGAAGGCGTGCCGAACTTCGGCGTGACGCCCGGTCGCTACACCGCGGTCGTGCGCGCCGTGCCCAAAAAGAAGCCGAAGAAGCCGGCGAAGGGCAGGACGCCCGAACCGACACCGCCACCCGCGCCGGTCGCGTACGAGATCACTGCCACGCTCGTGCCCGCGACCCCGAATGGCGAGCACGAGCCCGACGAAGATCGCGGCACCGCGAACGATCTCATCATCAACGACACCGCGACCGGCTATCTCGGCTGGACCGGCGACGCCGACGTGTGGAAGCTGTCGGTCGAGACGCTATCGGCGAAGAACGCGGTCGACATCGAGGTCTCCGCCGTCGAAGGCGTCGCGCTCGAGCTCGACGTCGACGATGGTATCGGCCAGCCGCTGCTCGTGCGCAAGGCGCCGCGTGGTGCGCCGCTCGTGGTGCGCGGCCTGTTGCCGGTCGTGCCCGCGAGCTCGCCGCCCTACCACTACCTGACCATCAAGGGCGCCGGCTCGAACCCCGAGACGCCGTACCAGCTCCGCGTCACCGCGCACGTGATCGGCACCGACGCCGAGATCGAGCCCGACGACACGCCGGAGAAGCCGTTCGTGATGCCGAGCGATCGCACGGTCGTCCACGCGACCTGGACCGCGGGCGACGTCGATTGCTTCGCGCTGGCGAACGCCACCACCGAGCGCACGCTCAGCGCGACGATCAACCCGCCGAACGAGCTCGACGTCGTCGCCGAGCTCCTCATCGACGGCAAGACGGTCATGACCGCGAACAAGGGCGGCAAGGGCTTCGAGGAGAAGCTCACCGGCACCGTGCCCGCAAATGCCCATGCCGTGGTCCGCATCAAGAACGTCGACGCCAACGCCACCGTCGAGGCTACCTACGATGTCACGATCGTCGAGGGCGGCCCCGGCGACAACGCGCCGTAGCTCGCTCAGAACAGGATGACATCACCGGTCGGGTGATCGAGCCCGAGGTCGTCCTTGCTGATCGTCGTGATCGTCGGTTCGAGATCGGCATCCACGTCGAGCTCGGTGGCGAGCTCGCGAATTGTCTCGGCCTGCCAGGTATCGATCTGCAGCAGGCTCTGCGCGCAGACGTCCTGGAATTGCAGATTCGAGAGCCCGTCCTGGGACGCGGTGATGATCGACGCAAGCGCACCGTCGCTCGACTTCAGGGCGGCGTCGACCGAGGTCCGCAGTCCGAGGATCTCGTGATCGATGTGATCGATGCGCGCGCGCGCGTTGACCGCGTAGTCGGAGACCATGGTGCTGAGCGACTGGCTCTGGGCCACGAGCGCCGGAAGCGTGGTCTCCATCGAGATCGCGAGCTCGCGGATCCTTCGGTTGGCATCTCCGATCGATCGCGAGAGTGCCTGCATCTCGGTCGCGATCGTCTTGAAGACGTTCAGCCCCGAGCGCGCGGCTTCGATCCGGACGTTGATCGACAACGCTCGCGCCGCGGTGTTGGTCCGCTCGATCTGGGCGGCCGCCTCGGTGATCTGGCGAGCCTGTTCCGCGACGCTCGCCACCTTCGAGGCGTGTTCCACCACCGCCGCGCCGAGCGTGGCTCCGTGCTCGCGGACGTGGTCGGCCTGACTCGCGATCGCGCGCGCGAGCTCGCTGTCGTTCGCGCCGATGGGTCCGGCCAGCAAGCCGCGCAGCTGCTCGATGTGCGTGCGTGCGATCGTGACCACGTCTTGCAGGTGATTGCCCGCTCCGAGCACCGCGCGCTCGGTCGTGTCGTTGACCTTGCGGAGTCGGTCTCGGATTCGTGTCCGGAGCTGCGCGAACCTGTCGATGAATGATGGCGCGCCCGACATGGATCACCGGGCGAGGCGCTGGACGGCGGCGATCAACAAGTCCGGCTTGAACGGCTTGATGATCCACCCCTTCGCGCCGGCTTTCTTCGCGCGGTCGATGTGCGCGGGACTGCCTTCGGTCGTCAGCATCACCACCGGCAGCGACGCCCATCGCGTGTCGGCATGGAGCTTCTCGATCAACTCCAGCCCGTTCATGCGAGGCATGTTGATGTCGCAGATCATCATCGCGATCGCGGGATCGACCTTGCCGAACGCATCGACCCCGTCGACGGCTTCGACGACCTGGAACCCGGCCTGCGTCAGTGCCGCGCCGACCTGTTGGCGAATCGTGGGGGAGTCGTCGACGACAAGAATCTTCTTGGCCATACGCGAGATGACTCGGCCGACACGCGTGGAGGTGTAGAACCGAACTGCCTCAGAGAAACTCCTAGGTTCGCGATCTCGCTCAAAAACGTCCCTCCACGGTTTCGGTTTCATGCCGAAGCACATCAGTGGTGGCGATCGCAGCAACACGCATCGGGCTCGAGTCGGATCGAGTGGCCAGCGCGTTGTCGCGCGTCACCGCGACGATGTTGCGTTGCACGTTCCATCCCGCACCGACCATCGCTCGCCCTCCGGCGTGGCGCCTGGCGGTGCTCGCGATCCCCGGATCGACTCCGTTGACCGTCGCGCTGTCCTCCGATCAGCGTGGGTGTGCGGCACTCGCGTCCGCGATGCTCGGGATCGCCGACGACGAGCTCGACCTCGCGATGATCGATGACGTGCTCCGCGAGCTCACGAACATGACCGCCGGGCAGCTCAAGCTCGAGCTCAAGCTCGATCAGGCGCTCGGGTTGCCTCGGCTTCACGACGACGACGCGGTGTTCGCGTCGAACCCGTGGACGCACCACATCCTCGCCAGCGCCTCGACGTGCCTGGCGGTCTCTCTCACTTCGTTCGTGTTCTAAGGAGATACCTGTGCCCTGCATCCTGACCATCGATGACTCCAGCACGATCCGCACCATCATCACCAAGCAGATGACCGACCTCGGCTTCGAGGTCGAGCAAGCCGAGGACGGCGTGCAAGGACTCGCGAAGCTCGAGGTGATCACGCCCGACCTGATCCTGCTCGACGTCACGATGCCCGTGATGGATGGGCCCACGATGCTCGCGAAGCTGCGCGAGTCGAAGAACACGACGCCGGTCATCATGCTGACCAGCGAGTCCAAGCGCGCGATCGTCGCGGGCGCGATGAAGCTCGGCATCGACGATTACATCCTCAAGCCGTTCAAGCCCGAGGAGCTGCGCGCGAAGGTGCTCAAGGCGCTGCGCGTGGACGGCGCGGCGCCCAGCGCCGAGACGCCGATCTCGGCGAGCCCGGTCGCGCCGAAGTCGGCAGCTCCGGCCGCGGCAAGCAGCCCCGGCCTGCAGTTCACCGATGTGCTGCTGATCGATGACATGGAGAACGTCCACAAGAAGTTCCGCACGATGCTGCCGGCGCACTTCTCGATGAGCGCCTGCGTCAGCGCTCGCGAGGCGATCCAGCTGTGCCAGGAGCGCGTGTATCGCGTCGTCGTGATCGACATGGTGATTCCGGATATCAACAGCGTCGCGCTGATGAACCAGCTGCGCGCGCTCCAGCCGCACGCGGTCATGGTCGCGCTCGCGTTGCGCAGCGCGAATGATACGAGCGCCGAGGTCAAGGCCAACGGGTTCTCCGACCTGCTGTCGAAGCCGTTCGATGGCGGCGCCATCGATGAATTTCTGGGGCGCCACTTCGAGGTCGACGAGGTCCTGGTCGTCGATGGCAACGTGCTGACCTGCGGCAAGTTCGAGGGCAAGGAAGAGAAGATCGAGCGCTACTTCAGCCGAGTCCGCACGTTGGCCCGCGAGTCGCTGGAGAAACTCGCGTCTGCCTGCCACGACGAGGCGCTCATCGACCTCTCGATGGCGCCGGTCCGCAACGACAGGCTGATCCATCTGGTGATGCTCGTCGACAAGGAGTGCAAGCGGCTCGGGCTCGGGCTCCGGATCATCGGGACGCCGGACATCAAGCGCGCGCTCGCGTCGGTCACGGATACCGCCGATATTCCGTTCTTCGAGACGCGCAGCGCTGCGACCGAGGCTGCATGAGCGAACGCGTCGCCAACGAAGTCGAGCGCGTCGTTCTGGCACGGATCGCATCGAACCGCCTCGTGCTGCCGGCCTCCCCGCAGGGCGCGACGAAGGCGCTCGAGACGCTGCGGGAGCCCAACTTTCGCGCGAGCAAGCTCGTGCAGGATCTCGAGCGTGACCCGATCCTCGCCGTGCTCGTGCTGCGCAGCGCGAGCTCCGCCGCACACGGTCGCCCGGTCGAGATGAAGTCCCTCGACCAGGCGGTGTCGCGGCTCGGCGCCCAGCAGCTCAAGGGGATCATCGTCGAGTACATGGCGCACGAGCTGTTCCAGTCCTCGGATCGGCGGATCAACGAGGCCAACAATCGGGTGTGGGAGCATTCCGTGGTCGTCGGCCTGATCGCCCGGGACGTCGCGGCCCTGGTGGGCAATGCCGAGCCCGATTCCTGCTACCTCGCCGGGCTGCTCCACGATATCGGCAAGCCGGTGATGGGCGCGATGCTCCTCGAGGTCGAGCGTTCGACGAGCCGCAACGGGAGCGCCTTCATCTCCTCGGCGCAATGGACGGCGATCGTCGACCGGACTCATCGCCGGGTCGGCGTCGCGGTCGCCAGCGAATGGAAGCTCGCGGACTCGATCACCAGTGCGATCCGTGACTGCAGCGACTACGACGCGGCGGACCGGGCATCGGCGGCGAACATCGTCAGGTTCTCGAACGCGCTCGCCAAGCGTGAAGGATTTGGCACCGGCACCGTCGACATGAGCGACGTCGAGGCCCTCGTGATGGTCGGCAAGTCGATGCTCGGCGCCGACGAGACGATCGTCAATCGCCTGGTCGCCAACGTCCGGCCGCGGCTCCAGCAGGCCAAATGACCGACGACGAAGAGCTCCTTCACGAGTTCCTGGTCGAGGGCTACGAGAACCTCGACCGGCTCGAGCGCGAGCTGGTTGGCTTCGAGCAGCGCGGCGCGTCCGCCGACAGCGTGTCGGCGATCTTCCGCACGATCCACACGATCAAGGGGACCGCCGGGTTCTTCGGGTTCGAACGCCTGCAGCGAATCACCCACGTCGCCGAGAGCTTGCTGTCGCAGGTCCGAGACGGCAACCTCGAGCTGAGCTCCGAGATCGTGACGACGCTGCTCGGCGTCGTCGACGTCTGCCGGGCGATCCTCAAGTCGCTCGAAGCAGGGGCCGGCGAGGGCAGCTCCGACGACACCGCGCTCGTGCAGCGCCTGACCGAGCTCCAGGACGGTCGTGCCGCCAAGCCGGACGTCGCGGCGGTGGCCGCGCCGCCGGTGACCGCGCCCGCGGCCGCGCCGCCGGTGGCCGTGCCGGTGCCCGCACCTGCCGTCACGCGTCCGGCCAATCCAGCCGCGAGCGCCACACCGCCGCCGGCCGGCGACGAACAACGCTCCGCGAGCGACAGTAGCGTTCGCGTCGACGTCGCGTTGCTCGACAGGCTGATGGACCTCGCAGGCGAGCTCGTGCTCGCACGCAATCAGCTCCTGAAGTCCGTCGCGGCCAATCGCGATGCGACGCTGAGCCAGGCCACCCAGCGGATCGATCTCATCACGTCCGAGATGCAGGAAGGCGTGATGAAGACCCGCATGCAGCCGATCAGCGGCCTGTGGAACAAGCTGCCGCGCGTCGTGCGTGACCTCGCGGCCGAGCTCGGCAAGCAGGTGCGACTCGAGCTCGGCGGCAAGGACACCGACCTCGACCGCTCGATCCTCGAGGCCATCAAGGATCCGCTGACGCACCTCGTGCGCAACGCGATCGACCACGGCCTCGAGCGCCCGGAGCGGCGTCTCGAGGCCGGCAAGCCAGCCGAAGGTGTGTTGCGCCTTCGCGCGAGCCACGAGGGTGGTCAGGTGCTGATCGAGATCTCCGATGACGGGGCGGGTATCGACCCGGAGCGGATCCGGCGCAAGGCACTCGAGCGTGGGCTCGTCACCGCCGAGCGCGCCACGCGGATGACCGAAACCGAGATCGTCAAGCTGATCTTCGCGCCGGGGTTCTCGACGGCGGAGCAGGTCACGAACGTGTCGGGCCGCGGGGTCGGCATGGATGTCGTGCTGACGAACATCGAGAGCATCGGTGGAACCGTCGACGTCGAGAGCCGCCTCGGCGCCGGCACGACGATCCGGATCAAGATCCCCCTGACGCTCGCGATCATCCCCGCGCTGACCGTGGTCGTCGACGGCGACCGGTACGCGCTTCCTCAAGGCGCCGTCGTCGAGCTGGTCCGGATCGACGGCGTGTCGCGCATCGTCGAGCACGTCCACTGTGCGCCGGTCTATCGGCTCCGCGGCCAGCTGCTGCCGCTCGTCTATCTGGATGCGTTGCTCGGTGCTGCGCGTCCCCGCGCGTCGGCGGCGATCATCGTCGTGGTTCAGGTCGAAGAGACCCAGTTCGGGATCGTCGTCGATTCCGTGCTCGATACCGAGGAGATCGTCGTCAAACCGCTCGGCAAGCGGCTCAAAGGCATCGCCGCCTATGCCGGCGCGACGATCCTCGGCGACGGTACGGTCGCGCTCATCCTCGACGCACGCGGCATCGGGAGTCTCGCCGGGCTCCACACCGCCAAGCGTGCCGAGGCGCCCATCGCGGCGCGCGCGGCCGACGAGGCTCGCCCGACGGCGTTCCTCGTGATGAACGTCGCCGAGCAGCAGGTCGCGGTTCCGCTCGGCGAGGTCGCTCGCCTGGAAGCATTCCAGGTCGGCGCGGTCGAGCGCGCGGCCGGCGTCGACGTCGTCCAGTACCGCGGCCGCATGCTTCCGCTGCTCCGGCTCGGGGACTCGGGCGGCTCCACGGAGAGCTCGATCCTGAATGTCATCGTCTACACGATCGGCGGCCGCGACGTCGGGCTCGTCGTCGACGAGGTCGTCGATATCGTCGAAGAGCACGTCGAGATCACGACGACGACCTGCCGCAGCGGGCTCCATGGCTCGGCCGTGATCGGCGGCCGCGTTACCGACGTCGTGGACGTGGCGAGCCTCGCGCGTGCACGTGGCCTCGCGATCGCGGAGGAGCTGTCATGACGGTGTCGGGGCAATACTGCACGTTCCAGATCGGGGACATGACCCTCGGGGTCAACGCGCTCGCGGTCCAGGAGATCATCCGAGCTCAGCCGACCACGCGAGTCCCCCTGGCCGAGCCCGCGATCGCGGGCCTCATCAACCTGCGCGGCCAGATCGTGACCGCGATCGAGCTGCGCTGCAGGCTGCGTTTGCCACCCAGGCCCGCCGACGCCCGACCCATGAACGTCGTCGTACGCACGCCCGACGGCGTGTTCAGCCTGCTCGTCGACCGCATCTGCGATGTCATCGACGTGTCGGAGACCGCGTTCGATCGCCCGCCCGAGAACGTCGCGCCTGACATCCGCGCGCTGATCGTCGGTGCGTTCAAGCTGCCCGACCGATTGCTTCTCGTCCTCGATACCGATCGCCTCGTGCGCGCCGACACCGGCGCAGGAGACCTGTCATGAAACCTCACGTCGTCACGTCCTTCCGCACCAAGCTCGTCTTCCTGTTCGGCATGTTCGCGATGGTCCCACTCGTCGTCGTCGG
>Ga0326726_10003260_pt1 | contig 14895 bp, 9 predicted proteins | sample MHFenrmetagenome_2_FD_207603 | JGI IMG/M metagenome (GOLD analysis project Ga0326726, IMG submission 207603) | Lab enriched peat soil microbial communities from Michigan Hollow, Ithaca, NY, United States - MHF15MN | ecosystem: Environmental > Terrestrial > Soil > Wetlands > Peat | place: USA...
CATGTTTCGTCCACGCGACGACATCGTCTTTCCACTTGAGCGCCAGCTGTTCCGTGCCTTTGGCGAACACGAGCGGCGCCGGCGTCGGCGTGATCCCGATGAGCGGCACCTTCTGAATGTATGTCCCGTCGGTGTTGCCTGGCTTCAACCCGATCTTCGTGAACTGTTCGACGAGATAGTTGACCGTCAGCTCTTCGCCTTTCGTGCCGGGGGCGCGGCCCTCGAACTCGTCCGACGAGAGCACCTTCGTATGCTCCAGGACCGCGGCCGCGTCGATGTCGGGCAGTTGCGCCATCGCGACGGAACCAGCTTTGCCGCAGCCGGACGCCATCACCGCCGTCAACGCAATCGGCAGGATCGCGTGTTTGTTCATGTCTCGCATTCTTGCATACTATGCAGAGCGTGAGGCTCCCCCAACGGTCGATCGGGATGTTCGTGCTGCTGTCGGCGGCGGTGGTCGTCACCAGCGCGCAGCCTCGCAACCTGACGCTCACCGCAGTACCTGGCATCAAGGTCGGGCATCACACGATCACCGAGCGGCCGACCGGCTGCACTGCGATTCTCGTGGAAGCCGGGGCGACTGCCGGCGTCGATGTGCGTGGCGCCGCACCGGCGAGCGCCGAAACGGATCTTTTGAAGCCGGTGAATCTCGTTCAACAGGTGTACGCGATCAGCCTGTCCGGCGGCAGCGCGTTCGGCCTCGACAGCCGCACCGGCGTGATGCGGTATCTCGACGAGAAGAACATCGGCTTCAAAGCGTACGGCTCGATCAACGTGCCGATCGTGCCGGCGGCCAGTCTCATCGACCTCAATGTCGGCAACAACCCGAAGATCCGCCCGACCGCCGACTGCGGCTATCGCGCCGCTCAAGCCGCGTCGACGGCGCCGGTAGTGGAAGGCAATGTCGGGGCCGGCACGGGCGCGACCGTCGGCAAGAGTGAGGGCTCGGGTCGCGCGATGAAGGGCGGCATCGGCAGCGCGGCGATTCGCATGCCGGACGGCCTGATCGTCGCGGCGCTGGTGGCTGTCAATGCGGCCGGTGACATCATCGATCCGGCCACCGGGAAGGTGGTGGCCGGCGTCCGCACGATGGACGGGAAGTCACTCGCCGATGCACGTACGCTGCTGACGTCTGGTGCGCTCAGACAGCCCGCACGACTCGGCGAAAACACCACGCTCGGCGTGGTCGCCACGAACGCGACGCTCACGAAAACGCAGGCGACGAAAGTCGCGGAGATGGCGCACGACGGGTTCGCCCGCGCCATTTACCCGAGCCACACGATGGGCGACGGCGACCTGATCTTCGCGCTGGCGACGGCCGCGCAACCCGGTCCGGCGGACGTCAGCCGCGTCGGAGCCCTCGCGGCCCAGGTCGTGGCGGACGCCGTGGTCCGCGCGGCCCGCCAGGCGACCAGCATTCCCGGGTACCCTGCCGCGCGCGATCTAAAGTAGGCCGTCCGTCTCGCCTTCGGCGACGGCGCGATCGCCACCATGAACCTGCAGCTCGCAGTACTCCTCGTCTATTCGCTGGCGCTGATGGCGCTCGGCCTGTGGATCGGGCGCCGTGTGCGCGGCGCCGCGGACTTCTTCGTCGCAAGCCGGGGACTCGGCCCCGGCCTCGTCTTCTCGACGATGCTCGCGGCGAATATCGGGGCGGGATCGACGGTGGGCGCCACGGCGCTGGGCTACGCAAACGGCCTTTCCGCCTGGTGGTGGGTGGGATCGGCGGGCATCGGCTCGATCGTGCTGGCGTTCTGGATCGGCCCGGCCATGCGGCGTCAGGCCGACGCCCACCAACTGCGAACCGTGGGCGACTATCTCGAACACCGTTACGGGTCGAGCGTCCGCGTGCTCGCCTCGGTCATTCTCTGGTTCGGCTCGCTGTTCATCCTTGCCGGTCAGCTCTGGGCGATGGGATCGATCATCGACGCCGTCGCCGGCATCCCTCCGTGGATCGGCTGTGCGATCGGCGGCGCCGTGATCACCGTGTACTTTGCGGCCGGCGGGCTCCTGACGTCCGCGCGGGTGAATGTCGTGCAACTCGCCGTGAAGCTCGTCGGGTTTTCCGTGGCACTGCCACTCGCATTCGGGGCGATGTCTGGAGGCCTGAGCGATCTCCGGATGCTGCGGCCGACCGACGACTACACCCAGTTCTGGCGGACCGCATCGCCAGGGCTCGCGACCCTGGCGATCATCGTCCCGCCCTTCATCGTGTCGCCCGGATTGCTCCAGAAGATCTTCGGCGCCCGCGACGACCGCGCCGTTCGTGTCGGCGTCGGTCTGAACGCGCTCGGCCTTCTCGTCTTCGCGATCGTGCCGGCGCTGCTCGGCATGATCGCCCGCACGCAGTTTCCGTCGCTCGCCTCATCCGATTCGGCACTCCCGATGCTTCTCGTCCACACCGTACCGCCTGTCGTCGGCGCCATCGGTCTCGCGGCTGTCTTTTCGGCTGAGATCAGCGCGTCGGACGCCATTCTCTTCATGCTGACGACGTCGCTGTCGCAGGATTTCTACCGGCGGTTCATCAATCCCGCCGCGGACGATCGGCGCGTGCTGCGCGTGGCCCGGTGGACGGCCGTCGCGAGCGGCACGCTCGGCACGCTGCTCGCCATCGCGCTCGGCAGCGTCGTCAACGCGCTCACGATCTTCTACACGCTCATCGGTGTGTCGCTGTTCATCCCGATCATCGCCGGGCTCTACGTGCGACGCACGTCTTCATCGGGCGCACTCGCCTCCATGATCGCGGGTGTATGTGGAGCAGTGGCCGTGCACCTCCTGACGGGCGGCCGGGGCTGGGGCGTCGTGACGCCTGCGATCGCCGGCCTCGCGGCGGCAGGCGTCGCGTGGGTGGTAACCTTAACGGCTGCACCAAAGGCATCGGTTCGTACGTAGTGCAGGCCTTCAGGCCTGCCAGATCGGCGGAGCTGAAGCTCCGCACTACAAGAGACAGGACTCATACATGTCGAAGACGTACAAGGTCGCGGTCATCGCGGGAGACGGGATCGGCAAGGAAGTCATTCCGGCGGGAATCGCCGCCATCGAAGCGGCGACGAAGAACACCGACATCAGCCTGTTGTTCACTGAGCTGCCGTGGGGCTGCGAGTTCTATCTCAAACACGGCCGCATGCTGGACGAGGACGGATTCGATCGACTGGCGAAGTTCGACGCGATCTACCTCGGTGCCATCGGCGCGCCGACGGTGCCGGATCACATCTCGGCGGGCGACCTTCTGCTGCCCCTTCGAAAGCACTTCAACCAGTACATCAACCTGCGGCCCATGCGGCTGCTGTCTGGCCTCAGCTCTCCGCTCGCGAACCGCACCGCAGCCGACATCGACATGATCTGCGTGCGTGAAAACACCGAAGGCGAGTATTCGGGCGTCGGCGGCCGTGTGCACAAAGGGACGACGTACGAAGTCGCCGAGCAGACCGGCGTCTTCACCTACACCGGCATCGAGCGGGTCGTCCGCTACGCCTGCGAGATCGCGGCGAAGCGGCCGAGGAAGATGCTCGCGAACGCGACGAAGTCGAACGCGCTGCGGTACTCGATGGTGCTGTGGGATGAAGTCGCGGAAAAAGTGGCCGCCAGGTATCCGACGGTCAAGTATCAGAAGTACTACGTCGACGCGATTGCCGCCCGCATGGTCACCCATCCGCAGACGCTCGACGTCATCGTGGCGTCGAACCTGTTCGGCGACATCCTGACCGACATCGGCGCGGCCGTGTCTGGTAGCCTCGGCGTCGCCCCCGGCGCCAACATCAATCCCGAACGCGAGTACCCCTCGATGTTCGAGCCGATCCACGGCTCGGCGCCGGATATCGCCGGTAAGGGAATCGCAAATCCGATTGGCGCGATCTGGGCCGGCGCGCTGATGCTCTCGCACTTCGGCCACCAGGATCTTCACGACCGCATCGTCGCCGGCATCGAGCGCGTGGTCTCGGGCGGCAAGGTGAGGACTCCCGACCTGGGCGGTCAAGCCAGGACGGTGGACATGATGAAAGCTGTCGCGGCTGAGATTTGACTCGTCGTATTATCTGCAGAACCCATGCACCGAACACTGATCGCGCTCGCCGTGGTCGTGTGTGCGCTCGCGTTGCCCTGCCGGGCGGGCGCCCAGACCGACGAAATCCAGGTATACGACGGTGACCTGTCCCCAGTGGGCACGTTCAACCTGACGTGGCATAACAACTACACGCCGAAAGGGCTCACGACACCGGCGTTTCCCGGCGCGATCGTCGCGAACAAGTCACTGAACGGGGTCACCGAGTGGGCCTACGGCGTGACGCCATGGTTCGAGGCCGGTCTGTACCTGCCGCTCTACAGCCACTCCGAGAATCTGGGCGGCACGTACGACGGTTTCAAGCTGCGCGCGCTCTTTGCGGTGCCCCACGCAGCCGAACGCAAGTTCTTTTACGGCGTCAATTTCGAGTTCAGCATCAACCAGAAGGACTGGAGCGAGCGCTCCCCCTCGTCGGAAGTGCGGCCCATCATCGGCTGGCACCTCAAACCGTGGGACATCATCATCAACCCGATCATCGACACGGATTACGACGGCTGGAAGAACCTCGACTTCGCGCCCGCCATGCGGGTCGCCTACAACTTCTCGGAGAAGTGGGCAGTCGCGGCAGAGGAGTATGCCGACTACGGACCGGTCTCTTCACCGTTCACCGCATCCGATCAGTCGCACATGATCTTCGGCGTGGTGAACCACGCGATGAAGTTTCTGGAATTCGAAGCGGGGATCGGCTTCGGTCTGACGTCGGCAACCGACAAAGTCACGATCAAGCTGCTGTTGATCAAGGACCTCAACTAAGCCAGCGCGCGGCCGCGCGTCTTCGGTCCGAACGCGGTCACCAGGATCGCGACGAGCGCCCAGCACACGGCGATGTACGCGAAGACGGTCGCGTAACCGTAGTTCTTGAAGAGAAACGCGACGATGAACGGACCGACGAGGCCGTTGGCGAGGCGTCCCATTCCGTAGGACACGCCTGTCCCCGTGTTCCTCACCTGCGTCGGGAAACATTCCGGCGTGTACGCATACAGCAGCGCCGCGAACACCTGCTGCCCCATCGCCACCAGAAATCCGAAAATCACGATGGTCGTCGTCCTGAAACTCAGGCCGTAGCTGAGACCGCAGACCGCGATCGCGACGGCGACGATGCCGATGAGCGATTTGCGTTCCCAGCGATCTGACAGCTTGCTGGCGATCCAGGCGCCCGGGACGGCGCCAATCGACATCGCCGACGATTGCTCGAGCGATCGCACGACGGAAAAGCCATGCTCGACGAGCAGCGTCGGCACCCACGAGAGAAACCCGTAGATGCCGAGCGTCTGGCACATCCAGATCGTCATGAGCAGGATGAGCCTGCCGAGCGAGCCAGCCGCGACCAGTTCGCGAAACCCGCCGCTGCGCGGCACCGCGACAGCCCCGCCTTCAACGTCGGGCAGCTTCCCCTTCTCCCGGACCACGCGCGCTTCGATGCGCGCCATTGCCGCCTCGGCATCCGCCATGCGGCCTTGATGCTCGAACCACCGCGGCGACTCCTCGAGCCGTCCGGCAAGGAGCGGGAACACCATCGCGAGCGATCCCCAGACGAACACCGCCCGCCAGCCCCACGGCGCCATCGGAATGATGAATCGGGCGACGTATGCCGTGACGGGAATGCCGCAGAGGCCGATGGTCAGGATGACCGCCTGATAGCGGCCGCGCAGGTTCGCGGGAAACATCTCGCTGATGTAGGTCATCGCGACGACCGTCATCGACGACAGGCCGACGCCGGTCAGCAGCCGGGTCCCGAATAGCGACGCCGTGTCCCATGCGAAGGCGTTCAGCAGCGAAAACCCCGAATACCACAGAGTCGTCACGATGAGCGCCCGCTTGCGGCCGACACGATCCGAAAACCATCCGCCCGTGGTCGCGCCGATGAACATGCCGACAAACGACGCCGACGTGATGGTGCTGATGGTGTCGATCGTCAGGTGCCACTGCTGGCGTACGCCCGGGGCCGCGAACGCGAAGCTGTTCAGGTCGCCGAGCTCGAAAAAGAAAATGTAGGCGAGCAGCTTGACCATGTCGCGGTGGAAGGAGGAGATGGGGAGCCGGTCCAGCCGGGCGGCCGCAGACGCTCTGGCCAGGGCGCTCATTGGTGCGCCTCCGTCGCGAACCTGAGCAGGGCCGCCATCCGATAGAGCCCGTGCACGAACTTGCCGTAAGGAAGCGTGAGAAACAGCCCCAGCACAAAACCCAGGTGCACGACCAGCAGCATCGACATCACTGCCTGCTGCCGAAGAGCGAGCAGCAGCAGACCAGTCGCGCTCGTCATGAACAGCATGACGATGAACGACTCGTCGAGGCCGCGCTGCGAGGGATCGCCCATCGCCGGATCACGCCGTCGTCTCAACGCCAGCAGGCCGAGCGGGCCGACCACCAGTGCGGCGCCACCAAGCGTGCCGAGGACGACCGGCGCACTCGAATAGGCGTACGGCGCACGCCAGCCGAACACGGCGTGATACACGGCCGCGACCGATGTCGATGCGAAGCACAGCAGGAAACCATAGTAGGTGCAGTGGTGAAACCAGCGCCGCCACGGCGAGCGCTGCTCGACGTTATTCGTGCAATCCGCACCGCTGCCGTGGAGATGGCGCAAAGTCAGGACGTCGCGAATGGCTCGTACGTAGTGTCCGCCTTCAGGCGGACCGGTCCGGCTGAAGCCGGACACTAGGTACGATTGCCACGCGCGTCGAACGCCAACAGTCAGCGCGGCGACGACAAAGATCGCGACGAGTCCGAAGATACCCACCATCGCGTCGTGCGGGATGACGGCGTAGAAGTCGCCCGTTATCGCTGTCGATTGGACGAAGGGCCACAACACCAATATCGAGATAACCGAGAGAACCATCGAGGCGACAACGCCGTTGCGCTTGAATGCGGAACTCATGAACCCTGGCCAGCAGAATTCCTCGTACGAGCCGACGCGGATCTCCGCCATCACCCTCGGTACGTTGATCCCGAACTCGTGCGGCGGCGCGTACTGGCAGGCGTAGAGGCATTCACCGCAGTTGTGGCACAAGTTCGCGAGGTACAGCAGGTCGCCTTTGGCGAACGACGTGCGGTTCTCCATCGCCTGAAACACCGGGCAGTACGCCTCGCAGTAGCGGCAGGCGTTGCAGATCGTCATGACGCGCTCGCCACCGGCGAGAGTGTCAGGCAAGGGCATGCCGGCCGGCCTCCGCTCCGGCAATCCGTCCGAACACCGTGCCGATCGTCATGCCGACGCCCGCGACATAGCCCTGGCCGAGGATGTTGCCGGCCATGATCTCTCCGGCCGCCACGATGTTTTCAGCAGGCGCGCCGTTCGACATCAGCACCCGGGCCCGCTCGTCGACTTTGAGTCCGAGATACGTGAACGTCACGCCGGGCCTCAGCGGGTAGGCCCAGAAGGGTGGCGTGTCGAGAGCCCGCGCCCAGTGCGTCTTCTCCGGAGAGAGCCCCTGCGTGCGGCAGCCATCGAGCACGGCGTGATCGAAGCCAGCGGGCCGGACGGCGCGATTGAATGCCGTCACCGTCCGCTCGAGGGCGTCCGGCGACAGGCTCAGCTGGCTCGCCAGCTCGCGAATCGAGGGCGCTTCGATTGGCGGAAACACCGACGGCATGAACAGGCCGCGCGACTTCGCGTCGATGATCGAGTAGGCAATCTGCCCGGGCTGCTGCGCGACGAGGCGGCCCCAGATGGCGTACCGCTTCGGCCAGAAGTCCTCTCCTTCGTCGTAGAACCGGTCGGCCTCTCTGTTCACCACGATGCCGAGCGAGACGCAATCGAGGCGCGTCACGATACCACCATCGAACTTCGGCGCGCGCGCGTCGATCGCGACGCAATGAAACTGCGTCGGATCCCCGACAGGCTGCACCCCTCGGTCGAGCATCAGCTTGAGCACCTTGCCTGTGTTGTACGGCGTTCCGCGCACGATGAAGTTGTCGGCGGCGGGTCCCCAGATTTCCCTCAGCCACTGGAGATTCGACTCGAATCCGCCGGCCGCCAGCACAACTGCGCGCGCCGCGATCGATTCGACACGGCCGTTCCTCGTCACCGACACCGACGTGCAACGGCCGTCCTCGACGTCGATCCCCATGACGTGGGCGTCGTACGACACGCAAACGCCCAGCCGTTCGGCCGCGGCGTAATAGCTGTTCATCAGCGCCTTGCCGCCGCCGAGAAAGAACACGTTCGTGCGGTCGAGGTGCAGCGTTCCTTTGAGCGGCGGCTGCAGTCTCCCGCCGAACGACCGAATCCAGGCCGGGCAATCCGCCGAGTCGCGCACGACGCGGCGCGCCAGTGCTTCATTCGTCCTGCCTCCGGTGACGCGCATCAGGTCGGTCAGGAACTCGTCTTCGTCGTAAGCGTCGACGAGCAGATCGGTCGGGTGCTGGTGCATCGAGCGCAGGTTTCGGGTGTGGCGGCTGTTGCCCCCGCGGAAGTCCTTCGGCGCGCCTTCAAGCACGATGACCGAGGCGCCGGACTGCCTGGCGGCAAGCGCCGCGCACAATCCCGCGTTGCCACCTCCGAGAACGGCGACGTCTACGGCACCCTTCGGCGGAGCAGACGCGTGTGCCCCTTTAGTCAATCCAATCCCGGAAGCGGTAGTAGAGACCGACGAGCGGCAGGAACCACGGGCGGCCATGGTAAAGCGGAATCGGCGGAAAGTGATCGTCAAACAGCGGATGCTCGAATCGCTCGCCGGCGATACGCCGCGCGATGAGCCCGCCCAGGTACGTGGCCATCGCGATGCCATGCCCGCAGTACCCACCCGCGAAAAACGCGTCGTCGAGCCGGCCGGCATGCGGCATCTGATCGCGCGTGAACGCGACGTGTCCGCTCCAGGCGTACTCGATGGGCGTCGATGCAAGATCCGGAAACGTCGCAAGCATGGCGCGCTGCAGGATGTTCGTCGCGCGCCTGGCGCTCTCGAGCGTCGGACCCGAGAACTCCGCGCGGCCTCCGAAGAGCAGCCGGCTGTCGGCCGTCAACCGGAAGTAATGGAGAAAGTGACGCGAGTCGAAGGCCATCCGACGCCTTGGCAGAAGCTGAGCGGCGAAGGAGTCTGGCAAGGGCGCAGTGCAGATGATGTAGCTGCCGATCGGGATTAGCCGTCGTTGCAGCGCCGGCGCCGCCTCATCCGTGTAGCCGTTGGTGGCAACCAACACGTCGCGCGCCTCGAGGTCGCCTCGCGCCGTCGCGACTGTCCAGCCGTTCGACGTCTGCGTCATGCGTGAAACCGCAGTGTGCTCGAGGATGGCAGCACCCGCCCGCGTGGCGGCACCTGCCAGCCCGTGCACATATTTCGCGGGGTTGATGGCGGCGCTGTGCTCGTCCACGAGCAGCCCGTGGTAGCCACGAGCGCCAAGCTCCGCCGATTGATCGCGAGCTTCGACGATCGACACCTGGTGACTGAATACTCGAGCCAGCAGCGCCTGCTCCTTACGGAAGGCAACGAGGTGACTGGGCTTGGCGGCCGCCTGTAGATGCCCGGTCCTCTCGAACTCGCAGCGGATCGGCTCGTCGGCAACAACGCGTTCAAGGGAGGCTATCGCCTCGCGGGAGATCTCGAACAGCTCCCGTGCCCGCGCCTCGCCGTACGTCGAGACCAGAGTCCCGACGTCGAGTTTGAGCCCGGTCAGTACCTGGCCGGCATTGCGCGAGCTTGCGCCGGACCCGACCTGACCGCGGTCCAGGACGGCGACAGACGCCCCGGATCGCGCGAGCTGGCGGGCCGCCGAAAGCCCTGTGTAGCCCGCGCCGACAATGATGACGTCGAAACGGCGGTGACCAATGGGTTCCAGGTAAGGGGCTCCCGGCCTGAGGCCCGGCTCAGATTGGCCGGTCCAGATGCTCGGTACGGTGTCCCACCAGTACGGATAGGCCTTCAAGGGCCGCTATTGTTTCATGGCCCGCTCCGGCCGGGCGGCACCCCCCGATACTCGTGTGTCAATTGTCTGTCACATTCTGTCCTATCCATACAGCCCCTACCGGATCTGCCGAAATACCTCTAATAGAGGCAATTAGACCGATTCATGCGAAGAGCAAAAGAGGGCTGAGGCCAGAAACCTGCCTTGCTAAACAGAGCCTAATAGTGTTTAATATAGGACTCTAAAGTCTTTTAAATGACGCAACGAACTCCTCTTAGCGGGAAGGGAAACATGAGGCGTATCACCTTGGCGCTCGCGTTGGTTCTTGGTTCGTGGCTTCCAGCCTCGGCCCAGATCCAAGGTGGCGGCATTACCGGCACGGTCAAGGACCAGCAGGGCGGTGTTCTGCCTGGCGCGACAACGACTCTTCAGGGCGTCGACGCGACACGCTCGTATCTGACCGACGGGTCCGGATCATTTCGCTTTCTGGAGCTTGCTCCCGGCCCTTACAAGCTGACGATCGATCTCGACGGGTTCCGCACGCTCGTTCGTGAAGGACTCATCGTCGAGGTCGGCAAGAACGTCGACCTGCCGTTGTCGCTGACGGTGGGTCTCAAGGAAGTCGTGACGGTCACGGCGGCCACGCCGCTCGTCGATCGGAAAGCGACCGGGACGACGACCAACATCACGTCCGACGAGCTGACGAAGATCCCTGGCAGCCGCGATCCCTTCGCCCTCATGCGATCGGTGCCCGGCGTGCTGGTCGATCGCGTCAACGTCGGCGGCAACGAAACCGGCCAGCAGTCGAACTTCACGATGAAGGGGACCCGGCCGCAGGACGCCGTCTGGACGCTTGACGGCGTCGTCGTCACCGACATGACGCTGACGGGTGCGTCGCCGACCTATTTCAACTTCGACAACTTCCAGGAAATCCAGGTCTCCACGTCCGGTCAGGACATCACACAGCCGACGGGCGGCCTCGGGATGAATTTCGTGGTGAAGCGCGGGACGAATCTGTTCCACGGCGCCATCCGCGGATACTTCGGAAGCGACGGCCTGCAGGCGTCGAACGTCCCCGCCGAGCTTGCGGCACTCGGCGTGACGGACGCGTCGGCTGATCACGTGAGACAGATTTCCGACTACGGGCTCGAGTTCGGTGGGCCGATCGTGTCGAACCGCGCGTGGTTCTACGGATCGTTTTCGAACCAGGACGTCCGGCTCGTCTATCGCACGACGCCTGGCGTTGTGGATCGGACCGAGCTGAACAACCCTAACCTCAAGCTGAACTGGCAGGCGTCGAAGAAGGATCTCGTCAGCTTCCTGTACTTCGACGGCTACAAGACGAAGGACAACCGGAGCCCTGGCACGACGGGCATCATCAACAACGCGCCGACGGCGACGCTCCATCAGGGCAATGCGTACACGAGCGGGAGACCGCACGGCCTCTGGAAGATTGCCGACGATCGCGTGATCAGCTCGATGCTGTTCGTGTCGGGAAAGTACGCCTACTACAACACAGGCTTCCTGCTGACGCCCGAAGGCGGCATGAGCACGAACGCCGGCCGCGATCTCGTCACGGGCACGTCGTACGGCTCCTTCAGTCAGAGTCTTAACCTGCGGCCGCAGCACACGGCCAACGTCGACGCGAGCATGTTCCTCAAAGGCCTGGGCGGCACCCACGACCTGAAGTACGGCGTCGGCTTCCGCCGTACGGAGGGCCTGACAGGCACGCTCTGGCCGGGTGACGGCATCCTCTCGCTGCGGCAGACCGCGACGCAGTCTTTCGCGCAGATCTTCCGCGAAGGGAGCGGCACCAACCGCGCCGAGTATCTCGACTTCTACGCCGGCGACACGTTTTCGATTTCGAGAGCCACCGTCTCGCTCGGCCTCCGCTACGACCGTCAGTGGGGCGCAGCGCTGCCCTCGACCACGGCCGCGAATCCCGCGTTTCCGACCGTCGTGCCTGGGCTCGTGTTTGCCGGCTACGAGTCGCCTTTCACGTGGAACAACGTTTCGCCGCGCGTCGGCGCGACGTACGCGCTCAACGAGGCACGGACGATGCTGGTGCGCGCGAGCTTCAGCCGCTATGCGGGACAGCTCGCGACCGGCACGATCGGCTATGCCAATCCGACCGCGGCCGCCGGTGTGGCCGTCTACGGATGGACCGACCTTAACGGAGATCACCTTGCGTCGCCGAACGAGGTGAACCTGAATCAGTTCGTCGCGGCGGCGAACGGCTTCAACCGCAACAATCCGACGGCCGTCACCTCGGCGAACGTCATCGATCCGAATCTCAAGGCGCCGACGACGAGCAGTTTCGTTGCGGGCGTCGAGCGGGAGCTGCGTCCCAACCTGTCCGTGCAGGCGAATTACACGTATACACGCGTGTCGAACCTGTTCGGCAACCTCTTCGCCAACATCACGCCGAGAGTGGGCGTCCCGGTCAACGGCGGCTACACGCGCGGCGTCGGCTTCACCGGCACGCTGCCCGACGGAACGCCGTACAACGTCGCGACTTACATTCCGACTCCGGCCCTGGTCACGGCCGGCGGCAGCGGCTTCCTCGAGACGAACGTCCCCGGCTACTACACCGACAACCGCGGCCTCGAGATCGCCGTCACGCGGCGGATGACGGGCAAGTGGATGGGACGCCTCGCGCTGGCGTTCAACAACGCGCGTGAGCACTTCGACGATCCGAACGGCGTCTACGACACCAACGGCAACCCGACGCCGACGATCACCGAGCCGCTGGTCGATGGCGGCGTCTACGCGCCGCAAAGCACCGGCAACGGCCAGGGCGCGATCTACATGAACGCGCGCTGGCAATTCAACGCGAACGGTGTGTACGTCGCGCCGTACGGCATCGAGCTCGCGGCCAACGTCTTCGGACGGCAGGGTTATCCGATGCCGCTGTTCCGGCCTGGCTCGACGGCCGCCCTGGGATCGGATTCGTCGCTGAACGTCCTCGTGTCGCCGACGATCGACTACGTGCGGTATTCGGACGTGTGGGACACGGACATCCGCGTCGCCCGCGATTTCAGACTCGGTGCGGTGACCGTACGAGGCATGTTCGACGTCTTCAACCTGCTCAACGCCAACACGGCGCTGGTGCGGAACGGCAACATCACGGCGACCACGTTCAACCAGATCGCGCAGAACCTCAGCCCGCGCATCGCGCGCGTCGGCGTCCAGATCGGCTTCTGATCACCTCGGGCCGTGCCCACAGGCACGGCCTGTCAGACAGGCAGGCTGACGAAGGCCTGCCTGCGACTTCAAAGCTCAGCAGGACTATTCCCACAGCTTCTCAACGCCGATAACGAGCCCGAGATCGGTGTGCCGGTCCAATCTCTTGGAGCCTCAGGCCCAGAGAAGAACGACTTTTGTCAAATTGCGGGACGTTTATCGATAAGGTTTGTGCCATAAATGTTCCGGTTTCACCCCGGACTTTTTGCGCCAAACGGAGGATGTGTATGAGATCTGTGAGATCGTGGCTGCTCGTCGCGGTCGCGCTCTTGGCCCTCGCGGGTGTCGCGACGGCTCAAACCACCAACGGAACGATTTCCGGGCACATCACGGACGCCCAGGGCCTCGCTCTTCCGGGCGTCACCGTCAACGCCACGTCGCCGAACCTGCAGGGCGTTCGCACGACTGTGACTTCCGCGAACGGCGACTACGTACTGCCTCTGCTACCGTCTGGAACGTACCTGATCACGTTCGAATTGAGCGGGTTCGAACTCGTCAGAAAGAGCGTGGCTCTGGCGCCGACCCAGAATCTGCCGCTCAATGCGGAACTGGGTCCCGCCGCTATCACCGAAACGGTCAACGTCGTGGGTCGCACGGCCGATGTCCTGGTGCAGACGACAACCGTCGCGACCAACTTCAAGCAGGACTCGATTGCCCTGCTGCCAACGACACGCGACCTGAATGCGATCATGCTTCAGGCTCCTGACGTCCATGCCACAGGGCCCGCAGGCTTCTACTCGATCGCCGGCTCGATGTCATTCGAAAGCCTGTATTTGATCAACGGCGTGACCGCGAACGAGAACATTCGCGGTCAGTTCGAAAGCCTGTTCATCGAGGATGCGATCCAGGAGACGACGGTGGCGTCGGGCGGCATCTCGGCGGAGTACGGCCGGTTTACCGGCGGCGTCGTGAACATGGTGACCAAGTCGGGGGGCAACCTGTTCTCGGGGTCGCTCCGCGACACGCTGAACAACGACAACTGGCGCTCGCTTGTGCCCAAGCAGACCGGGGACGCATTTGCCAACGATACGCAGATCGATCTCGTGATTCCGACTTACGAGTACACGGCCGGTGGTCCCGTCGTCAAAGACCATCTGTGGTTTTTCGTCGCGGGACGAACCCAGACACAGCAGAGCAACCGACAGCTGGTCATCACGAATATCCCATACACCTTCACGCAGGAACAGAAGCGGTTCGAAGAAAAGCTGACGTTCTCGCCAAGCTCGAACCACCGGTTCCAGGGCGCGTTCACCAACATCATCAACAACCAGTTGAACAACACGTTCAATCAGAGCACGTCGATGGATCTGGCCAGCCTCGACAACCGCCAGGTTCCCGAGAGCCTGTTCACGATCAACTACAACGGCATCCTGTCGCCAAACCTCACCCTGGAAGCCCGGTACTCGGAGCGTCACCAGAAGTTCCAAGGGGACGGCGCGGCTGCGACCGACGCCATCAACGGCACACTGATCGTTGATCCCGCGGGCCGCCGATACTGGACGCCGACGTTCTGCGGCATCTGCGACCCCGAGACCCGGGATAATCGAGACGTGTTCGTCAAAGGCACGTATTTCATGTCGAAGAAAGGTCGTGGCTCGCACAACATGGTGTTCGGCTACGACAACTTCGGCGATCTGAGGTTTGCGAACAATCACCAGTCGGGCAGTGACTATCGCATCATCAACGCCCCTGAAATTGTCCGCGGTACCGATCTGTTCCCGCAGTTCACATCTGCCGCCACCACGGCC
>Ga0326726_10003261_pt1 | contig 14892 bp, 15 predicted proteins | sample MHFenrmetagenome_2_FD_207603 | JGI IMG/M metagenome (GOLD analysis project Ga0326726, IMG submission 207603) | Lab enriched peat soil microbial communities from Michigan Hollow, Ithaca, NY, United States - MHF15MN | ecosystem: Environmental > Terrestrial > Soil > Wetlands > Peat | place: USA...
CCCGGGTGACGCGCTGGTCTGCATCTTGAATAGTCGCAATGCAGGACTTGAAATGGCCGCACCCACCATACTGGTCGTCGATGATGAGCCGCTCGTGCGCTGGTCGGTGGCCGAGACTCTGGGCGACTACGGCTACCGGGTGACGGCGGTCGCCGATGCGGCCGAGGCGATGCGTGTGATGGCGGGACCCGGCAAGCCGCCCGATGTCGTGCTCCTGGATCTCTGGTTGCCCGACAGAAACGACCTTGAAGTGCTGTCGGCGATGAGGCAGCTGTCGCCGAAGACGAAGATCATCCTGATCACGGCGTACGGCAGCGAGGCGCTGTTCGACGACGCGCGCCGGCGGGGGGCGTTCGCGTCGTTCGACAAGCCCGTTGAGATGAGCGCGCTTGCACCGCTGGTGGCGAGCGCGCTGGCCGCGCAGGCTGCAGGCTGAAGGCACCTCGTTATCAGGCTGAGGCATCTCGTTATACTAAGGCGCAATGCAGACGCCGACCATCCTTGTCGTTGACGATGAGCCTCTGATTCGCTTTGCGCTGGCCGAGCGGCTGACCGACGAGGGATACCGCGTGATCGAGGCCGACACGGCCGCCAGCGCGCTGGCCAGGAGTGCGGACGGCGTCGACCTGGTGCTGCTCGATTACAAGCTGCCGGACGGCGACGGCATCGAGGTCCTCAAGCGCCTCAGGGAACGCGATCCCGACGCGCTCGTGATCCTGCTCACGGCCCACGTCAGCGTCGATCTGGCCGTCGAGGCGATGAAGCAGGGCGCGTACCACTACGCGAACAAGCCGTTCAATCTCGACGAAGTGGCGGTCCTGGTCGAGAAGGCGCTCGAGACGACCCGCCTTCGGCGCGAAGTCCGCGCACTGCGGGCGTCGCAGGCACAGCCGTACAGCTTCGATCGCATCGTCGGCGAAGGCCCCGCCGTCGTGGCGGTGAAGGCTCTGCTGAAGAAAGTCGCGTCGAGCCCGGCGTCGACGGTGCTCCTGACCGGCGAGAGCGGCACCGGCAAGGATCTCGCGGCGAAGGTGCTGCACTACAACAGCGCGCGCGCGTCGAAGCCTTTCATGAACATCACGTGCTCGGCGCTGCCGGAAGCGCTGATGGAAAGCGAACTGTTCGGCCACGAGCGTGGCGCGTTTACAGGCGCGGATCGCCAGAAACGCGGGCTGTTCGAGATGGCGGATGGCGGCACCGTATTTCTGGACGAGATCGGCGAGATGGTGCCGGGCCTGCAGGCGAAGCTGCTGCGCTTCCTCGAAGAGAAGACCTTCAAGCGCGTCGGCGGCGCCGTGGACATCAAGGTCGACGTGCGCGTCGTGGCCGCGACGAACCGCAATCTGCAGGAAGAAGTGAAGCAGGGACGCTTCCGCGAGGATCTCTTTTACCGCCTGAACGTGCTGCCGATCGTGCAGCCGCCGCTGCGCGAGCGCGCCGACGACATCCCGCGGCTCGTCGAGTTCTACGTGGACGTCTACAACGCGGAATTCAAGAAGCGGATCCGCGGGGTGTCGCCCGAGGCCATGGCGCTGCTCCAGCGACATCCATGGCCGGGAAACATTCGCGAGCTGCGAAACGCCGTCGAGCGAGCGATGCTCCTCGCCGAGGAGCAGACGCTCGGTGTCGGCGACTTCTCCCCTGCCGGCGCGGCGGTCGCGCTGCGCCTCGGTGAGGGGGTCGAATTGCCGGCTGCCGGCCTCGATCTGGAGCAGCTCGAGCGATCGCTGGTCGTCCAGGCGCTGGAGCGGACCGGCTGGAACCAGACGAAGGCCGGCACGCTGCTCGGCCTCAATCGCGATCAGATCCGCTATCGCGTCGAAAAATTCCAGCTCGAACGGTCCCAGCCCGCCAAAACCTGACCGCGCGCCAGGCCCCACTCCGGCGCGGGTTCTTCCGCTCCCCATGCGGAGTATTCCTCGGTTGGCAGGCGCGACGGCCAGGCGTTGTCACCACATCACAAGCGTTTGCGGGAATCCGCTACTGGCATGCCGGTTGCCCTTGCGATACGCCAAGGGGGTTTCACATGCCGGAACTGGTTCAAATGGAACGCGTGCAACATGCCGGGCCGATATCGCTGGACGAGCGGCTGCGCAGGGTCGAGGCGAGCCTGATTGGCTGGGCGCTCAAGATGAGCAAGGGCAACAAGTCGCAGGCCGCGCGCCTGCTGCAGATCAAGCGATCGACACTCGGCGACCGGATCAATCGCTGCGGCCTTGGGCCGCACGCAGGGTGAGGCCAAGGCCATGGCCATGGTCGCCCCGCAAATCGTCTACTGGCATCGTGAGCTGCCACCGGTCGAAGCCGATCCGGTCGCCGAGCACACGGTCGAGGCAGACAGCGTCCGAGTCCCAGGCACAATCGCTCACCGGGACGATCTGTGGAGCGACTGCCAGCGCGATCTCTTCGCCAAGGTGCACACGCGTCTTGGACAGGAAATCGCGCGCCTGGGCGGCACGTGCGCGCACGTCCTCGACGAACGCGTCGAAGAGAAGCGCGATCCCGTCAGCGACGAAGCGTGGCTGCACGGCCGCTTTACTTACATGCTGTATCGATAGGCGGGTGCCTGCGCCGCGGCAGCTCGTGCCCTACCAGAGCAGTTTTCGATTGCCTCGAACTCGTCGTTCTAGAGGTTCTAGTGGTGCGAGAGGTACGAGCGGCTCAGGGCGTCGCGCGACCACGAACCACTGGAACCCCGAGAACCTCTCGAACGGCTAGAACCGCTGGAACCACTTGAACGACGCCGGCCGCTGGGCACCAAGCCCACGACGTACGACACCAACCTGAAAATGCTCTAAGCGATGCCGTTCCGGCTGTGGAGCGTACGGATGTAGTGCCCGCGTTCAAACGACGTCGGGTCGGCGATGTCTTTCAGACTCACACGTCCGCGCATATCTGCGAGCTGCGTGAGCTGGTGGCGCTCCATCCAGCGCTCGAGGCCGTCACGCAACACGGAGAAGTACTCCGGTCCATGACGGAGCGCTGCTGACACGACTTGAACGGCATCCGCGCCGGCAAGCACCGCTTTCACTCCGTCCTCGACCGATGCGACGCCGCCCGTGACCACCAGCGACGGCCTGACGCGTCCGTGCAGGATCGCGATCCATCGCAGGCGCAGCGGCAGCTCCGCGCTCGTGGAAAGCTCCGCCTGTGGCCTCGCGCTCATCGTCTCCACGTCGATGTCCGGCTGGTAGAAGCGATTGAACAGCACGAGCGCGTCCGCGCCGACCTGATCGAGCCGGTGCGCGACATTGGCCGTGGCGGTGAAGAACGGCGACAGCTTCACCGAGATCGGGAGTTTGACGTACTGCTTCAAGTCGGCGACCGTCTGGACCAGCTGGTGTTCGATGGCGGCAGCCGACGCGTTCAGGTCGGTCACGACTTCGTACAAGTTGAGCTCGAGCGCGTCGGCGCCCGCCTGTTCGATGAGACGGGAAAACGTCAGCCAGGATTCATTCGAGGTGCCGTTGAGCGATCCGATGACCGGCATCCGCACCGACTGCTTCGCACGGGCGATGTGTTCCGCGTACTGTTCCGGCGAGAACGCGTAGTCGTCCGCACCCTGGAATCCGGCAAGGCGGCCGGCCGACCGTTCGTCGAGCGGGTCGACGTGGCGGATGCGGCCCTGCTGGGCGAACGTGATCTGTTCCTCGAAGAGCGACGGCAACACGATCGCCGCGCATCCGCTGTCTTCGAGGCGTTTGATCGTGTCGAGATCACGACCGAGCGGCGAGGCGCCGGCGACGAAGGGATGGGGCAGCCGCAATCCCATGAGCGAGGTCGATAGATCCATAAGGCCCCCAATCGCGACCCCTTCTTATCGGGGCCGCGCCTCAGTCCTGACGCGAATGCGGGCGTCGACAACGGAACAGCCGTGGCCCGGCGCGAGCGCCATCACCGGATTCAAGTCGAGCTCCGCGATCTCAGGCACCTCGTCGGCCAGCCGCGACAGGCGCAGCAGCAGCTGACGTAAGGCGTCGAGATCGGCGGGCGGATGCCCGCGATATCCCTGGAGCAGCGGAAATCCCCTGATGCCGTGCAGCAGCTCGTCGACGTCGCGATCGGTGAGCGGCGCGAGGCGGATGCGCACGTCCTTGAGAATCTCCACATGGATGCCTCCGAGACCGAACGCGACGAGCGGTCCGAACCGCGGATCCTGGACGATGCCCATCATCGTTTCGACGCCGCCGGCGACCAGGGGTTGAATCAGCACGCCCTCGACTGCCGCTTTGGGCTCGACTCGCCGCGCCGTAGCGACGATGTCGTCATAGGCCTGGCGAACGGCTGAGGCATCTGCGAGATTGAGCCTCACCACGCCGAGGTCGGTTTTGTGCTGGATATCGGGCGAGCTCAGCTTCGCGACCACAGGGTACCCGACGCCCGCGGCGATGGTGGCGGCTTCTTCTGCGGAGTGTGCGATCACCGTGGCCACCAGCGGCACGCCGCACGCGCGCAGGACGCGTTGCACTTCGTCGCCGGTCAGCCAGCCGTCGCCGGGCCTGGTGAGCGCCTCGCGGCAAATCGCGCGAGCGCTGCCCGTGTCACAATCGTCGAAGCCCCAGAGCAGTCCCTGCGGCTGCGCCCGCCAGGTCGCGTACGCGGTCGCCTTCCCGAGCGCCCGGGCCGCGTTTTCAGGAAACGCGAACGCCGGCAGCCGTTCGCCGATCGCCTCGACGGGCACCGGCCGGCCTGGCGTCGCCATGACGCAGGCGAGCACCGGTTTGCTGGAAGCCCCTGCGCGGCGCGCGTCATTCACTCCTTCACGAATCGCCTGAAGAATCGGTCCGGACGAGGCCACCTGGACCGGAGTGAAGATGACGATGAGCGAGTCGATTTCAGGGGCGGTCAGCATCGTCGCGATCGTCTGGCGGTAGAGCTCCGGACCGGCCGAGGCGATCATGTCCACGGGATTGCCGGCGCTCGCCATCTCGGGCAGCTGCGCGGACAATCGCGCGCGCGTCGCCGTCGAGAGGTCGGCCAGCACAAGTCCTGCAGCGTCACACGCGTCGGCAGCCATAATCCCGGGCCCCCCCGAGTTGGTGACGATCCCGACACGGCGCCCTGCCGGCAGCGGCTGCAGATCGAGGCACGCGGCCACGTCGAACATCTCATCGAGAGTGTCGGCGCGGATGACGCCCGCCTGCGCGAACAGCGCGTCGACCGTCACGTCGCTCACGGCGATAGCCGCCGTGTGACTGCCGGCGGCGCGCGCCCCCGCGTCGGTGCGCCCTGACTTCACGACGACGATGGGCTTCGTGCGGCCGATCCGGCGCGCGAGCCGCGCGAAGCGGCGGGGATTGCCGAACGATTCGAGATAGAGCAGCAGGACGTGCGTCGACGGATCCTGCTCCCAGTATTCAAGCAGGTCGTTCCCGGAAACGTCCGCTTTGTTGCCTGCGCTGACGAACGTCGACAGGCCGAGCCGCCGTTCGGTCGCAAGCTCCAGGATGGCGATGCCGATCGCGCCGCTCTGGGAAAGCAGGCCGATGTGTCCGGCCGGCGGAAAGATGGGGGAGAACGACGCGTTCAGGCGAACGGACGGATCCGCATTGAGCAGGCCCATGCAGTTGGGGCCGACCATCCGCATGCCGTGGCCGCGCACCTGTTCGGTTAATTGCTGTTGACGCTCCCAGCCCGCGGCGCCGGCTTCGGCGTAACCGGCGCTGATGATGACGAGCGACCGGACGCCCGCGGCGGCGCAGTCGTCGACGACGCCTGGCACGGCCTCGGCGGGAACCGCGACGACGGCGAGATCGACGAGGCGCGGTAGCTCGCGTGCCGACGCGTACGCCTTGAGGCCCGCGACCTCAGGCGCCTGCGGATTCACCGGATGGATCGATCCGTTGAACCCGGCCGCGACGATCGCGTCGAGAATGCGGCGGCCGATGCTCGACCGGTTGCGCGAGGCGCCGATGACCGCCACCGAGCGAGGCTGGAGCATCGGTCGCAGCGACGCGGCCGTCGCCTCCCGGTTCCGGGCTTCCTCGCGCGCGAGGGCCGTTGCCGACGGATTGATCGAGAGCGTCACCTCCACGCAGCCGCCCGCCTCGGACTTGGACCGGATTTCGAACCCCGATTCGCGGAACACGCCGAGCATCTGATCGTTGTCCTGGAGCGTGGTCGCTTCGAAACGCTGAAAGCCCTGCCGGCCGGCCGCGACCGCGAGCCGTTCGAGAAGCGCGGTGCCGAGGCCCTTGCCTTGAAACTCGTCGGCCACGGCGAACGCGATCTCCGCGGTCTGCGGACCGACCGCGATGTAGCACGCGGTGGCGATGATGCCCGTCGCGCGTTCGGCGACGAGCGTTAACGCCCGGCTCGGCTCCGACGAATCGCTCAGCCGTGCGACGAGGGCTTCCGGTGGCTCACCCGCGGACAGGAATCGCCGGTACCGGGACTGAAGCGACAGATTGTGGAAAAAGGCGGCCAGAGCCGGAGCGTCTTCGCCCGTGGTCTCCCGGACGCTCGCGACCGATCCGTCGCGCAGCACGAGCCGCTGGCCGACATCGTCAGTGCCGGGCAGTGAAGGCGCAATCGGATACATAACGGCTCTTTCCTTATAGCATGCCGGATGCCACCGGGCCTTCTTTCGGGAATTCGTCATATCATCACTGCTCGACCTGAAAAACATGACCTTCTTTTCCAGCGACGAAGCCTCGCGCATTCTCGCAGCCATCGTCGAGTCGTCCGACGACGCGATCATCGCCAAGGATCTGCGCGGCACGATCCTCAGCTGGAATCAGGCGGCGGAGCGCATGTACGGGTATTCGGCCGGCGAGATCATCGGCCGCAACATCACCGTACTCGTGCCCGACGACTATCGCGAGGAGCTGGCGGGCATGATGCGACGTGTCGCCGCCGGCGAACGCATCCAGCACTTCGAGACGATGCGGGTCACGAAAGCCGGCGATCGGCGCGAGGTGTCGCTGATGATCTCGCCTCTTCGCAACGGGGCGGGCGACATTATTGGCGCCTCAACCATCGCCCGGGACATCACGCAGCGGAATAGCGACGTCGCGCAACTCCGAAACAGCGAAGCCCGCTTGCGGTCCATCGTCGAATCCGCTGTGGACGGCATCATCGTTATCGACGCGACCGGGATCGTCGAGGCGTTCAACCAGGGCGCAGAGCGGCTGTTTGGTTACGGGGCCTACGAGGTGATCGGCCGGAATGTCAGCCTGCTGATGCCGTCGCCGTACCACGAGGAACACGACGGATATCTCGCCCGCTACCTGCGTACCGGTGAAGCACGAATCATCGGGATCGGACGGGAGGTGACGGCGCAACGTAAGGACGGCACGACGTTTCCGGTTCAGTTGTCGGTAGGCGAGATGTCCCTGGCCGGCGAGCGAAAGTTCACCGGCATCATCCACGACCTGAGCGCGCGCGTTCGTGTGGAAGCGCAGTTGCGCGAGCAGGCGGCGCTCGTGCGCCTGGGCGAGATGGCGGCCGTGATTGCCCACGAGGTGAAGAACCCGCTGGCCGCCGTTCGGGGAGCGATTCAGGTCATCGGCAAGCGCCTGCCGGCCGGCAGCCGCGAGGGGTCGGTCGTGGCCGACATCATCGCGCGCATCGACACGCTGAACGCGCTGGTCAAGGATCTGCTGCTCTTCGCGCGGCCGCCCCAGCCCAAGCCCATGGCCATCGACATCGTGACGCTGCTGTCGTCGACGGCCACGCTGCTCGCCGAAGACGCGGCGCACCGCGACGTCCGCGTCACGATCTCGGGCACGGCGCCGAGAATCATGGCGGACGCCGAGCTGCTGAAGATCGCGTTCGTCAACCTGCTGATCAACGGCGCCCAGGCCATGCAAGGGCAGGGTGACATCAGCATCGTCGTCGCGACGAAGGATGGCGCCTGCCGGATCGCCGTCGCCGACTCCGGTCCGGGCATTCCCGCGGAGATCCGCGACAAGCTCTTCACGCCGTTCGTGACCACGAAAGCGCGTGGGACGGGTCTGGGACTCTCCACCGTGAAACGCCTCGTCGAGGCCCATCAGGGTCGCATTCGCGTCGACTCGCCGCCCGGCGGCGGCACGACAGTCACCATCGACCTTCCGTTCGCCACGCTCTGACCCTCCCGGGGGGCGCCTCCGCCTGGCGCGCTTCTTGATACCGCTGTATCGCAGAAGCCTGTGACTACTTTATGTTTGCGGAAATATTCCCAGTGACGACGAGAAATCCCGCGGTGCTTCGCGTGCTCATCGTGGACGACGAACCGCTGATCAGGTGGTCGCTGGCCGAAACGCTGGCTGAAATGGGCCATGTGGTGGTCGAGGCTGGCGACGGTGCGTCCGCCATTCGCGCCCTGGACGACGGTGAGCCATTCGATGCGGTGGTGCTCGACTATCGACTGCCTGACTCGAATGACCTGAATCTGCTGACCACGATTCGCCAGATCGCTCCTCAGGCGGCGGTGATCATGATGACCGCGTTCGGCACGGCCGAAGTCACGAGCGGTGCGATCAAGCTGGGTGCGTATCGCGTCGTGCCGAAGCCGTTCGAGATGCACGACATGGCGGAGCTTGTTCTGCAGGCCACTGCACCGAGCCCTTCATAGGAGCATCGTATGAAGCCCCTTCCGCACGTCTACGAAGTCAGTGCGACGGCTGCACCAGAGGGCGACGTCGAACTCCAGGGGGAGCGCCTGCCGTTTCTGCATTCGGCGCCGCCGGCGGAGTTCGGCGGACCTGGAGATCGCTGGTCGCCTGAAACCTTTCTCGCGGCCGCAGTCGGCGATTGCTTCGTGCTGACATTCCGCGGCGCGGCGCGGGCGGCGAAACTTTCGTGGGCTTCGCTGCGCGTGGACGTCGCCGGCACGGTCGACCGCATCGACCGGGTCACCCGGTTTACCGGGTTCGACGTGCGCGCGCACCTCGTCGTCCCCGCAGGCACGCCTGTCGATCAGGCCGAGGCGGTACTCCACAAAGCCGAGCAGAATTGCCTCATCTCGAATTCGCTGCGCGCGACGGTGCATCTGCACGCCGACGTCGGCGTGGAGCAGGCGTCCACACAGGACGCGGCCTAATGGCCCGTACAGACTGAGGTAGTGCGGGCCTTAAGGCTCGCCTGAACGCAGGCCTGAAGGCCTGCACGACTCGCGAGCTACTGAATCCAGAAGTCGAGAGCGAGGGTGACGACGACGTCGACTGGCGTTCCCGCGAGCCGGCCTGGTTCGAAGCGCCACTGACGCGCGGCGGCGATCGCCTGCTCGTCGAGCCCCGGATCGAGCGGCATGACGACGCGCACGTTCTCGGCGCGGCCCGCGCGATTCACCACGAGCTCGAGGACCACGCGCCCCTGAACCTTTCGCGCGAGCGCATCAGCCGTGAATGTGGGTTTCACTTCGCGGATGACGCGTGGCGGCGAAACCGCGCCGCCGGGCTTGTAAGCGCCACCGCCAGTGCCGCCGCCGGATCCGGGACCGAGTCCGGGTCCGCTCCCGGATCCGATTCCCGTGCCGGTGCCTTCCCCCACGCCGCCGCCGCTTCCGGGACCGGTCGACGTCCCGAACGACACACCGCCCGTCGGCAGTCCGAGCACGTCGTTGTCCCCTGACGCCAGCGGTCTCGCATCGAGAAGCACGGCCGGCGCCGCAGGTGGCTGATCGACACGATTGTCACGGAAAGAAGGCAGCGTCGACGTGGTGCGCAGCGTGATCGCATCCCGGCCGACGCCCTCTGCGTGCCGGATGGGACCCGCTTGCCGATTGCCGCCGCCACCTCCGCCGCCGCTGAAGCGCGGCACGTCGCGGGCGATGAACACCAGATGCGTGATGGCCTTCAGCTCGGGATTCCGGTGTTGAGCGTCGTCGGCGGTTGTCAGGCGGCGTGCGTGCGCAAACACGCCGACCACGAGTATCGCGACCACGAGATGCAGGGCGGCCGACAGCGACAGCCGCGCGACGCCGGCCTTCCATCCGTGCGCCGGCAGCTGCGGCGTGCGGCCCGAGAGACCGTCGAGGTGGAGCATGCAGTCGGTCCTTCGTGCTCGCTCTCTCGCATAGGGCATGCCGCGATCATCCCGGCTCCCGGCGTCGAGTGCGCGACACACGCGGTGCGTCACCGGGGAATTCTCCGCCGGGCCGGGGAGATCTTCCGGCTGGCATCTGCTGTGCTTTTTGAGTTCGCCATGAGGCGCACGTCGAGGATGCTCAGGTGGACTTCGGTGGGAGTGGGGCTGGCGGCGGCCGCGTACGCGGGTTGGGTTGGCGCGACGTGGTTTCGCTATGGCCGCCGCGGACGCGCGCCGGCGGGTCCGCGCGATCGCCTTCTTGACGGCTTCATGCCCGAGTACGACGTGGCCGAGCGGCACTTCGCGTACATCGCGGCCCCGCCGGAGGTTGCGCTGCGGGCTGCTGAAGAAACCGATCTGGCCGCGTCGCCGTTCATTCGGGCGATCTTCCGTGCCCGCGCCGCGTTTCTCGGCGCGCGTCCCGATGACACGCCGCGTCCGCGCGGACTGCTGGCGCTCACACAATCGATCGGCTGGAGTGTGCTCGCGGAAGTTCCCGGGCGCGAAGTTGTCATGGGCGCGGTCACGCAGCCATGGATGCCAAACGTCGTGTTTCGCGCGCTGCCTCCCGACGCCTTCAGGGACTTCCAGGAGCCCGGCTACGTCAAGATCGCGTGGACGCTGCGCGCGGATCCAGCCGGCCCAGAGCACTCAGTGTTCCGGACGGACACGCGCGCCGTCGCGACCGACGCCGCGGCGCGCACGCGCTTCCGATGGTACTGGGCGCGTTTCTCGCCGGGCATTATCCTGATTCGACGTCTCATGCTGAACCAGCTGCGGAAAGAGGCCGAGCGCCGCACAGCCACCACGGCGGCTGGCACGACGTGAAACGGCGGCTCCACACAATCGCTGCCCTTCTGGCGCTGACGGCGATCGCCGCTCACGTCGTCGTGCGGTTCGTGTTCGGCGTGGCGGGATCGCCGGCCTCTGTTCCGCTCGTGGCCGTGCTCGCGGTGTGCGGCGTTCCCATCGTCGCGGACCTCGCTCGCCGGGCCGTCCGCGGAGAATTCGGATCCGATCATCTGGCGGGCGTGTCGATCGTCGCGTCAGCGCTGCTGGGCCAGTATCTCGCCGGCGTCATCGTCGTGCTCATGCTCGCCGGTGGCAATGTGCTCGAGGAGTTCGCGGCGTCGCGAGCGGCCTCGGCGCTGCGTGCCCTGGCGAAACGCATGCCGACGATCGCGCATCGCCGGCGTGGCCCGGCGATCGAAGACATCCCGATCGATCAGATTGCCGTCGGAGATGAATTGTCGGTGCTGCCTCACGAGATCTGTCCTGTTGACGGCGAGGTGATGGCGGGCCACGGCTCAATGGACGAGTCGTACCTCACGGGCGAGCCGTTCACGATGTCGAAAGGCCCCGGCTCGCCCGTGCTGTCGGGCGCGATCAACGGCGAGTCGTCACTCGAGATTCGCACGTCGCGCGTCTCCGCCGACTCGCGGTACGCGCGCATTATGCGCGTCATGCAGGAGGCCGAGCAGCGGCGTCCGAGGCTCCGCCGCATCGGCGATCAGCTCGGCGCCTGGTATACGCCGCTGGCGCTCGCGCTCGCCACCGCGGCGTGGTGGTGGTCGGGACAGCCGGTTCGCTTCCTGAGTGTGGTCGTTGTCGCCACGCCGTGCCCGCTGATCATCGCGATTCCGGTCGCGATCATCGGCGCGATCTCGGCGGCCGCCCGCCGCGGCATCATCGTCAAAGACCCCGCGGCACTGGAGCAGCTGACGCTGTGCCGGACCATGATCCTCGACAAGACGGGGACGCTCACGTACGGCCGGCCAAGCCTGAGTGAGGAGGATTATGCGCCGCCGTTCACTCGTGCGACCGTGCTGCCGCTGGTCGCGGCCGTCGAGCGTCTGAGCCGGCATCCGTTGGCCGGCGCGATCGTCCGCGCCGCTGCGGAGGCAAAGTACGCGCTTCCGTCGGTCGAGTGGATCCGTGAGGAGCCTGGCGCGGGGCTGCGCGGCAGCGTCGCGGGCGCCGCCGTCCGCATCACGAACCGTGCACGCGCCACTCTTGCGTTCGACGTGCCGCCAAGCCAGCCGACCGGCCTGGAATGCATCATCATCGTGAACGATCGCTACGCGGCGACGTATCGATTCCACGATGTGCCGCGGCCTGAGAGCCGCGGCTTCGTGCTGCACCTCGGGCCGCGGCACGGCTTCACGCGCACACTGCTCGTGTCGGGCGATCGCGAAGCCGAGGTGAGGCGCCTGGCCCGCTCGGTGGCGATTACCGAGGTGCACGCCGCGACGTCACCTGAAGAGAAGGTGGAGATCGTGCGCCGTGAGACCGCGCGCGCCAGGACGCTCTTCGTCGGCGACGGCATCAACGACGCCCCCGCACTCGCCGCCGCCACGGTCGGCGTCGCCTTCGGACAGCGGAGCGACGTCACGTCTGAAGCGGCGCGAGTCGTGGTCATCGATACCTCGTTGTTGAAGATCGACGAGTTGATCCACCTCAGTCGGCGGCTGCGCCGCATTGCGTTGCAGAGCGCGGTCGGCGGCATGCTGCTGAGCCTGGTCGGCATGATCCTCGCGGCGGCGGGGATCCTCCCGCCGGTGGCCGGCGCCTTGACGCAGGAGGGCATCGATCTGATTGCGGTGCTGAACGCGCTCCGAATGGTCCGCGTGCCCGTGTCTCTTACGGATGTTCGTGCGTGACGCGGTGCCGGATTCCCGGCTCGGGGCGGCGCGGAATTCCACCCGACCACCCGGAAATTCCTCACGCACGGTCGGCCCAATGAGCAGGAAATGGCCGGATCCTCGCGGCACGCGAGTTGCCTCTCTGCGCTTCCGGAGGAACCCAATGGTGGAGCAGATTTTCGGAGCGCTGTTCGTCCTTGCTCTGTCGGCGCCTTTCGCGGCCGTGGTCGTTGGTGCGGCGTTGCTCGCGTGGCCTCGCGGGAAGGTCGTGGGGCATGTGACGGCTTCTCGGCACGCACACGCGTAACGGAATTGCGATCGTCGGTTGGATGGGGTGGGTGACGGGCTTCGAACCCGCGACCTCCTGAGCCACAGTCAGGCGTTCTACCCCTGAACTACACCCACCATGCGGGAAAACAGTCCAGTCTAGCACTGCGATCGCGGAATCACTTCAACCGGCAGCTCTTTCACGCTGTCAGTTGTGACCTGTGACGTGTCAGTTGTTACGTGATCTGACAGCCCGATAGCCGCACCAGCAAATGGTCAGTTTACCAAATTTTCCCATTCGCTCGCTTGCGCGGTCGGGTACTCTCTTTCCGTGGCGGGAAGGCGCGCACGCGCGTTGATCGTCGCGGCACTGGCGACGGCATCGGTGGCTTCACTCGGAGGGCAGCCGGCGAAGGCGCCGCCGATCGATCTGGCGGGCCTGCTCGCGCGGGTGGGCGAACGCATCGAAGCGTATTACCAGCGCGCGCAGAGCATCGTCTGCACCGAGACGGTGCAGCTGGTGACGATGGACATGGGCTTCGCGCCCGATCCTCACACGCGCCGCCTCGTCTACGAACTGCGCGTGTCGTGGGACAAGGCGGGCGACGGCGATGCGACGCCCGAGGCCAACGTCCTGCGGCAACTGAAGTCGATCAATGGGCGCCCGCCGAAACCCGGCGAGGAGCCGGGCTGCCTGGATCCGAAGCCCGTGTCGCTCGATCCGCTCGCGTTCCTGCTGCCGCACCATCAACAGGAGTACAAGTTCACCTACAAGGGCGTGGGCCGGATAGGGGATGGACGCACGGCCGCGATGATCGACTACGCGCCGGCCGGCAAGCCGCCGCCAGAGATCACGTGGAAAGAGTCGTGTGTCGAGATCAACGTGCCGGCTCGCACCACGGGCCGGGTATGGATCGACCGCTTCGCGGGCGACGTGCTGCGGATCGACGAAACGATGATGGGGCCGTTCGACATCCAGGTGCCCGAATCGCAGCGGCGCAAGGGCGCGAGCCCGACGCTCGTGCTCGATCGTGCCGACTCGTCAATCCGCTACAAGCTGGTCACGTTCACCGAACCGAACGAAATCGTCCTGCTCCCGGAATCGATCGAGATGATGTCGGTCATTCGCGGTTCGGGCGCGCCACGGCTGCGCACGACGCAGCGGTTCACCGGCTACCAGCGATTCGTCACGGGCGGACGCGTGGTCACGCCGTGACGCCGTCCCGGCGCCTATAGGCTTTCGACGCCAGCCTTCGCGCACTGCCCGTCCTGCGGGCTCGTACCGCCGGACAGGCCGATCGCGCCGACGATCCGGTCTCCAACGACGATCGGCAGGCCGCCTTCTACCGGAACCGCGCCTTCGAGGCCAAGAATCCGCAAGCCGTCAGGGGTTGCCGTCAGCGCGTCCTGAAACGCCTTCGTCGGCCGCTTGAACAGCGCCGCCGATCGCGCCTTGGCGACCGCGACTTTCACGCTGCCGTTCTGCGTGTCGTCCATCTTCTCGAAGTACACAAGCTCGCCCGCGATGTCCACGATCGCGACAGCCATCGTCCAGCCGTTGCGCTGCGCCTCGGCTATGGCTGAGCTCGCCGCACGCTTCGCGGACTCGAGGCCGATTGAAGAACCGTACGTGTTTGGCATCGGCAGAGTATGGCGAGAATTTTCCGTGGCGTCACGTTTCTGTAATTGCGAATCCGGTCGGCGGCCGCGGGATTCGGCGCTGTCGGACGCCACAAGGCTCAGTTCTCGAACGACTTATCGCCCGTTCGCGCGGAATTACGAAACGCGCAGTCGAGCGGCATGGTTTGAGCACGCCACGTGACGATCAAAGCAGGTATTTCTTATGAACCAGAGCGCCGCCTCCCTCCAGCCGTCGAGCGTCGTCGTGTTTCGCGACGGCCTCGGCGAGCGCCGCCGCGTTACGGACTCGACCGGTCGCGAGTCTCTCGACCTGCTGTGCCTTAACGGCGAC
>Ga0326726_10003262_pt1 | contig 14891 bp, 11 predicted proteins | sample MHFenrmetagenome_2_FD_207603 | JGI IMG/M metagenome (GOLD analysis project Ga0326726, IMG submission 207603) | Lab enriched peat soil microbial communities from Michigan Hollow, Ithaca, NY, United States - MHF15MN | ecosystem: Environmental > Terrestrial > Soil > Wetlands > Peat | place: USA...
GCCGCGCGCATCGACGATCGCCGTCATGCCGAGGCCACCGCGCGTCATCTCGTCCAGCGCCTGCTTGAGCGTCGCGCCCTCGCGCACCTTGGGCACATCGGCGCCGCGGCGCATCACGTCGGCGACATGCTTGAGCGCCTCGCGGTGCAGCGAGCCTCCCGGGTGCGAGCGCGCGAAGTCCGCCGCAGAGAAGCCGCGCGCATCGAGCAGCGCGATGGCGAGCGCGTCGCCCAGCGCGAGCGCAGCCGTGGTGCTGGCGGTGGGCGCGAGGCCGAGTGGGCAGGCCTCCTGCTCGACGCCTGCGTCGAGGTGCACGTCGGCCTCGCGCGCGAGGGACGATTGCGCGTTGCCGGTGATCGCCACGAGCTTCGCGCCCTCGCGCCTGATCGAAGGAATGATGCGCACGAGCTCCGCGCTTTCGCCCGAGTTGGAGATGCCGATGAACACGTCCTCGGCACGGATCATCCCGAGATCGCCGTGGCTCGCTTCGGCCGGGTGCACGAAGTAGGCCGGCGTCCCGGTGCTCGCCATGGTGGAGGCGATCTTGCGCGCGACGTGGCCAGACTTGCCGATGCCGCTCACGATCACGCGGCCGCGCTGCCCGTCCAGGCACTTCTGGATGAGCTGCAGCGCCGCGAGAAAGCGCTCGTCGAGACGCGCGCCCAGCGCGCGCACGGCTTCGGCCTCGATCGCCAGCACCTTGCGCGCGAGATCCAGCGCGCCCTCGCCGCTGCGGGACGCCGCCTGACGCAGGGATCGCACTGCGCTTATCATAGCCGCGAAGTATAACTCTCCCTCTACAGCCGCCATGGATGCCGCCGGCTTGTCTCTGCAACCGGTCCTCGTGCTGCTGGCGGGCGGCGTGCTGGCGGTCGTCGTCTGCCGCAGCCTCGCGCTGCCGCCGATCATCGGCTATCTCGTGACAGGGGTCGCGCTCGGGCCGCATGCGGCGGGCCTGGTCGCCGACAGCCACGCCGTGCGCCAGCTCGCCGAGTTTGGCGTGGTGTTCCTGCTGTTCTCGATCGGACTGGAGTTCAGCTTTGCCAAGCTGCGCGGCATGCGCCGTTCCGTGTTCGGCCTGGGCGCAGCGCAGGTCGCCGCGAGCATCGCCATCGGCGTGGCCGTGGCGCAGGCGGTCGGCGCGGGCTGGCAGCCGGGCCTCGCGCTCGGCGGCGCGATCGCGATGTCCTCCACGGCGATCGTCTCCAAGCTGCTCGCCGAGCGGCTCGAGCTCGACACGCCGCACGGCCGCGACATCGTCGGCGTGCTGCTGTTCCAGGACCTGGCGGTGGTGCCGCTGCTGATCCTGGTGCCGGCGCTGAGCGCGCCGGCACAGGACCTGGCGCGCGACGTGCTGATCGCCCTCGCCAAGGCGGCGGTGGTGCTCGCGGTGCTGACGCTCATCGGCCCGCGCGTGATCCGCGCCTGGTTCGGCGTGATCGCACGGCGGCGCTCCACGGAGCTGTTCGTCCTCAACGTGCTGCTGATCACGCTGCTGCTTGCCTTCCTCACCGGGCTCGCGGGCCTCTCGCTCGCCCTGGGCGCGTTCCTCGCCGGCATGCTGCTCGGCGAGACCGAGTACCGCTACCAGGTCGAGGAAGACATCAAGCCGTTTCGCGACGTGCTGCTCGGGCTGTTCTTTGTCTCGGTGGGCATGCTGCTCGATATCGGCCAGCTGCTCGACCATGGCTGGCTGGTGCTCGGCTTCCTCGCGCTGCTCGTCGCCGGCAAGGGCGCGCTGATCGCGCTGCTCGCGCGCGCGTTTGGCGCCGCACCGGGCAAAGCGCTGCGCATCGGCCTTGCGCTCGCGCAAGGCAGCGAATTCGGCTTCGTGCTGCTCGCGCAGGCGGGCGCTGCGCAGCTAGCCCCCGAGCCCGTGGTGCAGGCGCTGACCGGCGCGATGATCCTGTCGATGCTCGCCACGCCATTTGTCATCGCCGCGAGTGATCGCGTGGTGCTGCGCTTCACCGCCTCGGAGTGGATGGCGCGCTCGCTCGAGCTGCACCGCGTGGCGGTGCGCTCGCTCGAAACCGAGCGCCACGTCATCATCCTCGGCTACGGACGCAACGGCCAGCGCCTGGCGCGGATGCTGGAGGCCGAGGGCGTGCACTACGTCGCGCTCGACCTCGATCCCGAGCGCGTGCGCGAGGCGGCGCTCGCCGGCGAAACGGTGGTGTACGCTGACTGCTCCCGGCGCGAGTCGCTGGTGGCGGCCGGCGTGTCGCGCGCGGCGGCAGTGGTAGTGACGTTCGCGGACGTGGCGGCGGCGGCGCGCGTACTCGCGCACATCCACGCGCTTAATGCCTCGGTGCCGGTCATCGTGCGCGCGCGCGACGAGGCCGACATCGGCAGGCTCACCGCCGCGGGCGCCTCGGAAGTCGTGCCGGAGGCGTTCGAGTCCGGGCTGATGCTCGCCTCGCACACGCTGGTGTGGGTGGGCGTGCCTCTGGCGCGCGTCATGCGGCGCATGAGCCAGGTGCGCGACCAGCAATACGGCCTCCTGCGCGGCCTGTTTCACGGCGAAAGCGACGCGCCCGAGGTGGGGGAAGGTGCGCAGCCTCGGCTGCACGCCGTCACGCTGCACGCGCACGCGGCCGCGCTCGCCAAGCCGCTCGGAGCGCTTGAGCTGGAGGAACTCGGCGTGCAGGTGACCGCGGTGCGCCGCCCGGGCGAGAAGAAGAAATTGTCTGCCGAGGAGGCCGGCCCGCTGCGCGAGGGCGACGTCGTGGTGTTGCTCGGTGCGCCTGAGCTGCTGGCTGCCGCGGAGGCGCGGCTGCGCCAGGGCTAGGAATGGGAAAGGCCGGCTTGCAGCCGGCCCTGTTCGACGGATTGCTTTACGTCAGGTCAGATCTGGCGGCAGGCGACGTAGACGTTGGTGCCGGTCTCCGCGTACGCCGACGCTGCGGCGGCCACGACGTCCGGGTTCGACGTGGTCTGCAGTTGCGCGCGCAGGGTGCCCGTTCCGGGCTGGCCGTCGTCCATCTGCGAGTCGATCGCGATCGCGATCTTGTCGGGCAGGTTGGCGGAGCACACGATCAGGCTCGTGAAGCCGCCGAGCGCCGTGCCGGGGGTCGCAGCGCCGTCGCCGGTTTCCACGCCCAGCATGCCAACCACCGCATTGAACGGCTGCTGCTGGCCGGTGCCCGCCACGAACCCGGATCGCCGCAGATGGTCCCACCAGAGGCGCGATTCGTCGTTCGCCGTCGTGCTGTTGTATTTGCCGGCGACGGTGCCGTTGCCGTCGCCGGGAGTTGAGCCCGCCCAGCGCGTGGCGCCTGCATCGTCCCCTGGAATGGCCCGATAGCGATCCTGATAGCCGTAGAAGGCGGCTGAGACGCCGCTGAAGTCGGCCATCACGTTCTTGATCTTGGCCTGCGTGATCATCTCCTGGCCCTTCAGGATTCCTCCCAGCAGCAGGCCGATGATGACCAGCACGATCGCAATCTCAACGAGCGTGAAGCCATTCTGACTTGTCTTCATTCGGCTCGCTCCATGGGAGGGTGGGTAGCGCCAGCTCAGATCTGGCGGCAGGCGACGTAGACGTTGGTGCCGGTCTCCGCGTACGCCGACGCTGCGGCGGCCACGATGTCCGGGTTTTGCGTGGTCTGCAGTTGCGCACGCATGGTGCCCGATCCGGGCTGGCCGTCGTCCATCTGCGAGTCGATCGCGATCGCGATCTTGTCGGGCAGGTTGGCGGAGCAGATGATCAGGCTGGTGAAGCCGCCGAGCGCCGTAGCGGGGGTCGCAGCGCCATCGCCGGTTTCCACGCCCAGCATGCCAACCACCGCGTTGAATGGCTGCTGCTGGCCGGTGCCCGCGACGAAGCCCGCGCGGCGCAGGTGGTCCCACCAGAGGCGCGATTCGTCGTTCGCCGTCGTGCTGTTGTATTTGCCGGCGACGGTGCCGTTGCCGTTGCCGGGAGTTGAGCCCGCCCAGCGCGTGGCGCCTGCATCGTCCCCTGGAATGGCCCGATAGCGATCCTGATAGCCATAGTATGCGGCTGAGACACCGCTGAAGTCCGCGATCACGTTCTTGATCTTGGCCTGCGTGATCATCTCCTGGCCCTTCAGGATTCCTCCCAGCAGCAGGCCGATGATGACCAGCACGATCGCAATCTCGACGAGCGTGAAGCCTTTCTGTTTGATGTTCATTCCATTACCCCTTTTGGAGCAGACAAGGTGATAAAAGACGCTCGCAAGTTCCGTGCCGAGGAAATCTTGGCATTCTCAGGCCGCTGGAAGCCAAAAATCACAGAATGCGCGTCGGATACCCGACATTACTGTCGGGATTTTGACGACAAGCGATCCTCCATCTCTTGGAGCCTTTGCTCGAGAAAACGGCGCTCCGCGGGATCCTGTAGCCGCCCGCTATGCAGGAGGCCCCCAAGCATGATCTTTGCGGCTTCGAGCTCGTTCATGTCCTCGAGGATGAAGATCTCCATCTGCTTTGCCCAGAGCGGTACGTCCGGCGCGCTCGTGAGGCGCTGGAGGTCTGCGGCATAGCGTCGGGCAAGCGGCAGGTCGTGCAGCCGGTGCTTTGCCAGAAGCGCGGCGTGCGCCAACCATGGCCACCGCCGGTTGGGATCCGCCAGAAACGCCTGGTGCACGAAATCGAGCATCGCCCGGCAGCGGGCGGGATCGTCCACCTCGGCATAGATGCGCGCTGCCGCGAAAAGCGGATACCCGCTGCGCGGGTCGGTATCCAGGATCGCCTGCAGCCAGCCGGCGAGCACCTTGAAGTCGAGTTGCTGGTACGGACGCGCGTTGCCGGCGCCGAGGTCGAAGGCCTGCAGATAGAGCATGGCGAGCCGGGCGATGGCCGCAGGCTCGCCCACGCTCGCCGCCCGCAGTGCAGCCGTGCGCGGCGCGGGCGGAAGGTCCGAGGCACTGGTGGCCGGCGGCGGGCGCAAGGCCTGGATGGTGATCTGGACCGCAAGGCTGGTGGCGAGCGACGCCCAGAGCCACGCTGGCACGGCCCCCAGGGGTCGCTGATCCGCCCTCACAAATTGCGCCGGTGGAAATCGAAGAGCCCCGCCGCGCACAGCAAAGCGGTGTAGATGAGCAGCGCCCCGATCGCTGCCCAGAAATCCGCCGCAGTGGGCGCGCCGTACAGCAGCCAGTCGCTGCGTGTGACGGCATCCAGGCGCGGCAGCAGCATGGCCACCGCGTCCACCGCCCCTCGCGCAGCCGCCTGCGCCCACGACTCGTCGACGAGCGGGCCGTGCGCGAGCAACTGAATGCCGGCAATCGAACGAGCCAGGAAATAAAGGCCAACCGTGGAAACGATCGCCGGCACGACGCCGGCAAGCGTGACAGAAAAAAACAGGCCCGCGGCCGCCACCAGCAGCAACTCGAAGCCCAGGGAAGCACCCCAGAGCATCGCGCTGCCCGCGGGAGACCACAGCAGCATCGGCAGCGTGCAGGCGCTAGCGAGCGCGAAGCCGATGGCGCCGAATCCGCAGACCTTGCCTGCGTAGTAGCGGCTGCGCGAAAGCGGCAACGCCAATGCCAGCTCGAGCACCTTGTCGTTTGCCTCGCGCACGATGCTGGCCGCGACGTGCGCTGCCAGCAGGAAGGCCGCGCCGGCGCGCAGCACCGCCGCGGCAACCGCAGCTTGCAGCTCCCGGCTCTCGGTCACCGCGACCTGCGACAGGAACGATGCGAGCGCGAGCGCGGCCCCGAGCAGGCCGAGCGCGAGCCAGGGCAGCGCGCTGCGGCGCGCTTCTGTCAGGCAGCTGCGGGCGAGGAGAAGTTCAGGTCGCATCTTTCGCGGGGCGCCGTTTGTGCGTATCTTTGCCTGCGACCGCCCGCCCATGCAAGCTGCCGCGCCCAGCAATTCTATTTCCGACCGGCTCTCGCGCTCGGCCTGGGCATTCTCGAGGCGCAATTGGCGGTTCGTGATGATTGGCATGCTCGCGCTGCTGCACGTGGTCGCATTGCGCGGCGTCGCGGACGAAGGCGCGCGCGCCCTGGTGATTGCGCATCTGGGATTGCTCCTGCTTTGGCAGCCGATCCTGCGCGGCGAGCGGCCCGTGACGACGACGCAGACGATGTTCATCGTGCTGTGCGCGGCTGCGGCCGTAGTGTGGCTCAACTGGTGGCTGCTGGCGGTGTGGATCGTGGTTCTCGCCGGGCTGGTCGGCGGCAGGGTCTTCCTGCACCAGGCGCGCTGGCAGCGGCGCTTCTATCTGCTTGTCTTCGTCTACCTGTTCGCGTTGCTGGTGGTGCTGGTGCTGCCCGAGATCGCGCCGGGCCGGGAGATCGATCCGCAGGTGCGCACAATCGCCGCCTGGGCCCTGCCGGCGCTCTTTGTCTTGATGGCGCTTTTCCCCGTGGAAGCCGATGCGCCGGAAACCGCACAGGTGATCGACTACTTCTACAGCGTTTTCGTCATGCTGATGCTCGGTGTGGTGATCCTGGGAAGTTTCGCCTTCATGACGCTCGGGCGCACCGGGTACCTGGAGGCGCTCACCTACATCGTGTTCGTGATCGGCGGCGCGCTGCTCGCGATCGGCCTGGCGTGGGACCCGCGCACGGGCTACGCCGGCTTCAACGTGTTCGTGTCCCGCTATCTCTTCTCTATCGGGCTGCCAATCGAGAAGTGGCTGGAGGTTCTCGCCGGACTGTCGCACGCCGAAGCGCGTCCGGACCGCTATCTCGTCCAGGCCGTGGCCGCGCTGGCGCAGTTGCCCTCGGTGCAGGGCGTGTCGTGGCAGGCCGGCGGCGGCCAGGGCGAAGCCGGCTCGCGCACGCCGTACGTAGTCGACTTCGGCGATGAGGATCTGAAGCTCACCATCTACTCCCGCTATCGCACGACCCCGGCGCTGCACGGACACCTGCGCCTGCTCGGCCAGTTGCTGGCCGAGTTCTACCTTGCCAAGCTTCGCGAGCAGGCGCTGCGCGAGGCGAGCTTCATGCAGGCGGTGCACGAGACCGGCGCGCGCGTGACGCACGATGTGAAGAACCTGCTGCAGTCGCTCAACGTGCTTTGCTCCGTGGCGCTCGCCGACCGGGGCGAATCGCCAGAGTCGCTGGCGCTGTTGCGCCGGCAGTTGCCGGCGATCACCCAGCGCCTCGCCGCGACGCTGGACAAGCTGCAGCGGCCCGCAGTCGAGGGCGAGCAGCGCCTCCCGGCCGCGCAATGGTGGCAACGGCTCGTGCGCCAATACCAGGATCGCGGTGTTGCATTCCGTGCCGGCGCTCTGGATGGCATCGAGGTGCCGCACGCATTGTTCGACAGTGTCGCGGACAACCTCTTGCAGAATGCCCTGGCCAAGCGTGCCGCCCAGCCGGGCGTGACCGTGAGCGTCGTCTTGTCGGCGGGGGGTGCCGGAGCCGAGCTGCGCGTCTGCGATAACGGCCGCGCGGTGCCCGCCGACATCGCGGCCTCTTTGCTGCGCGCGCCAGTGCCGTCGCACAATGGCCTGGGCATCGGCCTGTACCAGGCCGCGCGCCAGGCGCAGATGGGCGGCTACGAGCTGAGCCTGGAGGCGAATCGCGACGGCGAAGTGTGCTTCGCGCTCCGGGGCGCGGTGGGCTAGGGCAGCACGCCGGCGGCGATCAGCTTGCCGTAGAGCTCGCCGACGCTGATCCACTGCATCTGGTCGTCGAACTCGCCGTTGGCGGCCGTGGATGGCACAGGGGTATGCCATACGAAGACGCGGTCGCCATTCACGTTGGCAGCCTCGTCGATGCCGCCGGATCCCGTAGCGCCGTTCTTGCCGATCGAGTACACGACGGCGACCAGGGTGTTCTGGTTGGTCACGGGTGTCGCCGTGCCGCAGGTCGTGGCCGTGATGCCGGTGGCCGTGCTGCAGACGACGAGGTCGTTTGGCTGGCAGATGATGCCGTTGGTTCTCAGGTTTGTGGCGTTGGTGAAGTGCGGCAGCGAGCCGAGGCATCCGGTCAGCGCATTGGCGGACACCGCGTAACGGATGCGGTTGCCCCAAGCGTCGATGGCATAGCCCCCGGCGTCCACGACTTGATAGCCGATGCTGCGTGCCGGCAGCCAGCCGCCGTAGGCCGAGGTGCATGCCGCTCCTCCACCTGCGGGCACCTCGTCGCCGGCGCTCAAGGAGGTGGCGGGGCAGGGCAGGCGGCCGTTGACGATGGCAAAGGCGAGGAGCAGTTCACGCGCCGCATCGAGGCGCCGCCGCGTCTCCTCGAAATTGCGCTGCTCCGTCTGCGCGGAAAGCGTGTACAGCGCGCTCGCCAGCAGCAGGCCGATGATGAGAAATACGACCGCCAGCTCCACCAGCGTGAAGCCACGGGCGCGGCGCCGTGCCATCAGGGCAGGGAGACGACCCGCAAGGGCGTCATGCTCACGACTTGCAATGCGTTGGGCGGGGACGCCGGATCCCAATCCACCAGGACGACGCGATCGTTCCAGGGCGCCTGGAAGGGTGACGTGATTGCGACTTTGCTCATCCTGGCGATGCGCTGCTCGTAGGTGGTCAAGCCGTCGCCGTTCTCCGGCTCGACGTAATCCAAGCGATTGCTGCTGGGGCGCACCCCTTGCGTCGGCAACCTGCGGCCCGCGAGGACAAACAGCGCGCGAATATTTTGCGTAGTGTGGTCATTGAAGCGTATGCAATTCGAGCTTGCGGCAGTGCAGCCAAGAGAGGGCAGCCCGTCCGCCGTATTCGGCTGAGCGACGGCGTAGTAAGTATTGCGGTACCACTCGTTGCGAACGAACCAGCCCAGCGTGGCGTCGGCCTTGTTGAGCAGGGCGTGGTCGGCGATGGCGGCACGATTGATGCGCATGCGGAAATCGGCATATGAGCCCCAGCCGTTGGCGTCGATATTGGGCATCGTCGCGCGAAAGCGAATGCTCACCGATCCCCTCGGCGGCGTAGTTCCATCGGGAAGGGTCGTCGCACCATCGTTCATGCGGATCTGCACGATGGTGGGAGATGGTGTCTGCCAGGTGCTGCCACTATTGTCCTTGGCCTCGACCAGGGTCTTCGACACCGGATTTGCATCCAGCGCCCTGAAGCCCATGGCCACGTTCTCGAACGTCGCATTCATCTCGATGCGGACGTCGAGACTGGGATCGCCCGTGTCCTCGTGATACTGGCCCTGGCACAGCAACTCCGTCGCCGAAGCCGAGCAGGAATAGGACACGAGATAGCCGCCGAAGCCGAACCCCGTCACGACCCTGTTCGTGCCGGTCAGGGGAAGCGACGTGCAAGGCGGCGGCGAGGTGCACGTCGCATTGATCTGGTTGAACGGGAGCAGACCCTGGGGGTTGGCGGCACCTGCAGCGCCCAAGTAGCCTGAGGTGCTGGGGTCCGCGAACGGCACCGGATAGGGGTAAAGCGGGACACTGGCGGGCAGGCCCACATACTGCGTCGACGTATAGGCCGCAGCCTTCAGCGCGGGGGCAATCTCGCGCTGCATGCGATCGGCGATGGCTGCCTCGAGCACGGGCAAAACGTCTGCGCTGGTGACGCGCAGCACCTGGTCGTTGAACGCATTGCCGGCCGCGCTCGTGACGAACGTCGCATCTGCTGGCGAGGTCGCGTTGGTGCATTCCAGGTAGTTGCGCAGATCCGGCGGCCCTGCGGCGGGCCTGGACTGTACCCACGCAGCGGAGCCCCCGCAAGCCTGCGCATTGAGCACCGGCCCGGGTGCGATGATCAGCGCTACTGCATCATTGGATGTGCCATCGACCGTGAGCTGGCCCACGGAGTCAGAGTTGATCGTCAGGGTCGCGCCGGGGCTGGGTATGGCCCAGCTAGGAGATACCACGTACCAGAGCGGCTCGCCGACTGCATCGACGAGCTTCTTCAGGCCCAGCGTGCGCCAGGGAAGCCGGCCTACGGCAGGCAACGTGCAGCTTGCCGCCGCGATGCCTTCCTGCGTGGGGTTCCCAAAATAGCCCGGCGCTTCGGGGCACGGCAAGCGCCCTGGGTTGGTATCGGTGCTTGCCGCGTTCAAAGCTATCCAGCCCACGAGCGCCTGCTTCGCTTGCGCGAGGGCCTGCGCATTGTGGGTGCGGTTCAACCCCACGAACTGGCTCGCCGCATTGAGCCGGCTGGTCAGCAGGTACGCGAAGACCAGGGTGGCAGCCGCCAGCGTGGCGAGGAGCGCCATGCCGCGCTGCGCGTTGCGGCTAGCGACCCTGCGCGCCATGGCGCTGTACCTTGACCTCGCCATTTTCCATCACGCCCTTGACCTCGCCGGTGCCGCGGTCCAGCGTCTCGCCGACACGCAACTCGATGCGCCGCGCCTGCTCGCCGAAGGTCACGGTCACCTTGCTCGGATCCCTGCCGCGCTGCACGCGCAGTCCCTCCGGCTGCACACCATCGGGCAACGCCTCGCCATCTACCCAGACCGTGGTCCGGCCGCTGGAGCGCCTGACGAAGCCGTCGACGCGTGTCGTAGGCGATTCCTGCATGGCGGCCGGCGTGTCGGGCAGTCGGGCGGCGCGCCGAGCGTCGAGGGCCGCGCGCTGCTCGGGCGTGAAGAAGAGCCGCCCCAGTTCCTGTGCGGTGGCGGAGCCTGCGCCGACCAGGCCGCAAAGCAGCACGAGCAGGCAGAGGCGCCTCATGTCTTGGCCGCCCGATCGACGATGGTGATGAGGTCGATGTCGCACTCGGCGCGCAGGCGAGGCGCCAGGCCGGCAACCGCAAGCGCCGGGCCGGTGCGTGCCAGCGCGCAGCGCTTGACCGAGTAGTAGGCGTTTCCCGACTCGCGCAGGTCGGTGAGGAAGTCGAGCAGGTCTCCCTCGTGCAGCGCCGCAACCTCCACTTTCATGGCGCTCGCAAAGAAATCTACGGTCGAGGGCTTGCTGCCCACCGAGGCGAGCAGGCGCTGGCGCTCGACGCGGTAGCGCAGGTCGGGCAGCTCGCGTTGCGTGCGGATGCGCGTCATGGCGTCGGCCCACTCCAGGCGCCGCTCGTCGCCGAGGATGCCAAGCTCGCGCAGCCGCAGGTACACCTGCAGCTTCTCCTTGACCTCCCGCTCTTCCTCGGCGATGCGTAGCAGCCGCTCACGCGCCTGCGCTTGCGCCTCGCGCGCAACGGCGAGTTCGCGGCTCGCTTGGCGCTGCTCGTCGCGCGCCCAGGCGATGAGCGCTGCTCCTGCGGCGAGCAGCGCCACGCACGCGAGCAGCGGCAGGATGAGCTTCCTGAGTTCCTGCGCGGTGAAGCTCACGGCAGATCCTTTGCGAGGACGATGGTGAACCGCGGGGCTTCCCCGGTTTCCGCCGCGGTGCCGATATCGCCCGACAGCGTCCCCTCGGAGGTCACGTCGAAGGGGAGCTGCGTGCGCACGATGCGATACGCGGGATCCACGCGCAGCGCGCTGGCAAAGCGCTGCACCTCCGCGGTAATGGCGCGGTAATCCGACCTGCGCATGGCGCCGACGCGACCGGACAATTCGATCATCTGGGCAATTCCGCTGGTCGCTGCCCCGCTCGTGACGGACGTTCCGCCCGCAGTATTGGCTGACGATCGTGCCTCCGGGCGCTCGAGCCACCACTGCACCGTGTCGAGCTCAACCTGCGGAAAGTCGCTCATCACCTGGGATACGTACACCAGCGCGTCCCGCGGCGTGCCGGTGCGCCGCGCGATGTTGCGGAATTCGTTCACGGTAGCGCGCAGGTTGTCGGCGGTGGTCTGCGTGACGGGAAACGCGGATGTGATGCGCTGGTACTCCTGGGTCGTCTGCTGCGTCTGCGCACGCAGGTCGCGCGACTCGCCGCGCATCCCGCTACCGTCAAGCCACGTGTAGCCGGAATAGAGTGCGCAGACGGCAAAAGCGAGGGAACCGGCCGCCACCAGCCCGCGCTGCAACTGCCACATGTGATAGCTGCGCCGGTCCTCGCGCCGCGCGAACTGCTCGCGCGGCGGGCGCTTCACCGCGAGGTGCAGGTAGAGCCGTTCGGCGCCGGTCGCTTCCGGTGCGCCCTTCAAGCCGACCTTGCGCGCCGCCTCCGCCGCGTCGAGCGTGATGAAAGAGAGCCGCGCATCGGAAACCAGCGCCCGCTCGAATATGGCGCGCTGTCCCGGCGGCGCGATGACGACGACCTGCACCGGCGGCCCTTCGCGCGGCAGCACGCGCAGCGTGGACAGGTACTGCGCCAGGCGTCCGGTTTCCGTGCGCACGAACGCGGCGAAGGACTCGGGCGCCATGTCCGCCGTGCGCTCCAGGCGTGCGAATCGCAGCCGGCCTTCCTCAACGAAGCATTGCCGCAACCCGGCGCTGTTGGCGCTGACGAGGAAGGCACGGCCGCCGCGCGCCCCGAGCCGGGTGGCGAGCGCCGGGGCGAGGAGGGGAACCGAGTACACGCCGGCCAGTTTGGCGCCCGCCTCGGTGAGCGCGTCCAGCCATGGCGCAAGCTGCTGCGTGTTGGTGAAGGCGGTGAGCAGCAAGCGCTCGTTGCGCCGCTCGCCGCGCACCGTGCCCAGCGAGAGCGCGGTGGCGAGGCGCGTGTCGCGGTAGCGCTGCGCGAGGCGCCGTTGCACGACCTGCTCGCGGTCGTTGCCGCGCAGGTAGGGGATCTGTTCCTCGTGGAAGTCCTCGCCGGCGAGATCGGCAACGGCGTAGAACAGCGCGCCGCCACGGGTGGCGAGGAACTCGCGGAATCCGCCGATGCCGGCGTCGTCGCCGGCGAAGCGCGCCAGCAGCTCGAGCCGCCCCGCCTTCCAGGCGTATACCGAGTGATCGGCGGCGGTGAAGTAAATAAGGTGCTTCATGGCTCTAGAATTTCATCTTGCTGATGGTGTCGTAGACCGGCCCGAGCACCGACAGCATCACCCAGCCGAGGATCGCACCGAGCACCACCGTCAACGCGGGCTCGATCATCGCCTGCACGCGGCCAATCGCTTCCTTCACGTCGCGATTGAAGAAATAGCTGACGTTGAGCAGCGCCGTGTCCAGGCCGCCGGTGTTCTCGCCGATACGCAGCATGCGGATCACCAGCGGCGGGAACAGGCCCACGTCCTGGAACGCGGTGGTCAGGTTCTTGCCCTCGGCAATCTGCTGGCCGGCGTTGTGCAGGGCGTTCTCGATCGGGCGGTTGCCCACGATCTCCTCGCAGCTGCGCACGGCGTCGAGCACCGTGATGCCCGAGGCGTACATCATGGCGAAGCTGGAGGCGAAGCGGGAAAGGATGATCTTTTTCAGGATCGGCCCGACAAGCGGCATCGAGATCTTGTAGCGGTCGAGCGCGAACGCGACCTGCGGGTAGGTCCGGGCGGCGAAGCGCACCCCGAACCAGATGACAAAAGGAGCCGCCAGCACCGCCCACCAGTAATTGACGAAGAAGTCCGAGACCGCCATCAGGATCACCGTCTGCAGCGGGATCTCTTGGCCCATGTTGCGGATGAAGCCAGTCATCTGCGGTACCAGGTAGATCATGAGGAAGAACGTCACCAGCAGCACGATGCCGCCGACGAACGCAGGGTACATGATGAGCTTCTTGGTCTGCGCCGCGAGCTCGTCCTCCCATTTGAGCGACTCGTTCAGGCTCTTGAGCACCTCCGAGAGCCGCCCGGTCTGCTCGCCGGAGCGGACCAGGCTGACGAACACTTTGCTGAACACTTCGGGAAATTCGGCGAGCGACTGCGACAGGTTCTTGCCGCCCTGGATCGACTCGACCAGCCCCGACACCACCTCGCGGAAGCGCGGGTTCTCGACGCTCTCGCGCAAATCGACCAGGCCTTCCACCACCGGCACACCGGCGCTCGCCAGCTGCTCCAGGTGAAAGCAGAAGTTGATCAGGTCCTGGCGCTTGACGCGCGCGCCGCCGATGAGCCGCGCGGCCTGGCTGCTGGGGGCGCCGTAGACGAGGTCGAGCCCCATGCGCGCAAGGCGCTGCTCGAGGTCGAACGGGTTGACCGCGTCGGTGCGGCCAACCACGCTCTTGCCCAGCGCGTCGACTGCCTTGTAGGTGTAGAGGGGCATGCGGCCGAGGTCGGCTGGGGCTGCGGCGACGCCTACGCCATGCGGTCCGTGAGATCGACGACGCGCATCAGCTCGTCGAGGCTGGTGGCGCCGGCGCGCACCATGCGCACGCCGTCGTCGGCGAGGGTCTTGAAGCCCTTGGAACGCGCTGCGGTCAGGATCTCGCGCGCAGTGGCGCGGCGCGCGATCAGCTCGTCCAGGCCGCCGTCGATCTTGAGAATCTCGAGGATCGACTGCCGGCCGCGATAGCCCTGGTAGTCGCACTGCTCGCAGCCCACCGCACGGTACAGCGCAACTGGCTCCGTCGGCGTCAGGCTGACCAGGCGCCGTTCCTTCACGTCGGGATCGTAGGACTGGCGGCATGTGCGGCACAGGCGCCGTACCAGGCGCTGCGCGACGATGCCAATAATGTTGCCCGACATGATGTCGGGCACGATGCCGATATCGAGCAGGCGCGGGATGGCGCCGACCGCGGAGTTGGTGTGCAGCGTCGAATACACCTGGTGGCCCGTCATCGCAGCGCGAAACGCCATCTCGGCGGTGTCGCGGTCGCGGATCTCGCCCACCAGGATCGCGTCGGGGTCCTGGCGCATCATGGCGCGGATGCCGTTGGCGAAGTCGAGCTTGGCCGAATCCGAGACCGAGGTTTGCCGGATTAACGTCATCGGGTACTCGACCGGATCCTCCAAGGTCATGATGTTGACCCCGTCGGAATTGATGTGATTGAGGATCGAGTAGAGCGTCGTTGTCTTGCCGCTGCCGGTCGGCCCGGTGACCATGATGATGCCCTCGGGCCGGGCGATCATGCGCTTGAGCAGGTCAAGCGCGCTTTCCTCCAGGCCGAGCTTGTCGAGCGGCACGATGCCCTTTTGCCGGTCGAGAATGCGCAGCACGAGGTTCTCGCCGTGCGTGGTCGGCAGGCTGGAGACGCGGAAGTCGACCACGCGGCCGGACATGGTGGCCGAGATGCGCCCGTCCTGC
>Ga0326726_10003263_pt1 | contig 14890 bp, 14 predicted proteins | sample MHFenrmetagenome_2_FD_207603 | JGI IMG/M metagenome (GOLD analysis project Ga0326726, IMG submission 207603) | Lab enriched peat soil microbial communities from Michigan Hollow, Ithaca, NY, United States - MHF15MN | ecosystem: Environmental > Terrestrial > Soil > Wetlands > Peat | place: USA...
GCGTTTTGTGCAGCTCTTGACGGATGCCGAGCTAACGCCGGATAAACCGCTGAATCTGGGTCTCTGTGAAAAGACCGTGCCAGAGTGCGACTACGCGTGTATCCGAGCCTGCCCTCCAAAGGTGATTCCACACCCGCCAAAAGGGCCCGAGGCAATGAGGAGGGTAGTCCGGGAAGGGATCAAGATCGACAAGCCCGGTTGCTCCTATTATCAGGATAGGGGTCTCCCGCACATGGGGCGAAACGGCTACACTTACCGCTGCGGGATGTGTATCGCGGCATGCCCGGTTGGATCTGAAATCCCCAAGCGAGAGAGCATTGCCAGGGGAATCAGGCCCGCGAGGATAATCCCCTGAACCACGATGGGTGATCGCATTTTCCCTCTGGGCCCGTTTATAAGATGCCGCTCTGCAGCGAGGTTGGATTTTAAATCATTCCGCCGGTGTTCGATGTCCTGCCCCGGCTTCGGGTCGCAAGAAAGGAAATTTCTGGCTTACTGAAGGACCACGTCGAGATCCCTTTTTTGGGAACTGAGGAAACCTTTTCTTAAAACCCTGACCTTCACCTTCTCTCCTCTCTTTCTGGAAAGAAGATCGATCTTTACGTCGTCGATCCCATGGATCGGCGTTTGGTCGATGGATAGAATGATATCTCCCACTCTCATTCCAGCCTTTTCGGAATTGCTCCCGGGGTGGAAGCCTGCGACCTCCGCGTTTCCTCTTTTCTCTGTGAGGAGAACCATCAGCTTTGGAGACGTTCCACCCGGGATCACCTCCGGGAAAAGAACGTAGTCAGCAATACCTTTCTTGAGATCGGAGTCGTTCAGAAGGATGGCATGGTCGTATCCATTTCTCCTTGCTGTTCTCTTCGGAATACCAGAGCCATAGGCCAGATGGCCATTGCCCGCGAGAACGACCATTTGATCACTCGAATGGGCTTTCAAGAATTGATCGATCGATTCTGCCATCGTCTCATCCCACAGGATCTGCGCCTGATAAAAGAAATCAAAATCTCTTGCCCCCAAGTCTTCATGTTCCTGAAATACCTTTTCCAGCCAGCGCTTGTAAGCCTCGTCAGAAAAGTCCATCTCGGATGGGAGAGACTTCTTCTCCTCTTCTGACAGGGAATCGAGGCCGTTCCGGAAAACTTTGTCCACCATTTCCTGCCTCTGATTGAGTGCGATCACTGGAATTTTCTTTGACCGAGCAAAAAGCAGAACGGGCCTGTAGAGGTTGTAGTCGAATCCCCATCGTTTGAAATATTGTGTTCCCTTTAAGAATTCTCTTTCATCAATGTTGCCCTCGATGTACTCGTCCAAAACTTTTTGGAATGGCCTCTGAAACATCTCCATGCCGATGGCAATTTTTTTCCCTCTCCGATGGAGATCCCGGATGATTTCGAGCTGCATGACGTGGTTTGAAAATTGGTTATGTGTCTCGCCGACATAAATGATCTTTTTATCCGCCACCCGCGCCATGATCTCCGGAAGATTCTTGAGCGCGGAGACCTCTATAGCAACGGCTTCCCCCCTGGAATCCATCCTCCCTTCCTCGGCCTCCTCTGAGCTGAATGCAAAGATCGGGAGCAACAGGAAGAGGAAGGCAACGAAAAGAAATCGACGAAACCTCTTCATTCCTTTACTCCACAGTCACAACGAAGTCTCCATCCATCGCTTTCATCGATGCTCCTTGGGTTTACCTGAAGTGCTCAATCAGCTACTTCTTGAGAAGCAGGTCCAGGGCTCGAAGGAGTTGAGCGTCTTTGCTTTTTCGGAATTCCTCATCGGTCAATCCCTCTTCGTTCGTAGGGATGAGGGGTGTTACCTCTGGAGGGAGGGGGACGACGACATCAGGAGAAATACCTTGGTGCCAGATCACATGCCCGTCAGGGGTCAGCCATTCTTCAATGGCCAGCAGGAGCGCGGAGCTATCCGAGAGAGAGAATGTTTGAAGGACAGTCCCCGTGCCAAAACTTTTTTCGCCGACAAGCTTTGCGCGATGTGCGTCCTGCAATGCCCCCGCAACGATCTCGGCTCCGCTGCTCGTTCCGCCATTGATTAAGACGATCAAGGGCAAGGAAACGGCGAGGCCGCCCGGCCTGACGGGAGTGGGGCGAACCTTGCCCGCGGCATTCTTTTCCAGGAGTACATTCCCCGTGCTCAAAAATTGGCTGGCGGTGGACACGGCTTCATCGAGGAGCCCTCCAGGATTATTTCGCAGGTCTAAGATGAGGCCGGTAATCTTTTCCTTCTCGATAGTGAGTAAGGCCTTTCGGAGATCTTCGGTCACGCCTTTGCTGAAGGTTGCAAGTCGCAAATTGACGACCTTCGTGCCCGGCAAGAGATGCCAGGTGATACTCCGAACGGTGATAGAGGCACGGATCAACGTGACATCCCTGGTCGCGGTGGTCTTCGGGTTGAGAATGGTGAGCTTCACCCGTGTTCCAGCCGGTCCTAAAATGCGATCAACGGCTTGATCTATCGGAAGGCCACTCACCTCTTGATCGTCCACTTTCAGGATGACGTCGCCAGCCTTGAGGCCTGCCTTCTGAGCAGGTGAGCCGTCGATCGGGGCGACGATGACGAGTTGACCGTTCTTCATCTGGACTTCCGCACCAATCCCTTCGAAGTTTCCTCTTGTGAGGTTTCGCTCCTGTTTTAGCATCTGAGGGGTGAGGAAGCGGCTGTGTCCGGTGTCGCCGAGGGAATCGACCATCCCGCTGATCGCACCATACGTCATTTTCTGAGAATTGATCGACTTCCGGTCTACGTAGACCCGTTCAATGGTGTTCCAGGCTTCTGCCATGAGCTTAAAGTTTCCCTCAGCAGTAGGAAGAATCTTGTCCGAGGGGGTGAAAGCCATCAGGAGGTGACAACTCAGTACGGCGCCTCCGATCAAGCCAATCACCAGGGAAACCAAGCACTTCATCCGAAGGTGTTGGTTTTTCATGCCACCTCCTTTCCGGTCCGATATAGGACCGGTCGCAAACAAGAATCGAGAATCGGGCTGATGCAAAATCGCTTTATAAATTCTCTTATAATCCCTATCCTTCGGCTAAAAAATGGGGTGAATTTGGTATTTTCTGTGAAGAAATACCGTATCTCCTGATTCGAAAAAGTCTTCAAACTTGAAAAGAAGGAAAATCATAATTAGGTTTGGATTGAGTTAGATTAACATCCGCTGGAGGTTATCAAATGAAAGTACATCGATTGATTCTTCCGCTCAGTTTCGTTTTCGTCATTGCATTTGTTACTAACAACGTGGTTGCGAAGGAGCCGATGTCGAAAACTCCAACGGGCTACGAAATTAGCAAGTTACTTCAAAGTGATGTTCAGGATCCGCGAGGGGAATACCTTGGAACGATTACGGATTTTGTGGTCGATTCGCGCGGGCGTATTGAGTTTGCCATTCTCCGTAAAAGTGATTCAACAACCGGTGATAGCAAGTACGTTGCGGTTCCTTTTGCTGCACTCTCGTATGCGCCTTCGACACACCGTTTCGTCCTGAATACGACCAGCGAGAGATTGGCCTCTGCTCCGAGCTTCGATCAGAACAAAGCTATGACAAATCCGGAATTTGCTGAAAACGTCTATAGGTACTTTGGCCTCGAACCATACTGGACAGAGCAGGGACACGAAAAGTGGTTTCGTTCTGATCAGGATCCCTTCGACCTGATAGGATAAACGGATATCCTCTCCAACAAGTGGGAGGACCTCCCAGGTCGAGGGCGGGGGTCGGAACAGGTCTTATTCTAAGAAATCAGAGATAGTTTAAGTTAAGGTTGCAGCGAAGGCAGTGAAGAGACTTTGGAAGTCTGTATGCCGCGGGACCGACTTACAATTTCAGTCAGCTTATTGATTTCCAGAATCTTCTGATCCTTCGTCAGTATCCTGGGAAGGATGATCGTGATCCCAAAGTTCTCTTTTTGTAGGTTTAATTCCGCAGTGTAATCTTTGATGCCGACCGAAGCAGGCTTCGGCGCGTGAATCTTAATCTTATTCTCGTTCAAGAATTGGACGATTTCATGAATGTGGTATAACCCGACGGTGAAGATGGCCTTTCTGTTTTTGATATTCCCCTGCTGAAACTCATCGTTCACAATCTCTGGTATTTTCTGAAGCATCGCTGCTGTGCGTCTCTCCTGCAGATACTCGAGTTCTGAATTCGTGACCGCATAATCACAAGCAGGGCCCTGGCTGCTTACAAGCTTAAGGATATTAGCCCTTACAGCATCATAAAGCGGCTTGTCCTCTACTTGTCCCAATCTGATTGGATGGGTCTCTTTCAAAAGCATCTCGGCGTTGACATAGACTTTATTGTCGGAGAGTCGTTTCTCCAAGGCCTTTATATCATAGGAGGCGCAATTACTGTCCCTCTGTGCAACGCTGATCGGATTCCGTTGAGTCTTGGTTGACGCACTTTTAAAGAAACCTTCCGGCAGAAGAAGCCCTAATTCTTGATCATGAATCAACCAATCTCCGATCTTGAAGACCTCGGACTGAACTCTTGATGTTAAGTCGCCATTAAGACAGGTGAGGGAATCTCTGTGGCTTAGACCGATGATGAAAATCTGATTCGGGCTTTCTTCATTAATTCGGTAAATGACCTCGCCATATTGGGACGGCACGACCGAGTTCGTTTCAGCAGTGGAAAGTGAAACGCATACAGCAAAGGGAAGAACGATTAGAAGTAGGAAGATAGATCTTTTGGGCGTAAGCATTAAACAAATTATGGCATTGAGGTCCTTGGAAATCAAGATGGATGAAAAAAATTTCTTAAATGTAAAATACTAATAATAACGGTCGGGTCCGACTTTACCTCTGAAGATGAGATAGCTGTAAACCGTATATCCTAAGACCAATGGCAAGACAATAACCACTCCCCAGAGGGTAAATCTCAACGTTTCCCGCTGTGCTGCGGCTTGTTGAAAAGTGATATTCGGCGGGACAACATAAGGGTAAATCGAAGCGATCAGGCCTAGATACCCGGCGAAAAAGAACGTCGCGCTGAAAAAAAACGGAAGGAGCTCACGGCGAGAATTTAGGCTCCTGACCGTTCCATAAAAGGCCAAAAGACCGATGAGAGGAAAGATCCAGATAAAATAGACCCTGGGTGGATTGATCCAATTGGACAGAGAAGGAGGATAGTGGATCGCCGTCCAGATCGTGATCAAAATTTGGAACGCGAGTACGATCCATGCCGATCGTGTCGCTTGGAGATATGCTCTTTCCTGCACTGTCCCGGCCGTCTTGATGATGAGGTAAGTGGATCCAAGAAGAATGTATCCGGCTACCAGAGCTAAACCGACTGTGATCGAGAAAGGATTGAGCCAATCAAAAGGTCCACCTGCGAAATGGCCTGCCACCACCTTCGTACCGGATAGGATGCCTCCAAGCGTTAGACCTTGAGTGATGACAGCGACGAGGCTTCCAAGGAAGAAAGCCAAATTCCAAGGCCTTTTTCGAGTGGCATTCGAGCGAAATTCGAAAGTTACCCCCCGAAAGATTAGACCGAAGACGAAAGTGAGAAGAGGGATATAGAGGCTGCTGAAAAGCACGCCATAGATCAGGGGAAAAGCGACAAATAGACCTCCTCCGCCGAAAACGAGCCAAGTCTGATTGGCATCCCAAACAGGGGCAATGCTGTCCATCAACAGGTCCCTCTCTTCTTCGTTTCGGGTGGTCCGAAAAAGGAGGGCTACCCCCAGGCTGAAACCATCCAGGATCACGTAAAGGAGGATAGCCAGCCCAATCAGACATGCCCAGAGGGTGATGAAATCCATGATCTTATCTTCTCCACGTCAACGTATTTGAAATGCCTTCATCCATCACGAAAAAAACTCTTGTTTGAGTTTGTTTAATCTGGACCTCTATTTGCTTAGACTAATTCTCATCTCTCTTTTTGATTGTTGCCGCCGCTGTTTTGTCCTTGGGTTCGCGGAGAAGTTTCATCCCCGCCGGCTTTTGAACAGAGGGAATAGGGCTGGACAGATCCGGACCTCGCCTCACTGCTTTCAGAATATAATAAAGATAGCTCGTGCCAACCACCAAAAAGATGATCAGAAAGAGACTGAGGGACCAGATGACATTTCCCACAGCAACCGGAGAGACCCCTTGTGCGGTCCGCATGACATTATAGACGAGCCAGGGTTGTCGGCCCACCTCGTTGGTGATCCAGCCGAATTCGGTTGCGAGGAAACCGAGAGGATGGAGGACTAGGAGGCTCTTCAGAAACCGCCGGTTCTGATAAAGACGTCCCGCTCGCCATAAGAAAGCAGCCCAGACCATGACCAGAAGAAGAATGAAGCCGATGGCCACCATCAGCCTAAACGTCCAGAACAAGATGAAGACATCCGGGCGGTCCTCTCTTGGAAACTCGATCAGCCCCCGAACTTTGCCATGTGGAGAATGTGTCACAAGGAGACTGAGGCCATTAGGAATATCGATTGAAAAAAGATTCCTCTCTGCGTTCATGTCCGGAATGGCAACAACGGAGAACGAAGCCCCTCCTGTGGTGTTCGTCTCCCAGTGAGACTCCATGGCCGCCAGCTTGAGGGGTTGGTGCTTAAAAACTTGGCGTCCACTCACGTCGCCCAAATAGACCTGGAGTGGGGCAAAGAGAGCAGCCATCATGAGGGCAATTCCCAGTGAGCGTCGAAAGAGGGCAGGGTGCCTCTCCTTAAGCAAGAAATAAGCGCTGATTCCGGCAATCACAAAAGCGGACGTCTCGAAAGAAGCGATCGTCATATGGCTCATGCGCGCAAGCAAAGAGGGATTGAAAATGACAGCGGCAAAATCGGTGACCATGAACCTGCCGTCGACCAGCCTGTAGCCTGCAGGGGTCTGCATCCATGAGTTCGCAGCCAAAATCCAGAAGGCAGAAACGATCGCTCCGAATGAGACAAGACAGGTTGCCAAAAAATGAATGCTTCGACGGACTCGCTCCCAGCCAAACAGCATGATTCCAAGGAATCCCGACTCAAGAAAAAAAGCCGTCAATACCTCGAAGGCGAGGAGAGGGGAAAAAACATTGCTCACAGCCTGAGAAAAAGTGGAGAAATTCGTTCCGAACTCAAACTCCAAAACAACACCCGAGACGACCCCGATGCCGAAATTGATGGCGAAGATCTTTACCCAGAAACGGTACATGCGATAGTAGACTTCTTGTTCCGTCACCAACCAAAGCAACTCAAAGATGACAAGATGTAGGGAGAGGCCGATGGTGAGCACCGGAAAAAGGATGTGAAACATGGTGGTCAGGGCAAATTGAATTCGCGACAGAAAAAGAACGTCCATCTCGTCCTCATCTCAAACTTATTCTTCCTTTAAATAATCAGCCGTCTCTTCGGGAAACGCCGCATTGATATAGATACCGGATCCCATTACAAATCCGGAGGGGCTTGTCAATCGAGAAAATGATCTGAAGATGCCAGCGGTAGTAATTTCCTATCTCGTCTTTGACGGGAGAGCTATGGATGGCGAAATTGTAGCCTGGATCCCACTTCTTCGCTGTACGATCCTGTTTCAATCGAGCCATAGGAACCTTTCCTTAAGTTTGGAACCCGGAGTAAGAGAATTCGCAACCCACATTGCGCATTCAGTATGCCTTAGCCCACGGCCAAGAGTAACCCTACCAGCGCACCCAGAGGAATGGAGAGGTAAGGGTTACAAGTGAGTGCTCAGGAGCTTCCAATTCCACGGGTGAGATAACTTAAGCCAAACCCAGCGGCCCCGCCCAGAAGCAAACCAATGAGAATCTTTAGAATCATTCCGACCTCCTGCTCACAAAAATACCATTCCATAAAGCCTAAATCAATAACAAGATGAAATTGGTTGAGCAGCTTTTTTTGCGATAGATGTTGCGACGAAGATCGATCGGCTAAGAAGGTTTGGGAGAGGAACTTTTGAGGGATTGGGTGCTCAAATTCTAAGTTCATGGAACAGGTCCCCTTTATGGGTAACGAAAGCCACAAATAATCTTCTGATGCTCGCGATCCTAAAACTTTCGAAGTCGGTCTGTCTTGGCCGCCTAAACGGGAGGGGATCCTTCCATCATGATGATCGGCTGGTCTTTTCAAATGTATATTCGCTTGACAGGTTGAAGCGGGGTGAATAGACTGGGATGAGTGATTCCGATTCGAAAAACTTCGTAATTCGGTTTTTCGAAGCTATGCCATTTCGGAATGCGTTATGATAAAAAGGAGGCGATATGAAAGAGATCACCTCTGAGGAATTGGTACTTTTCAACGGAAAGGAAGGCCGTCCGGCGTACGTTGCCTTTGAGGGCAAAGTCTATGATGTTACGAAGAGCCGTCTCTGGCCGAAAGGCCTTCATATGAACAGGCATGCGGCGGGAAAGGATTTGAGCGCTGATTTTTCTGCAGCGCCTCACGGCACAGAAGTGCTCGACCGTTATCCCCAGATCGGAGTACTGATAAAAGGACCGCCCGAGGAACTCAAACACCTTCCAGTTTTTTTACAGAGATTGCTTCAGAGGTATCCGATGGGGAGACGTCATCCCCACCCAATGGTGGTTCACTTTCCGATCGCTCTTTTAATGGCCGCCTCTCTTTTCATCATTTTGACACTCCTTTTTCGAAAAGGTTCTTTTGAGGTGACCAGTTATTATCTTCTTATTTTGGGGGCCATCTCCTCCCTGTTTGCTGTGGGCACCGGATTTCTCACATGGTGGATCAATTATGCACTGAAGCATAACGTTCTGGTTACCAGGAAGATTCAACTTTCTATTCTTCTTTTTATCATTGAAATCGTTCTTATCTTCTGGCGAGTTTTACAAGTCGAAATTTCGGACCCGGTCTATTTCATTCTGATGATCTTGATCGCCCCAATCGTCGGTTTGATCGGCTATTACGGGGGACGTTTGGTCTACCCCGTTGAAAAGTCCGACGCGGTGACGAATTAAAAGGGTAACCGGCGCTACCCTTCGTTACACCTTACCCTCTTTACTCGAAAAGCCGTAAAAGATGAGACTGGCAACGATACTCAGGAAGCAGATGAGGAAGGAGAGATGGTAAGCTTCCGGTGGATAAGAGTGATCCGGACGCTTAAAGCTCTCGATGATCTTTCCCAGGAGGGGCATGAAGATTGCGACGCCAGCCATATTAAAGAAATTTATCCAGGTCATCACCGTGCCGGCGATCGTGAGTGGAAAGAGTTCCTTGATATGAGAGTAGACTCCCATCCCAAAGGTGTTGAAGAAGCCTATGAAGAAGAAGAGAACCCCATAACCGAAGGGGTTCTCAATCTTTACAAACCCGGTCAAGGGAAGAAGACATAGGGCATAAAGGCTCAATCCCACAAGGGCTACCACTTTTCGCGAGGGAAAGGCCTGATCGGAAAAACGGCCTGATATCGGACCACCTACGATTCCTCCTAAGGCCATCAAAATGAGAATGTTTCCTGCCTTGAGAGGAGCGTATCCTTTAATATTCATTAAATAAGGTCCCAGCCATAAACCCTGGAGAGCGATAAACGTTCCATATCTGAAAAAGGAAACGGCCGAACCCTGCCAGAAAGCGAGAGTCCCCAAAATGACTCGAAGGGACTGGAAAATACCGAGACCCGGCGAAGAGGAAGTCGGAAGATCCACGCCAGCCTCTCCCTTTCCTTTTTCTCTCCCTAATATCCAATAGGTGAGATAGGCAAGAATAATGGAAATCCCTCCGGCAAAGGCGATTGTCAATCTCCACCCGATGGTAGAATTGAAATAGGCCAGCGGAGAGGCAGCTAAGATACTACCGAGCGATCCGATCGAAACAAGGGTACCCATGAGCGTGGCAAATTGTTTCGGAGAGAATCGCAATGTAAAGACCTTAAGTGAGCTCATTAAAATGGCTGCCATCCCCAGGCCGATTAAGATTCTTCCCCAAAAGGCTGCGTAAAAAGAATGGCTAAAAGCAAAGAGAAAAGCACCTAAAGCTCCAATGAAAGCGAAAGAGGAAATAACCATTCGGGGTCCGATTCGGTCGAGCATGGGTCCCATGGGGATCTGAATCAGGGTGAAGGAATAGAAATAAGCTCCCCCGAGGATGCCGAGGGTCTCTGCGTCGAGATTGAGATCCTCGATGAGGCTGGGAGCGATCACCGCATTGGAAACACGATGAAACATCGAAAGGATGTAAAGCGTGGAGAGGATGGAAAAGATTAAGACAGATCTGAAGAGATAACGGGGTTCTCCCGTTGAATCACCTGAATCCATGAATCAATCGATCTCCTCTCCCTTTGGACGTTTCTTAAAGCCCGGGATCAAGGGGAGGGCCAGAAGAAGGATCGCTACTACCATCTGGATCAATGAAATCGGCCGGGTAAAGAAGATCGAAAAACTGCCGTGAGACATGAGGAGGGACTGACGAAGGGCATTTTCAAGCAATGGGCTTAGAACAAACGCCAAGATCAAAGGCGCGGCCTCATATTTGAATTTCTTCATCAGATATCCCACGATTCCGAAAATGATCATGATCACTATTTCTACGATGCTGTTATTGACACTGTAGACACCGATGAGGCAAAAGAGCAGGATCAAGGGGAAAAGAATGGGATAGGGGATTTTTAGAATCTTCACCCAGACACCGATTAAAGGGACATTCAGAATAAGGAGCATGACATTTCCAATATACATGCTCCCAACTACTCCCCAGAATAAATCTGGATGATTCTTGATCAACAAGGGACCGGGCTTGATATTATAGATCATCAAGGCCCCGAGCAGGATGGCCATGACCACATTTGCGGGAATTCCTAGAGTCAGGAGAGGGATGAAAGACGCCTGGCTTGCGGCATTATTGGCTGATTCAGGACCGGCCACTCCTTCGATCGCTCCTGACCCAAATTTTTCTGGATGCTTCGAGAACCTCTTTTCGACGGCATAAGCTGCGAAAGATGCAATCGTCGCGCCCCCTCCGGGCAAAATGCCTAAGAAAAACCCGAGGAAGGTTCCACGGAGGATGGATACGATGGAATCCTTCCAATCTCTGAGTGTCGGGAGAAGATTTGAGATCCGGGTCTTGTAGATCTCCTGCTTCGAGGCTTCATCGATGTTGAGTAGGACTTCTGAAATTCCGAAGAGCCCCATGATCACGGGAATCAGTCCGATTCCATCCATCAATGTATAGCTCCGGTAAGTAAATCGCTCGATTCCGGATATGGTATCCGTTCCGATGGTACCCAAAAAAATACCCACACAGGCCATCATCAGTGCCTTGATCATGGAGCCGCTGGCGAGATAGATCAAAAGAGTGAGACCGAGGAACATCAACGAGAAATACTCAGGAGGTCCAAATTTAAGAGCGATCATTGCCAGGGGAGGTGCTACGAGCATAATCAGGATGGTGGCCACTGTCCCTGCAATGAAAGAACCGAAAGCGGAGATTCCCAATGCGGGACCGGCTCGTCCCTGTCGCGCCATCTGGTAACCGTCGAGGCAGGTGACCACGGAAGCGGATTCTCCGGGAATGTTGACGAGAATGGAAGTCGTGGAGCCTCCATACATAGCTCCGTAATAGATTCCAGCCAGCATGATGATCGCTGATACTGGAGACATGTGGAAGGTGGAAGGCAGAAGCAACGAAATCGTGGCGACCGGTCCAATCCCTGGAAGCACCCCGATCAAGGTGCCGATCACACAACCGATGAAACAGAACAGGAGATTGTTCCACTGAAAGATCACGGAAAAGGCAAGGGATAGATTAGAAAACAAGTCCATGGCTAAAATCCAAAAATTCCCCTTGGCAGTTGAGTCCTCAACCACAGTTCAAACACAGCGTAAGAAGATAAGGAAGCAATTCCGCTCGCTCCGATGGCGACCATCCATCTCTTAGATTCCATCCCATAACGGAAAAGAAAGACCAACAGGAGAAAGGTGCTCACTAAGAATCCGAGGATTTCGAGGCAGAAGGCATAAATAAACATGACCGTCAGCACCCCGATCAATTTTTTCCATCTCTCTTTGGGATACCAGGATGAAGTCGTTTCATCCGGTAGTTTTGATAGGTGGGCTTGCAGGAAGGCGATGATGGAGAATATTCCTAAAAAAATACCCACCAGCAACGGTAGAAACCCGGGGCCAGGATGGTCAAAGGATCCAAAGGACAAACGGCTCGACGCAATGCAGATGTAGATTGCAAAGGCTAACCAGACCAAGCTGCTCATCTGGTCATATCTTCTCATCCGTCATATTCTCCGCAGAAATTCATGTAACCAGATCGTGCTTTTCCCGTTGAATCAAACTGGGCCGGTGTTTCTCTATTCTACTTTTACCCCCAATTCTTTGACGATTTTCGAAAAGAGAATCTCCAGGTCTTTATATCTTTTTCTGGAGTCCTCAGGGGTCCGGAAATCAGGCCATTGCTCCACTTTCCAGAGGCTGGCCTTGATCTCCTTCGAGTATTTTTCAATGGCCTTCTTTTGGGCCTCGAAGACCCGCGCCACCATCTCCGGAGGCGTTCCTTTGGGGAAGGCGAGAGAATATGGACAATCCAATACGATTGGATATCCATACTCTTTAAAGGTAGGCACATCCGGCAAACCCTCCAGTCTCTTCTCCTCTGCAGCGGCTATTATTCTAATGGAGCCGGAATCGAGGAGACCGGCAGCGGCTGAGACCAAAGCCGCGTCACAATGCCCTCCCAAAAGAGCGGTCAGGGCCTCGCCGGAAGATTTATACGGGATATCCACGACATTGATCCCTGCCTGCTTTTTGAAGAGCTCGAGAACGAAATCGCCTGCTGAGAGTTTCCCATACGTGCTCACGGAAAGTTTGCCAGGGCTTTTCTTGGCCTCGTCCACAAAATCCTTCAGCGTTTTCCAGCGGGCGTCCGATTTGACTGCAATCCAGAAGGGATTTTTCGAGTAGATGCCCAAGAGGATGAAATCATCCATGGTATAATCAAGCTTCTTCACCACGGGCGATACGACAAAAGGAGTGATACTCCCTGCTAAGATCGTATATCCATCCGGCTTGGCCTTGGCAGTGAAGGCGGCGCCCAAAGAACCTCCTCCACCGGGCTTATAGACGCTGATCAACGGCTGCCCCAGAAATTCACCGATTTTATCCGCCATGATTTTACTTCCCAGGTCCGTTCCGGAAGCGGGCGCATAGGGAACGATCATGTTGATGGACCGGGCTGGATATTTTTCAGCGGCCTGGGCCAAAGAGAAACTGAAGAGCACCAGAGAAAACGCCAACAAGAAAAAAAAGCAAGAACTTCTACCGTTTCGTACTCTAACCATTTTCAAATCCCCCTTTCGTTTAAGTTTATTAAAATTACGAACAAAGTGTTGTCAAGAAATCCAGCCAATCTAATGCATAAAAAGGCCAAAAGCAATCTGATCTTGACACTATCGTGGTCGTTTGGGGTTCTTCGATCCCGGGTCATATGCCTAAATAGTGGGACTTAACCTCCTCGTTATGAAGCAAATCTTCCGGAGAAGATTCGTGGACCAATGTGCCCCGGCTCATTACATAGACTTTGTCCGATATAGTGAGTGCGGTATGGAAATTTTGTTCTACTAATAGAATGGCCATTCCTTGATTTCGCAACCGCGATATGAGTTGCGCTATTTCCTTCACTACGATCGGGGCAAGTCCCTCAGAAGGTTCATCCAGAAGCAGAAGTTTTGGACCGCTGACCAAGGCTCTGGCGATCGCCAACATCTGTTGTTCCCCGCCGCTGAGGCTGCTGGCTTTTTGTTTGCGCCGATTACTCAGGACGGGGAAGGTCTCAAATATTTCTCTCTCCCCCCAGGGTTTGGTGGCCGCTTCGCCCGAACTTGGACAGCGGAAGGGTACCACCAAATTCTCTGCAACATTTAATGAACGAAATATCCTCCGGCCCTGCGGAACTAACGCCACTCCTCTACGCATAATTTCATGGATCGGTTCAGCAGTTATTTCGTGTCCGTCCAGACGAATCGTCCCTTGACGAGGTTTGACAAAAGATATAATCGAATGGAGTAAGGTTGTTTTCCCCACTCCGTTTCTGCCTAACACTGCAGCGATGCTTCCTTTGGCCACATGCATTGAAATCCCTTGTAGGATATGGCTATCTCCGTAATAGCTATGGATATCAACAATATCAAGCATGCGTATCCAGACCCAAATAAACTTCAGCGACCTTAGGATTTCCGCGAATTTCCGCTTCTTTTCCCTCGGCTAAGATTTGGCCAAAATAGAGGACGCTGATCTTATCCGCTATCTTGAAAGCCACGTCGATATCGTGTTCTATAAAAAGGACCGTAGTGGATGGATCCAACTGGTCAATCATCGGGATAATTAAAGCAGTCTCAGCGGTGGATAACCCTTGGCTGGGCTCATCGAGGAGGAGTATCTTAGGCTTTGTTGACAAGGCCAATACAATCTCCAGTTGCCTTTGTTCCCCATGGGAAAGATTTCGCACAGGATCATTTCGCTTGTCCCAAAGCCCCCATTGGCGAAGTAAAGATTCAGCGGTGGTGATCAGGTCCCAAAAGCTTGAGGTACGGGAGTAGAACACGTATTTTGTTCGGGTTAATGCCTGGACCCCAAGGATAATGTTCTCAAGGACAGAGAGGTTGGTAAAGAGATTGGTAATTTGAAATGTCCTGGCCAATCCGAAGGCCGCACGAAGGTGAGCCGTGTAATCCGTAATATCTTGGTCGAATAATAGGACTCTGCCACTGGCAGGCTTGACCATTCCACTGATCACATTGAAGAGAGTAGTTTTGCCCGCTCCATTTGGGCCTATAATTGCTCGCTTCTCACCAATTTCAACAGATAAAGTGAGCAGGGTCAAGGCGTGTAGGCCGCCGAATTCAACAGAAATCTTTTTAAGTGTCAATGCAGGCATGCGAAGCCTTCCAACCCCGTATCAACTTAAAAAGATTTCTGTTGAATTCG
>Ga0326726_10003264_pt1 | contig 14889 bp, 15 predicted proteins | sample MHFenrmetagenome_2_FD_207603 | JGI IMG/M metagenome (GOLD analysis project Ga0326726, IMG submission 207603) | Lab enriched peat soil microbial communities from Michigan Hollow, Ithaca, NY, United States - MHF15MN | ecosystem: Environmental > Terrestrial > Soil > Wetlands > Peat | place: USA...
ACGCCTTTGGATCGAGTCCATTTGAAGAGTCCCCGATCTCGGTCTCTCGGCGGCCTCTGCGCCCTCTGCGTCTCTGCGTTGCGGCTTCGGTGCTGGGGCTCAGTAGCCGACACGTGCCCCGGTGAGGAGTGCCCGCGTGGCTCTCGGCAGCGAGACGATTCTCATCGATCACCCCGATTCATGTCCTCGGCCTCCTGCCGCATGAGGCTGGGCATTCAACGCAGAGACGCAGAGGGCGCAGAGGCCGCCGAGAGACCGAGACCAGAAATCATCAGAGGGACTCCATCGAGCGGGGTGTCGCCGTGACATCTCTGCGACCTTTGCGCTCTCCGCGTCTCTGCGTTGCTGTTCTCTCCTGCCCGGAATCAGTAGCCCACACGTGCCCCGGCGAACAGCGCCCGGCCGCGGCCCGCGAAGCCTACCACGGTCTCGTACGACTTGTCGAACAGGTTCTCCGCCCGGAATGTCGCCGCGATTCCGGGCCGCCCCGGCCTCTGGCGCAGCAGGTCCACCGAGGCATCGGCATCGGCGGTAACGTACGCCGCGAGCGCGGTACGGATCGACGGGAAGGGGCGGAAGTCGACGTCGTCCCGCCGGCCCACGTAGTTCATGCCCGCGCCGAGTGTGACCCGGCCGGCCAAATGGGTCCGCGCATCCAGCCTGACGCTGTGCTTCGGACGTCGGATGAGCGGCTTGCCCTCGACGAACGCATCGCCCGCCCCACTGCTGAAGCCGGCATCGTCCACCCGGGTGAACAGGTAGGTATAGGAGGCGGACAGCGTCAACTCCCGCATGGGACGCAGATGGCCGATCAGCTCGACACCCCGGCTGGTCGCCCGGGCCACGTTCTGATAGGTCGGCGTCCCCGGGGGAGCCGCGCTGTTGTACTGAATCAGGTCGCGGAACCGCTGGTCGAAATAGTTCGCCGCCAGGGTGGCATCTCCGCCTCGGAAGGACTGCTCCAGGCCCACCTCCCAGCTGCGGCTCTGCTCGGGATCGAGATCGGGGTTGCCCCGTTCGAACGCCGTCTGGGCAAAGACCTCGCGCAGCGTCGGCTCCTTGAAGGAGGTGCCCGCGGAGGCGCGCGCGCGAAGACCGGCGGTAAGGACGTACACCGCTCCGGCACGGATGGTGAAATGCGACCCGAACTTCTCGTTCTGTTCCAGCCTCACCCCGAGATTGATGAGCGATCTGGGCCCCAGGTCCAGTATTCCCTGGCTGTAGATGCCAAGGTTGTTCCGGGTGGTGTCGATTTCGGTGCCACCGGCTCCGCCCTCCGCCAGCGCCTCGAACACCGCCTCCAGGCCGGTGATGAGCCGGACGCGCGAGCCGAGGCCCAGGCGTGCCTGCGCGTCGACCGACCGCAAGAGCGTCCGGCCTTTGCTCTTGAAGTAGAATCCCAGGGAATCACCGGGGCTGTCGGGCAGGTCCTGTGAGCCATCCACTTCCCGGCGAGAGTCGAGCCGCAGGCGCACCTCGGCCCGCTCGCTGAGGCGCCGCCCGAGCGTCAGCCCGATCGTGGTCGCCTGCTGGCTGGACTGCTGGTTGCTGTCGACCACGGCACCGGTGAAGTCGGTCGCGAAATGCAGGGTGTTGTCGTCGCGCCGGGCGGTCAGGGTGATGTCGGTCCGCTGGTCCGGCCGCAGGGTAACCGCGCCGTTCCCCACCGTGCTGGCATAGCCGCCGTTGAACGCGTAGATCCCGTCGGTGGTGTAGCGGGACAACCCGGCCGAGAACGACACCGGCCCCGCCGCCCCGCTGGCACCACCCTGGGCCGACCAGGTGCCGTGGGTGCCGGCCTGGGTCGCCGCGTTGGCGGAGATCCCCGGCACCCCCCGCCGGGTGAAGATCTGGATCACGCCGGTCACCGCGTCGGAGCCGTAGAGCACCGACACCGGCCCACGCACCACTTCGATCCGGTCGATATTGTCGGTGCTCAGCGTGCCGAAATTGAAGACCCCGCCAGGTTGATTCACGGCGACGCCGTCGATCAGCACCTTCACGTAATCGCTCTCGCCACCCCGCAGAAACAGCGAGGAGATCCCGCCGTACGATCCGGTCGGCACCAGCATCGCTCCGGCCACCTGCCGCAACGCATCCTCGACGAAATAGATGCCGCGCTCGCGCAGCTCATCGCCCCGGAGCACGGTGGTGGTCGCGATCGACCTGGCGATCGGGGTGGGGGTCCGCTCGGCGGTGACCACCAGGTCGGGCAGCATCACCGTGTCACGCTGCTGAGCGGTGAGCGGGGTGGAGAGGGTCACCAGGGCGACCAGCACGGACAGCCGGCCGGGGACCAGAGGCGACGAGGGGGACAAGGCAACAGGGCGACGGGACACTGGATTCCTCGAGCTCTTCCGGCTATTCGCCGGGCTTGAGTGGGACGATCTGGGGTGCGCCGTCGCACCAGCTGGTGACAGCGACACGCCACTCGAATACCGCAGAGACAACTTCGGGACGGAGTACCTCGGCGGGGGGTCCTTCCGCCACCACCACGCCGTGGTCCAGCAGCAGCAGCCGGTCGGCATAGCGGGCCGCGAGGTTGAGGTGGTGGGTGACGAGCAAAGTCCCGATCCCCTCCTCAGCCAGCCGGCGGACCAGCTCGAACACTTCCATTTCGTGGCGGATGTCAAGCGCGGCGGTGGGCTCGTCCAGCAGCAGCGCCCGGGGGTTCTGGGCCAGTGCCCGCGCGATGCGGACCCGCTGCCACTCGCCGCCCGAGAGGGTGTCGGTGCGCCGTCCGGCCAGCGGGGTTACATCCGCCCGGCGGAGAGCCTCGGCCACCGCGAGTCGGTCGGTCTCACCGGGGGACCCCATGGCACCGAGATGGGCGTAGCGTCCGAGCTCGACGGTTTCCTGCACGGTCAGCGGAAAGAGGATCTCCTCCCGCTGAGTCACTACGCCCAGCACCCGGGCCAGCTCTCGCGGGCGCCACTCGGCGAGCGGCCTCCCCTCCAGCTCTACCCGCCCCTGGGCGAGCGGCGTGGTGCCGAGCAGCGCCCGGAGCAGCGTCGTCTTGCCACTGCCGTTGGGACCCACCACCGACACCAGCTCCCCCTGGTTGAGCGACGCTCTCACCCCGGCCAGGGCGGGCGCCGCCACTCCCGGGTATCGGACGACGAGGCCTTCACCGGTGAGAATCACGCCAGCCGCCGCTTGAGCAGGATGGCGAAGAGCGGCACACCGACCAGCGCCGTGACCACTCCCACCGGCAGCTCTACCGGCGGCGCGATGGAGCGGGCCAGCGCGTCGGCCAGCACCAGGAACCCGCCGCCGGCGAGGAACACCGAAGGCAGGAGCGCGGTGTGCAGCGGGCCCCAGATCCGCCGGATCGCGTGCGGCACCAGCAGCCCCACGAATCCGATCGCCCCGCTGGTCGCGACGGCGACCGCGGTGAGAAAACCGGTCGCCAGGTACGCCACCCGCTTCACCCGTTCGGGATCGCTGCCCAGGTGACGGGCCTGCTCCTCGCCCAGCGCCAGCAGGTCGAGCGACCGGCCGTTGAGCAGCAATACACCGAGCGGGACGATGCCGTACACCGCGAACATCCGCACCGTGATCCACGAGGCGGACCAGAGTCCTCCCAGCATCCACCGGAAGGAGTTCTGTAACCGGGTGGCGTCGACCAGCATGAGGATCGCGGTCACCAGCGCCATGGTGAACGCGCTCACCACTACCCCGGCGAGCAGCAGCACGTGCGAATCGAGCCTGCGGCCCGCCACCAGACTGAGTCGGTAGACCAGGAGCAGCGTCGCCATCGCGCCCGCGAAGGCGGCGAACGGAACCGCCCAGGGACTGGTGAGCCCAGCCGAGATCGCGATGACCGCGCCCAGCGTGGCACCACCCGAGAGACCGAGCACGTACGGATCGGCCAGTGGATTCCGGACCAGCGCCTGCAGCACGGCCCCAGAGACCGCCAGGCTTCCTCCCACCAGGAACCCCAGCAGCACCCGCGGCAGACGCAGCTCGCGGATGATGGGCGCGGCTCCGGCCGCCGGGTCACTGAGCCCGGCCCACACCGCGCCGGGTGCGATCCGGGTGGCGCCGAGGGAGAGCCCCGCGGCGAGCGCCACCAGGGTGAGGCCGAGCAGCCAGGGCCAGCGGGCCGCGGTCATGGTCGCCGCTCGGCGAGCAGGCTGCGCAGTTCCCGAACCAGGGCGGGCGCGCGCGGACTGGGGCGTCCGAAGGCGGGCGTGGCGAGATGGACAAAGCGCCGCTCGCGCACCGCGCGGATGACGTTCCACTCCGGCCGCCTGGCGAACCCAGGGATCCCGCTGTCACTCACCAGGATGAGCGACGGGTCACGGGCCGCGATCGCCTCGATGCTGACAGTGGCGGAGGGGGTGGTGATGTCGGCGAAGACGTTGCGCCCACCGGCGAGGGTGAGGATCTCGCTCTGGAAGCTGCCCGCGCCGATCGCCATGGGAGGCTGATCCCACGCGAGCAGCAGCACCGTGGGCGCTCCGCGGTCGTCGGAGGGGAGCCTCAATCGGGCCAGCTCGGCGTCGAAGGCGGTGGCCAGCGAGTCGCCCTGCGCCGGGTGACCAACCAGCGGGCCGAGCAGCCGCGCGATCCGGGAGACATCCTCGAGATGGTCGAAATCGAGCTGCAGCACGGCCGCGCCGGCAGCGCGAAAGCGTTCGGCCGCGTCGCTGTTCTGGGGCGAACGGTACAGCAGAACCAGGTCGGGCCGCCGGGCCAGGACCGACTCGATGTTGGGCGGAATGCCGTCTCCCACATCGGCAACCGCACGGGCCGCCTCGGGAAAGTCGCACCAGCGGGTCCGCCCGACCAGGCGATCCCCCGCGCCGATCGCGAAGACCAGCTCGGTGGTGGCGGGGCTGAGCGAGACCACCCGGCTCGCCGGCTGGGCGAGACGGACGGTATCGCCGGCGTCGTCTACAGCGACGAGACTGCCGGCAGACTGATTCGCCCGAGTTCCACAGGCGGCGAGGAGGGCGACTAGAAGCCCGACCACAGGCTTCAAATGGAATCGCCCATCCCCGGGGCCTTGGAGATGGGCGTTCAGAAGCCTGAAACTGAGGGCTGGTGACGCCACCCGTCCCTCCCCCGAGGGTGTTGGTGGTGGCACGAGCCGAGAGGTCTCCTGGCTTCGGGCCTCCGCTCGCCTTCCCGGTTTCCCAGTGGCAGATGAGCGGAGTGGATGAGCCCGTTACAGTGGCGGGGCCGCGCCGGTATTACACCGGCTTCCGAGCGTCCCGACTCGCGTGCAATGAGTTGTGTACGACGGAGGCGAAGTTAGGAGGGTGCCCGGGATCGCGCAAGCTGTGCGCTGACCTCTTCCTTGAGCCGGGCGCGCTCCGACTGATACCGCTGCCACTCTTCGGCCGGCACCTCACCCTCGCGACCGGCGTAGCGCGCATCGAGCCGCGCCAGCCGGTCCAGCGGCGTCCCACCGCTTCCCGTGGTGGCGCCCGCCGGGCTGCGCCCCAGCGCCTTGAGCGCCACGATGCCGAGCACCAGCGCAACCGCGCCCACCAGCCCGGGCAGGAGCCACGCGCCCATGCCGGGGCCGGGGAAATCAATTTCGATCGTTTCTCCGGCCGCGACCGGTCCGGCCCACTGGCGGAAGTTCCGCCCTTCGATATGCTGGCTGTCGGCCCGGATGATTCCGCCGCCCCTCACCGTGCGGTCGAATTCCTCCAGCAGGATGTTGAACACCCCGATCGAGTCCGGTACCGCGATCCGGACCGGACCGGGAGCCGCGGGGAGCGAGTAGGTGTAGATCACCTGCTTCTCTCCCGGTGCCACCGGCGCGAACAGCATGACGCTGTCGTGCCGCACCGACAGCGCATCGCCCGAGAAATCGCCGTTCCCCGCTTCGAAGTTCACCGCGCCTCGCGGTAGCCCCGCCGACCAGGTCGGGCGGGTACTGTCGGGAGAGACCCTGGTCGCCGAGCCGCCGTTGGCCAGCACCACGATCTCCAGCGCCGGGCGCCGGCCGTCGGTGGCGGGCTTGCTGACGACCAGATGACGGGAGACGATGCCGACGGGCGCGGTGGACGAGGTGTCCGACACCGCGATGGCCAGGCCGGTGTCCGGGGCCAGCGGATCGGTATGCAGCGGGCTCGAGAAGTACTCGATCCCCTGCCAGCCCGAGCTCAGCAGGAATACGGCGGAGGTGTCGGCAGTATAGCGGAAGCGGAACTCTCCACGGCGACCGGCGATGGCGGAGTCGATCGGGCCCTGCACCGCGCGTCCCACCCGATGCAGCACCACCCGCGCACCGGGCACCGGAATGGTGTCCTTCGCGGTAACCCGGACCACCCGGCCGGCGGCGACGGACTGGGCCTGGGCGTGAAGCGGGCCGGATGGTGCGAGAATGGTCAGGAGGAAGAACAGGACGGACGGGACGGTCGAGACGGTCGGGGAGGTCGAGACGGACGGAACGGACGATCCGCGCGGGATTGCCCGATCTGCCGGCCGAGGGATCCCTCGGTCGCTCCGCGACCTCGGGATCACAGAAGGCGCTACGTCTGTCCGCCTGTCCGCCCGTGCGCCCGTCCGCCCAGGACTCACGGCTGAAACTTCCCGAAGTCCTCTGGATCCATCTTCTCGAGGTGGGCCTTTAGCTTCTCGGCATCCAGCGAGGGGTCCGACGGAGGAGTGCCCCCCTCCTCGGCCCCTTCCTCCAGCAGGTCGGGATCGGTAAAGATGGTCGCGCTCACCCTGAGGGCGAGCGCGATGCTGTCGGACGGCCGCGCGTCCAGCTGGAAGATGTGGTCGTCCCGCGCCAGCCACAGCTCGGCGAAGTAGGTCTTGTCCTTGAGGGCGCTGATCACGATGCGCTGCACCACCGCGCCGAGCCCGAGGATCACCGACTTGAGCAGATCGTGGGTCATCGGGCGCGGCGGGCGGATGCCCTGCATCTCCATCGCGATCGCGCTGGCCTCGGCCGGGCCGATCCAGATGGGAAGGACCCGCGTCCCATCCTTCTCCCGCAGGATCACCACCGGGGAATTGGTGGTCCGGTCGAGGCCCAGGTGGGCGACGGTGACCTCGATCATCCCACCGCGTTCAGCAGCTCCTCCACCCGGTCGGTCTGCTCCCAGGGGAAGAACTGCAGCGCACCCTTCCGGTAGGGCTTGCGGCCAAAGTGGCCGTAGGCCGCGGTCGGCGAATAGATCGGCTTGCGGAGATCGAGGGCCTTGATGATGGCTGCCGGGGTGAGGTCGAACACCTTCCGCACCGCGTCTTCCAGCGCCATGTCGGACACCTTGCCGGTTCCGAAGGTCTGGACCATCACCGACACCGGATCGCGCACGCCGATGGCATAGGCCACCTGCACCTCGCAGCGCTTGGCCAGCTTGGCCGCGACGATGTTCTTGGCCACCCAGCGCATGGCATAGGCGGCGGACCGGTCCACCTTGGAGGGATCCTTGCCGCTGAACGCACCGCCGCCGTGGCGGGCCATGCCGCCGTAGGTATCGACGATGATCTTCCGTCCGGTGAGTCCCGCATCGCCGTGCGGGCCGCCGATCACGAAACGGCCGGTCGGATTGATGTGGATCTTCGTCCGGTCGGTATCGAGTCCGGTCCTGGCCAGCACCGGCTTGATGACCTCTTCGATCACGCCCTCGCGGATGGCCCTCTGGGACAGCTCCCGCCCGGCCCACTTGGCGGCATGCTGGGTCGAGACCACCACCGTCCGGACCGCCACCGGGACGTCGCCGGCATACTCCACCGAGACCTGGCTCTTGCCGTCGGGCCGGAGCCACTCGAGGCTGGTCTCGCCGTCGCCACGCCGCACCGCGGCCAGCCGCTCGGCCAGCCGGTGGGCCAGCTGGATCGGCAGCGGCATCAGCTCCCGGGTCTCGTCGGTCGCGTAGCCGAACATCATGCCCTGGTCGCCGGCGCCGCCGGTATCCACGCCCTGGGCAATATCGGGAGACTGGTTGTCGATGGAGCTGAGCACCGCGCAGGTATTGCCGTCGATACCGTAGTTGGCATCGACATAGCCGATCCGCTTGATCGTGTCGCGCACGATGGCGGGGATGTGCACGTAGGTCGACGTGGTGATCTCACCCGCCACGATGGCCATCCCGGTGGTGACCAGGGTTTCGCAGGCGACCCGCCCCTTCGCGTCATTCCGGAGGATGGCGTCGAGGACGGCGTCGGAAATCTGGTCGGCAACCTTGTCGGGATGCCCCTCGGTCACCGATTCCGAGGTGAATACGTGGCGATGAGCCTTGGCCATGGTGGGGGAGCAGGAGAAGAAGGAAACGGCCGTCTGACCGGGCGAATTTTACAGGCGCAAGGTAGCGGCGCCGGTCTGACGCGGCAACGCCGAGAGGACATCGAGCATGCGGGGGTCGAAATGCTCCTGCATCGCCTCGCGCAGGGCGCGGGTGACCTCGGACGGCCGGTCGGCGTCCAGCGCCGCATACGCCGCCCGGGCCGCCACGGCCACGGGGATGGTGCGCACCACCCACTTGAGGAACGGGAGCGCGGGCGGCGCCACGCTCAGGGTGCGATAGCCCAGACCCAGCAGCAGCACCACCGCCAGCGGGTCGGACGCCATCTCGCCGCACACGCTCACCTGGATCCCGGCCCGTTGCCCGGCATCCAGCACGATCTTCAGCTCGCGCACGATCGCGGGATGGAACGGCGTGAATCGCTCGGCCAGCCGGGCGTTGCCCCGGTCGACCGCCAGGGTGTACTGCACCAGATCATTGGTCCCCACGCTGAAGAAGGCGCTGTGCTTGGCCAGCTCGTCGGCCAGCAGCACCGCGCCGGGGGTCTCGATCATGACCCCGACCGGCACCGACGCCGCCGCCCGCACTCCACTCCGGGCCAGGGCCAGCGCCTCCTCCAGCACCATCTCCCGGGTGGCGATGACCTCCTCCACCCGGGTCACCAGGGGCAGCATCAGCTGGATCTGCCGGTCGAAGGCGGCCCGGAGCACGGCCCGGAGCTGCGGCCGGAAGATCTCGGGATGGTCCAGGCACACCCGGATCGAGCGCCAGCCGAGGAAGGGGTTGGCCTCCGGAGGCGCGCGGAAGGCGGCGGGGAATTTGTCGCCGCCGAGATCGAATGAGCGCACGATCACCGGGTGATTCGGGAAGGAGTCGCTGACCCGCCGGAAGTAGTCGGTCTGCTCATCCTCCGTCGGGAGCGCCGCGCGGCCAGTGACCAGGAACTCGGTGCGCAGCAGCCCCACGCCATGAGCGTCGTGCTTCGCCGCCGGGATGATCTCGTCCGGCAGGTCCACGTTGCCCATGAGGGTGATCGCAACCCCGTCGGGCGTCACCGCGGCCTGGGTGACGGCCGCCTCGAACTCCAGCTCCAGCTTCTGCCGCCGGGAGACCTGGGCCCGTACCCGTTCTATCTCCGAGCGGGTCGGCTCCAGCATCACCACGCCTGTCTGACCGTCGATCAGCAGGGTGGTGCCCTGCTTGATCCGGTCGAGCGCTCCGACCACGCCCATCACCGCGGGAATCCCGAGGGAGTGCGCCAGGATGGCGGCGTGGGAAGTCCGGGTCCCCTCCTCGCTTACCAGCCCGACCACGTGGTCGCGGTCCAGCTGCACGGTGAGGCCGGGGGACAGCTCTCGCGCCACCACGATCACCTGCTCGTCCTGCGGCTGGGCCCACAGCTCGTCCTCGGTCCAGCCCAGCAACCGGTGCAGCATCCGGTTGTGAATCGCCGAAAGATCGGCCAGCCGGTCCCGCAGCAGGGTATTGCCTGAGCCGCCCCAGATGTTGCGGATCTCCAGCGCCTTGAACTCGTAGGCGGTCTCGGCGCTCATCCGGCTCTCCCGGATGAGCTGCTCCACCCCGCGGAGGAAGTCGGCGTCCTTGGCCATCATGATCTGGGCGTCGAAGATGTGGGACTCCTCGCGGCCCGCACGCTCGCGTACCCGCTCGCGCAACGACTCGAGCACCTTGGCCACCTCTTCCACGGCGGCCTGGAGCCGGGCCAACTCGCCCTCGATCTCGGCGTCGGTCACAAACCGGTTGGGGACATCCGGGACATCCAGGCGCACGACGACCGCCGGTCCAAACCCCGTACCGGGCGAGACACCGACACCCTGAATCAGCCGCTCGTCGCTCATGTCTCTCCGAAACCTTCCGCCACCAACGCAAGCAGCGCCTCCACCGCCTCGTGCTCGTCCGGCCCGTCGGCGCGAACCGTCACGCTGCTGCCGCACTCCGCCGCCAGCATCATGACCCCCATGATGCTCTTGCCGTTGACCGCCATGCCGTCCTTGACGACTTCGATTTCGGCCTTGAAGCCGCTGGCCAGCTTCACCAGCTTCGCCGCGGGCCGGGCGTGGAGACCGAGCTGATTCACGATCTTGGCTTCCCGCTCGATCATGGCAGTCCCCACGCGAGGATGAGGGCGAGGCCGATAGCGATCAGCCCGAACTTCACCGCGGTGATCCGGGGTCCGAGCCTCCATGCCGCTCCCAACCCGGCCAGCAGCGTGACGACCGCAACGCCGACCGCGGCGAGTCCCTGGGGATCGAGCAGCCAGTCCGCCGCCAGCGGCAGCGCCAGCCCGACGAACAGCCCCGCCACCACTCCAGCCTGGTTGGCGGCACCCGGGAGCCAGGATTCTCCGATCGCTGCGCCGACCCGGGCTCCGCTCGCGAGCCCGGTGCGCAGGGCCCAGACCCCGGTGGCAATCCGAAGACCATTGTACAGCAGCAGCACCACCGCGATCGTCCATAGACCATAGCCCGCGACCACGCCCATGATCGCCAGCCCGATCGCGGTCGGCACCACTCCGGCCCAGAAGAGCCGGTCCCCCAGCGCCCCCAGCGGGCTGGTCAGCGCCGCCCGGAGCCGCGAGATCTGCGCCCCGGGAATCAGATCGTATTCCGCCCGCACCAGCGCGCCGAGCGCCAGCCCAGCGAGGTACGGGTGAGAATTGAAGTACTCCGCCGATCGGACCGACGCCTCCGCGTGCCGGGCCGGGTCGGCCGACTTGAGGTCCTCCAGCAGCGGCTCGGCGGCGTGGCCCATGCCGACACCGGTCATCCGCTCGTAGTTCCAAGCCCCCTGAACCGAGCAGAGGCGCCACAACGCCCGGAGGAATCCGGAGGTCATGTGAGGACCGCCGCGATCAGGCCGATCCCGGTGCCGACGACCAGCCAGCGCAGCCGGGCACCGCGTCCCGCGGCGCGGATCGCACCTCCCGCGGCCGCGGCCACTCCCGCCCCGACCGCGGCTGCGGTGACCAGCGCGAAGCGCGGCCCGCCGGGCAGCACCGGGTGGAGCGCCTGGGCGAGGAGCAGCGCGATCGCGGTGAGGCCCAGGCTCCGGATCAGGTCGCCCGCGAGACCCCGGTGCTGGACCCTCGCGATCGTGCCGGGGTCGCCGGCGGCCAGGCCGGCCGCGGCCTGCTGAATCATCCGGCCATTGACCCGCCGAATCCAGAGCAGACTCCAGCCGCCCACCACCGCCAGGCCGAGCGCGAACAGGGCCGCGATCCCGAGGTGCTCCACCCAGGGCCCGCCCGAGGCCAGCACCACGGCCGCCACCGCTCCGGGGCCGTAGTCAGGATAGCGGGATGCCCCGACCGGCAGTACGTCCAGCGCGAACAGCTCGAGCAGGACACCAACCCGGAGCCCCGTGGCCACATCACCCAGGATCACTCCCGCGCCGGCGCATGCGATCAGCGGCCGGGAGAGCAGCGCCTGCGGAAAGGTGACCAGGTCCATCCCGGTCAGGGCGCCCCAGGCGCAGAGCAGCGCGAAGGTCATCCCCGACAGCCCGCTCACCGGAGCGCCTCCAGCAGCACCGGCTGGGTGGTCGGAAGGTCCTGCGCCGTGACCACGGTACCGGTCTGCTGCAACGCCTCCAGGGAACGGTACTCCTCCTCCGACAGATACACGTAGGGCAGTCTGGGCGTCCGGCCGGGCTTGTGGTGAATCCCGCCCAGGTTGATCCGCTCCACCGGCGGCGCCGCCTGACGGAGGGCGGCCATGGTGGCGACGTCCGCCGTCAGCACGATGCCGTTCGCGGGCTCCGCCCGCCACGCCGCGTGCTGCCGCGCGGCCTCGGCCAGATCCGAGAAGCGCAGCTCGATCTCCGGCGGAGTGCCCATGCGGTACAGGTCCCGCTCCCAGTCACTGCCATATACGGTGTCGTCCAGCAGCACGATGAACCCGAGGTTGAGCGGCTTGCCCCAGCCAATGACCACCTGACCGTGTACCAGTCTGTCGTCTACCCGATAGAGCACGATCGGCATCAGGGTTTCCGGATTGCGTCGGTGCCCTTGACCGCCGCCCGCGCGGCGACCTCGTCCGGCGGCAGCGTGCGGTTGTTCAGGAAGTCGAGCAGCATCGGGAGGTTCACGCCGGTGACCACTCGCATGCCGGCGGTCTGCCGGGCGAGGTGCATCGCGGCGAAGAAGCACGACCCGCAGGGCATGTCCACGAACACCACCGACGGCTCCGCCGCCACCGCCTCGGCGATGCGGCGCTCGATCTCCTCGCGGCCGCCTCCCTCGTTGGTCACCGCCCGGAGGATGCCCGTCAGTCCGCTGATCCGTTCCGCCTCCTGGACCAGGGCCGGGGCCAGGGCGCCATGGGCCACCACGACACCCCGCAACCCGTCACTCATAATCCTCCTGCAGGTATTCGCGGAGCCCCTGTTTCTCCTTCATCTTCCGGATCAGCCGCTGGTTGAAGGCGGCAGCGACATCCACGCCCGCAAACCGGAGCAGGTGCATCATCGCCACAACCTCGGAGATCACCGTGATGTTCTTGCCGGGGTTCAGCGGCACGATCACCCGCGGAATGGTGACCTCGAGAATCGTGGTCTCCAGCTGCTGCAGACCGGTGCGATCGGTGTCCTTGGCCTTCTCCCACGCCTCGAGCTGCACCACCACCTCGATGCGCTTCTGCTGCCGCACCGATCGGATGCCGAACAGGGCGGGAATGTCGACCAGGCCCACGCCCCGGATCTCCATGTGGTGCGCCGCCAGCTCGTGCCCCGATCCGATGAGAATGTCGCTGCCCCGCCGCACCACCTGGACGATATCGTCGGCGACCAGCCGATGGCCACGCTCGACCAGGTCCAGCACGCACTCGCTCTTCCCGATCCCGGACTGGCCGATGAACAGGAGGCCCACGCCGTACACATCCGCCAGGGAGCCGTGCAGCGTGGTACGCGGCGCGAACGCCTCTTCCACGATTGGCTTGATCCGGCGGTAGAACTCGGCGGTCTTGAGCTTGCTCCTGAGCAGCGGGATGCCCCGCACCCGCGCCAGGTCCAGCAGCTCGGTCGGAACCGCCTGCCCCTTGGTGACGAAGACGCAGGGAAGATCGAAGTCGAAGAACTTCTCCAGCCGGGCGCGCCGCTCTCCGGGGTTCAGGGCGTTGAGATAACTGATCTCGGTCTCGCCCAGTACGTGCAGCCGGCGGGGCATGAACCGGCCGGTATACCCGGCCAGCGCCAGCCCCGGGGACGCCACCTCGGGATCGGGGATGGGGCGATCGAGGCCCACCTCCCCGGTGAGGGGCTCCAGCTGCAGCGGATCGCCCCTGCGGGCGAGGATTTCCCGGAGCGTCAGCGTCACACGGCGTCCCTGGCACCCCGGCCATGCTTGGAGCCGGCGCTCTTCTCCAGCTGGCGGCGTACCTTGTCCTCGGCCCGGTCCAGGGCCGAGCGATGATCCTTGTCTTCCGCCGAGGCGACGAACAGCTCGCCACTGCTACTGTGGATCCGGATTTCGGCGGTCGCGATCTGCGGAGCGACATCGAACACGACAGTCCCATCCACCGGCCGGTCCACCAGGGCTGTGAGTCGCTGCAGGACGGACTGAGCCCGTTCGCGCAGCTCCTCGGAAATCTCGCAGTGGCGGGCGGAGACGGTGGTGCGCATGGGTTCCTCCTCGGGCAAAGATCTGAGAGCCATGGGCGATGAGCCGTGAGCTCACCCTGCCCATCCTCGTATTTTCCCTTTGGCACATCTCACTTCACTTCTCACTTCTCACTTCTCACTCTCGCACCCTTGCACTCTTGCCCTCTCGCACTCCGGAACCTTCAACGTCTCACGTCTCACGTCTCACGTCTCACGTCTCACGTCTCACGTCTCACGTCTCACGTCTCACGTCTCACGTCTCACGTCTCACGTCTCACGTCTCACGTCTCACGTCTCACGTCCTGCCCTGCATCAGACCGGCGGCCCAGGTTTCCGTCTCATCGGCCGCGCGGTCCCACGACAGACCTTCCGCAAACGACCGGGCCTGGCGACCGAGCCGCTCGACCAGCGCCGGGTCGGAGGCGAGCTCCAGCATCCGCGCTGCGAGGGCTCCGGCGTCGGCATGAGGCACCAGGTATCCGGTCTCGCCATGCCGCACCGAATCGCGGAGCCCGGGACTGTCCGAGGCGAGCGACGGGGTTCCGCACGCCGCCGCCTCAACGTTGGTAATGCCCCACCCTTCCTTAGGCGACGGGAACACGTTCGCCCAGCTGCTCCGGAACAGCCGGACCTTCTCCACCTCGCTCACGAACCCCAGAAACCGCACCGAGTCCCGCAAGCCGAGCTCCCGGCAGAGCGCTTCGAGCCGGGGCTGATCCTCGCCCCGGCCGGCGATGTCCAGCCGGATATCGGGCCTCCGGGCACCCGCCAGCGCCACCGCCCGAAGAGCGTACTCGACCCCCTTGTACCGGCGCAACCGGCCGACGTACACAAAGGAAGGTGACGCTGTCCGGGCCACGGCCGGATCCGGGGTGAAGGCCCGGGCATCCACACCGGGATAGATCACCGTGATGCGAGACTGATCCACGCCGCGGGCAACGAGATCGGCCCGGGTGCTCTCGCTGATCGCGTGAAACCACGCCCGGCGGTACGCCCACGGCAGGGGGCGCTCCAGCAGCCAGACCAGGGTGGCCGACGGCAGCGAGGCCTCCTGGAA
>Ga0326726_10003265_pt1 | contig 14887 bp, 11 predicted proteins | sample MHFenrmetagenome_2_FD_207603 | JGI IMG/M metagenome (GOLD analysis project Ga0326726, IMG submission 207603) | Lab enriched peat soil microbial communities from Michigan Hollow, Ithaca, NY, United States - MHF15MN | ecosystem: Environmental > Terrestrial > Soil > Wetlands > Peat | place: USA...
TTCTTCTGCGAGGGCGGACTTCCGCCTGAGATCAAGAAGACAATGGACGGCTTCTATCGCGACGTGGCCGTGCTGGCCTTCCCAACGCCCGCGGCCGGCCCTCTGATCTCCGACATCGATGAGAAGGCCCTTTACGTTCGGGCTCCCTACTCTTCCCAGCGCGGCGTCAGGCCGTTCCTGCCTGCCCCGGCCGCTTATCCCACTCTCCCCGCCGGCGCCGCCATCGATCCGGCGCGCATCGTCGATCTCATGGACAAGCTCACGGCCGACGGCCGCCTCGCCTGGGACGTCCCGGCCGGACGCTGGACGATCCTCCGCTTCGGCCGGACGACGACCGGCGCCAACACGCGTCCGGCCCCGGTCCCCGGCCTCGGCCTCGAGTGCGACAAGCTCGACGCGGCCGCCTTCGATGCCCATTACGACGCCTTCGTCGGGGCGCTCCTCCGCGAGATCGGCCCGCGCCGGACCGATGGTCGGGCCGGCTGGACGACGCTCCACATCGACAGCTGGGAGATGGGGGCGCAGAACTGGACCGGGGCCTTCCGCGAGGAATTCCGGAAGCGCCGCGGCTATGATCTTCTTCCCTTCCTGCCTGCGGTCACCGGCCGCCCGGTGGCGGACTTGGAGACCTCCGAACGGTTCCTTTGGGACCTGAGGCAGATCGGGAACGAGCTCGTCCTCGAGAACCACGCCCTGCGTCTCAAGGAACGCGGCCGCCGGGACGGCTTCCGACTGTCCATCGAACCGTACGATATGACGCCGTGCGCCGACATGACGTTGGGGACGGCCGCCGACGTCCCGATGGGAGAGTTCTGGCTTTACGGCTTCGACACCGCCCACAGCGTCGTCGAAGCGGCCGGGATCGGGCACACGAACGGAAGGACCATCGTCGCCGCGGAATCATTCACCTCGGACGACAGGGAGGCCTGGCAGGCCCATCCGGCTTCGATGAAGGCCCTGGGCGATTGGGCCTTCACCGTCGGCGTCAACCGGATCGTCTTCCACCGGTCCCAGCATCAAGCCGGGCTCAGGGCCCGCCCGGGGATGACGATGGGTCCCTACGGCGTTCATTGGGAGCGGACCCAGATTTGGTGGGACCTTGTCCCCGCCTATCATGCCTATCTCTCCCGGTGCCAGTTCATGCTCAGGAAAGGACTCCCGGTCGCCGACGTGTGCTTCCTCGTCGCTGAAGGCGCGCCGCACGTCTTCCGGCCGCCGGCCTCGGCTCTCCGCGGCGACCCGCCCGGACCCGCCGGCGCCGCGTTCGATGGCTGCCCGCCCGAGACCCTGCTCGCCGCCGCCTCCGTCAAAGATGGCCGGATCGTTCTTCCGGACGGCATGAGCTATCGCGTGCTCGTCCTCCCGGAGCGGGAGACGATGACCCCGACGCTCCTTAAAAAGGTCCGCGACCTCGTCGCCGCCGGCGCCTTCGTCATCGGGCCGCGGCCGCGGAAATCGCCCTCGCTTTCCGGATATCCGCAGTGTGACGCGGAGGTCGAGCGGCTGGCCGCCGAGGTCTGGGGTGATTGCGACGGGACAAAGATCACGGAGCATGCTTTTGGTCGCGGCCGCGTCGTCTGGGTGCGCGCCGGGCGTCGGACCGGCTCGACCGACGCGACCGGTCTTGATCGCGCGCTCCCATCCAGCGCAGCCCAAACCGATCCGGCGTCGACCGATCCCGTCACTTGGAGCGTCGGCGCCCCACCCCTCGACGAACCCGCGCAATACGGCGATTTTGCCGTCGTCTCTGCTGTGCTCGATCGAATGGCCGTCGCCCCCGACTTCTCCTCGGACGTTCCTCTGCGCTGGACCCATCGCCGGGACGGCGGGACGGAGATCTATTTCGTGGCCAATCCCGAACCGCGGGCTGTCGAAGTGACCGCGGTCTTCCGGGTGAGCGCCCTGCGCCCGGAGCTCTGGGACCCGCTCGATGGGACAAGCCGCGGCTTGTCCCATTACGCTGCATCCGACGGCCGCACGTCTGTTCCCCTGCGCTTCGAGCCGCATCAGTCGTTCTTCATCGTCTTCCGCGACGCGGCGTCGCCTGCCTCGGATGCCGCCTCGACAGCCGCCGCTGGCGTGAATTTCCCCGTCTTCAAGGAAATCGTTTCTATCGAAGGCCCCTGGGATGTCGCCTTCGACCCGAAGTGGGGCGGGCCGGCAAGGATCACCTTCGAGGCGCTCGATGATTGGAGCCGCAGGCCTGAGGACGGGATCAAGTATTATTCGGGAACGGCCACTTATACCAAGACGTTCGACGCTCCTCCGGCTGCCGTGGGCTCCACCGCGAAGAGCGGGCGCCTTTGGCTCGACTTGGGAACGGTCAAGAACATCGCTTCCGTCCGGCTCAACGGCCGGGACCTCGGCGTCGTCTGGTGCGATCCCTGGCGAGTGGATCTAACCCAAGTAGTCAAACCCGAAGGGAACCGCCTAGAGATCAGGGTTGCCAACCTCTGGCCTAATCGGCTCATCGGCGACGAGCGCGAGCCGCCCGACGCCGAGTACGCCCCGGGCGGCCGCCTCGCCCGCTGGCCGGATTGGCTGGTCCAAGCGAAACCGCGCCCGTCACCCGGCCGCCTGACCTTCTCGACTTGGAAGCACTACGACAAGGACTCGCCCCTGTTCGCCTCCGGCCTCCTCGGTCCGGTGAGATTGTTGCGCAGCCTTTCCGCAGGTAGTTGACAGTGCCTTGGGGTGGCGCCTAGAATCCGTTCGGGGAGGCTCGGGATGCTGGGAGTTCTTGGGGCTTTTGGGTTGGCCGCGGCGACGGGCCTCAACGCCTATCTGCCGCTGCTCATCGTCGGCCTTCTGGCCCGCTACACGGACCTCATCGCCCTCAAGGCGCCGTGGAGCGCGCTCACGCACCCGGTCGTGCTCATCGTCGTCGGCGTCCTGCTCCTGATCGAGTTCACGGTCGACAAGATCCCGGCGGTCGACACCGTCAATGACGTCATTCAGACGGTCTTCCGGCCGGCCGCCGGCGCGATCCTCTTCGCGGCGAGCGGCAACGTCATCAGCAACGTCAGCCCGGTCCTGGCCATGATCTGCGGCTTGCTCATCGCCGGAGGCGTCCACACGGCGAAAGCCATCGCCCGCCCGGCGGTGACCGCGGGCACGCTGGGGGTGGGGAATCCGGTCGTCAGCTTGGCCGAGGACGCCGTGTCCGGGGTGACGACGGTCGTCGCCATCGTGGCGCCGGTGGTGCTCGGGCTCCTGCTCCTGCTGGCCGTCTGGCTGTTCATCCGCTGGTACGAGCGCAAGCACTCCCGGTCCTGAGGAGCGCGCGTCACTCAGGACAGACCTTTCCCTTTGACGGGGAAGGGTCTGTCGTCCGTCGGAGAAGCGGGAAAAAAAGTCCGGTCTCCTAGGCTCTTTTCTTGATCAGGCTATAGATGAAGAGCAGGATCAGCGCGCCGACGATGGCGCCGATGAAGCCGGCGGCCTGGCCGGGCTGGTAGATCCCGACCAATTTTCCGAGGTAGGTGGCCACGAACGACCCGGCGATGCCGAGCAGGGTGGTCATGATCCAGCCCATGCTCTCCCTGCCGGGGAAGATGAATTTGGCGATGATGCCGACGACCAGACCTACAAGGATCGTCCAGATGATATGCATGGATAACCCTCCGTTTCGCGGTTATCTTATCGAGAAACGAAAACGCCTGTCAAATCGGCCGGGGCGGACCGCACGCCTCTCAGGCGACGGCCGACCGCTTCTTCCCAAACCGCAGCTTCATGGTCAGGATCTTGTCCGTCGAAAAGACCCGGGCGGCAAAGATGACCAGGATGATGAACACGATCAGCATGTAGGCGAGCCCGGCGGCGATCATGCCGTAATTCCCGAGGTAGAGGTTCTGAGACACCAGGAACGGGTGGGAGAAGGGGATAGCCAGGATGAAGATCTTGATCGGCAGCGCAACCGTGTTGATGTCGGCGAACAGGGAGATGAAGTAAGGGATCATGACCATGAACATCAGAGGCATGATCATATTCTGGGCGCTGCGGAAGTCCTCGGCGAGCACCCCGAGGATCATGGCCAGGGCCAGGGCGACGAGAATGGCCAGGAAGAGGGATAGGCCGAGGATGATGTAGCCCGACGTGCTGAAATAGAGGCCCAGCTGGCGCATCATCGTGGCGCCGCCGGCCTGGACGCCGGCCCGGGCGGCTTCCTCGCCGATCCCTCCGACGAAGCCTTGGAAGCCGAACATGTAGACACCCGCGGAGATCAAGCCGACAAGCCCGGCTGCGAGCATCTTGGCCGTGATGATCGAGGTCCGCTTGATGGGCACGGTCAGCAGCGTCTCAAGGGTCTTGTTCTGCTTCTCCATGGCCACGGCCGAGATGACCATCTGCGAGGAGTAGATGACGATCATCATCAGGACGACGGGAATGAGCAGCGACTGCTGGGAGATCAATCCGGCGACCTGTGCGGCCGAGCCCTCGGCCATGCGGTCCCTGACGACGACGTAGTCCTTGCTCTTGATGGGGTTCTTGAGGCTTTGGGGATCGAATCCCGGAAGCTTATCTTTGAGGAAATTATTGGAGAGGATGTTGTTCAATGCCGAGATCACCCCTCCCACGACGATCTGGCCCCGGGCGCCGATGAGGGAGAAGCTCCTCATGAAGGAATACGTCTCGATCTCGCTCGGCTTGAGCTCGGTGAGAGACGCGCCGAAGCCTTTCGGGATGACGAGGAGGAGTTTGGATTCGCCGGCCTTGGCCGTCTCAAGGGCCTGGTCCTTGGTCTTCCCCGACTGGTCGAGGATCTTGAAGCGGGCCGATTCGAGGCCTTTGATCAGCGCTTGCGACGCCGCCGAGCCGTCCTGGTCGAGCGCCGAGATCGTCTGGACCCCGATGGCCTTCTGGACCTCTTTCTTGCTGACCTGCCCGATGAAGTTGAAGAGGATGATGGTGAAGGCGAGCGAGAAGATGAGCTGTTTCGTGACCAGCTCTTTGATCTCTTTCTTGAGAAGGTTGGTGAATCGTTTCATCGGACGGAACTCCTGAAGACCTCTTCCAGGTTCTTGGCGTTGTGCTTGTCCTTAAGCTCTTGGGGCGTGCCAGAGTCGAGGATGCGGCCCTTGTCGATGAGGGCGACGCGGTCGGACAGGAACTCGATCTCGAGCATGTTGTGGGAGGAGAGAAGGACGGACGTCCCCTCCCGGACGTAACGGCGGACGATCTCCCGGACCTCCAGGGCGTTGAGGACGTCGAGGCCCGAAGTCGGCTCGTCGAGGATGGCCAGGACGGGCTTGGTCATCAGGGCCCGGGCCAGGAGGAGCTTCCGGGTCATGCCTTTGCTGTAAGTGCCGACCTTGGTCCTGAGCCGGTCGCCGAGCTCGGTGATGGCCACGGCCCGGTCGACGAATTCCTTTTCTTCTTCGGGGGTGCGGGCGTAGAAATTAGCCATGAAATGGAGATAATCGAGGCCTTTCATGTCCTTATAGGCGCCGGCCTCCTCGGGCAGGTAGCTGATCTTCTCCCGGACGAAATCGGGCTCCTTACAGAGGTTGTGTTCAAGGAAGATGATCTCTCCGGCGGACGACGTGAGGAGCGTGGCGACGATCCGGAGCGTCGTCGTCTTTCCGGCCCCGTTCGGGCCGATCAGGGCGAAGACCTCCCCGGCGTGGACCTCGAAGTCGATGCCGGCCAGGGCCATTTGGCTTCCGTAGGATTTCGTCAATCCCCGGACGGTCAGAACATTGGGCATGGGCGACTCCCTTGGGTGGCTTGAAAATAACGGGCTTATTCTAGTGGATACGGAAGAGGATGTAAACGGTTCGGAAAATCGGGGCACCATGAAAATTCGTGGGACACGATCCCTTTTCAAGAGAAAAGGGTCATGTCCCGAATTTCCTGCTCGTGTCCCCGATTTTCATTCCAGACGGATCTCTTCCTGGTAATCGACCGAGACCTTGGCCCGGGAGCCCGGCCGGGGCTTGAGCAGGGCGATGGCCCGGAGGAAGGTCCGGTTGCGGCGCTTCCAGGTGCGGTCGAGATTTCGGGCGTAGTGGGCGATGGCCACGGCGATCCACTGGCCGGCGAGGATCTCTCGGACCTCCTGCCTCAGGGAGTAGAACTTGCGGTGGGCGAAGCTTTGGGCCTTTTGAAGATCGGGGAGGGAGAAGCGGGCTGGTTGGAAGACGGCGTGGTGGGCGTCGTAAAGCGCCCAGTCGTGGAAGCGGATGCGGTTCTCCGCGGCGATCCGGTCATAGAAGGCCGAGCCGGGAAGAGGGGTCAGGATGAGGAACTGGGTCGAGGTCAGGCGGGCCCGCTTGGCCCAGCGGACCGTCTTGCGCACCGACTTCCAATCGTCCTGGTCGAAGCCGAGGACGAACATGCCGTGGATGTGGATCCGATAGCGGCGGAAGACCTTGACGGCGCGGGCGATCTCGGCGACGGTCTGTTTCTTCTTCATGTCCTCGAGCGCGTCGGGGTTGACCGATTCGAAGCCGATGTAGACGGTGTGGCAGCCCGCTTTCTTCATCAACCCGACGAGCTCCGGATCGCGGGCGACATCGGCCCGGACCTGGGTCGTCCACGTGATCTTGAGGTTCTCCCGGATCATGGCCTCGCAGAGGTCGCGGGTCCGCTTGGGATCGGCGGCGAAGTTGTCGTCGTAGAAGAAGATGAGGGCCTTGCGGTCGCGGTAGAGGCGGAGCTCTTCGATGATGTTCTCCGTCGAGCGGAAGCGGTACTTCCGGCCGAACATGCCGGTCACGGAACAGAACGAGCAGTCGAAGGGGCAGCCCCGCGAGGTCAGGACGGGGATGGACGACATGTGCTTCAGTCCCTTGGCGTCCGGACGGAGAAGGGAAAAGTCCGGGAAGGGGATGCGGTCGAGGTCCGTGGCCCGGGGCGCCATGGGATTGTGGACAGCCGCCCCGGTCTCGTTCTTATAGGAAAGGTTGGGGACCTCGGCGTAGCCGGCGCCTTTCTCGCGGGCGTCGATGAAGGCGGCCAGCGCCGCTTCGCCCTCGCCCCGGAAGACGAAGTCGGCGTGCTCCAGGGCTTCCTCGGTCAGATAAGTCACGTGGGGACCACCCATGAGGACCGGGATGCCCATCGTCCGGACCCGGTCGGCGATGGCGTAGGCCCGGGGCGCCGTCGAGGTGATGGTCGAGATGCCGACGAGGTCGGCCGACGCAATGATATCGAAATCGACCTTGCGGAAATCCTCGACAAAAAGCTCGACCGCCCAGCCGCGCTTCTTCATCATCGTCCCCAGGATGAGTGTCCCCAGCCGCGGCAGGGGGAACTGGGAGAAGATGTGCAGGTTCGGGGCCTTCGGCTCGATGAAAACGATCTTAGCCATCGCTCGCCTCCTTGGCGGCTTTCCCCCGCTTCCGGTTCCTGGCCTGAAGAGCGAGGATATCCTTCCTTTTCTTCTTGAGCAGGTCCTGCCAGCGCTCGATGCCCTCCTCGAGAAGCTTCATTTTGTCGAAGAGGCCTCGGATAGCCTCGAGCATGGCGGCCAGCCGCTTTTCGACCTCGGCCTCCGAGAAGGCGTCAGGCTCGGCCTCGATGGCGACGAAGGTCCGGACGTCGTCTGAAACGGCCTTGATCTCCTCGAGCGTGTAGCCGAAAAGCTGGAGGTCGCGGATGAGCTGGCAGAGAAAGACGTAGGACTCCGAGTAGAGCCGGAAGCCGCCCTCCGTCCGCATGTCGGGTTCGATGATGCCCTTGTCCTCCCAATGCTTGATCGTCCGCGGGCTGACGCCGGAGCGTTCGGCCAGGTTGCCGACGGTGAGAAAGTTGTCCTTTAGCGCCGCCGGCTTGCGGCCGTGGCCGTCACGGGGCAGGCCGACCTTCTTGATGATCTTGAGGATCTCCTCGGTTCCGTAGCCGAGGTCGGCCAATCGCTTGATATGGGCGACACGGTCGAGGCCGGCGGCGGCGAACAGGGGGGTCCTCCCGTCGGTGAAACCGGCTGGCTTGAGAAGCTTGGCCTTGGTCCATTCGACCAGGCTCTCCGACGGGACGCCGGATTCGCGGGCCAGGTCTTCGAGGGTCAGGACGTCTTTGTTCATCATATACCTATACGTTCGATATTAAATGAATAAATAATTAACATATACGCATAGGAATATATTTGAGAGAAAGTCGCCTGTCAAGCTCTTTTTTCCCGAGTTCCGCCTTGACCCGGCCCGCCCTCTCCTGTAGAGTGAGGCAAAACCGGGCTAAATGAAAAAGACGGACGAGATCGTTTTCGATTATCTGGTCGTCGGGTCGGGCTTCGGCGGCAGCGTTGCCGCCATGCGGCTGGCCCAAAAGGGCTACACGGTCGGCGTCGTCGAGGCCGGGAAGCGCTGGCACGCCGACGAATTCCCGAGGCGAAACTGGAATCTGCGCAAGTTCCTCTGGCTGCCCTCGCTTGGTCTCTACGGCACGTGGCGCCTGCGCCTGCTGAACGGGGCCTTTATCCTGGCCGGCGCCGGGGTCGGCGGCGGGAGCCTCAATTTCGCCAATACGCTCTATGTCCCTCCGGACGTCTTTTTCGAGCGCCCGAGCGTCCGCCGGCTCGGCGGAAAAGACGAGCTCATCCCTTATTATGACTTGGCCGGCCGCATGCTCGGCGTTGTCCTGAATCCCGTCGAGACCGCTCAGGACGTTCTGATGAAGGAAACGGCGGCCGAGATCGGACGCGAAGCGACCTACCGCCTGACGCCGGTCGGCGTCTATTTCGGGAAGGAAGGCCAGCCGGCCGCGGATCCCTATTTCGAAGGCGAGGGCCCCGACCGCATCGGCTGCGAGCTCTGCGGCGAGTGCATGACCGGCTGCCGCAAGGACGCCAAGAACAGTCTGGACAAGAACTACCTCTATTTCGCCGAGAAGTTCGGCGCCCGGATCTTCTCCGAGAACCGCGTCGTCGATATCGAGCCGCTCTCGCCGGATGGGAGCGATGGCTATCGCGTCCGGACGAGGAAGACGACCGGCCTCTCGCGCGGCCGCCGCGGACGGACCTTCCGCACCAAAGGACTGGTCCTCGCTGCAGGCACTCTCGGCACCAATTCCCTGCTCCTCGACATGAAGCACAAGGGCCGCTTGCCGGACCTTTCCGCTCATCTCGGCCGGTATGCCCGGACGAACAGCGAGACCATGCTCGGCGTGAGATCGCTTGCCGACGGCGCGGACTACAGCCGCGGCGTCGCCATCACCTCGAGCGTCCACCCCGACGAAGATACGCACCTCGAGCCCGTCCGCTTCGGCAAGGGACACGACGCCATGTCCGCGCTCGTCGCGGCCCTCACGGACGGCGGGAAGAAGACTCCGCGGGTCCTCCGCTGGATCGGGAACGAGCTGCGTCACCCGGTCCGCAACCTCCGCCTCCGCAAGCCCCCCGGCTGGGCCAAGGAGACGATCATCCTCCTCGTCATGCAGACCGTCGATAATTACTTCCACCTAAAGCGGCGCCGGACCTGGTACTTCCCATTCACCAGATTCCTTGTCTCCGAGCCGGGCACGGACCGCCGGAATCCGACCTGGATCCCGGCCGGGAACGATTTCGGCCGGAGGATGGCCGTCCGCATCGGCGGCGTCGCCGCCAACGTCATCAGCGAGGTCACGTTGAACGCGCCGATCTCGGCCCACATCCTAGGGGGCTGTTCTTTCGGGCCGACGCCGGAGGAAGGCGTCATCGACGAGCGGAACCGGGTCAAGGGCTATGCCGGCATGATCGTTTGCGACGGGTCCCAGATCCCGGAGAACCTCGGGGTCAATCCGGCTTTGTCCATAACCGCTTTCGCCGAGCGGGCCATGTCGTTCGTTCCGCCGAAGACGTCGGTGCGCCATCTCGCCGCCGAAAAGACCTGGGGACTGGACGGCCTGCTCACGAGGGCCTCCGCTCTTTCTCGAGCTCCTCTCCCGCCCTCTTCTTGAGGGCCGCCGCCGCGTCCGCGGCGGGCCCGGGCCAGAGGATGTCCTCAGCCCGCGCTGCGATGGCCCGTGAGTCCGTTATCGGAGGAGGGAAGGGCCGTCGGCCTGCGGCCCAAGCACTCCACTGGTCCAAGACTTCTTCGAGGAGCCGGACCGCGAACTCGTTGGCCTGGATGGCCTCGCCGGCGGCCGCGACCAAGCCGGCCATGTCGCGGTCGAGTTTCGTGAACAGGTCGCCGACGTCGAGAGGAACGACGCCCCTGACATAGTCCTTCCTGAAGCCCGCGGCGAGGTCTTGCATGCGCCGGGCCGACTGCCAGATCTCTCGCGACCGCAGGCGGATGAGGGCGGCGTCGACCCAGGAGCGGGCCCGGGCCCTTTCGAACCGCGACTGGTCGGGGCCCGGGTGGAGGCCCGGTTTGTTCCTGAGGGTCTCGAGGTCCCCCAACGCCGCTCCGATCCCGCGCCAGTCCGACTCGATATCCCCTTCCGCTCTTTTGCAGAAGGCGGCGTGGTAGCCGATCTCGGCCATAAAGGCCCTCAGCTCGTCCCACTGGACGGCGCTCCGGCCGGCATTGAACTGGGCCTGGATCCGGGCCACCAGCGCGCCGTCCATCCCGGCGTGCGCGCCCTCGTGCATGAGCCCGCCGGCGAGCATGTGATAATCCTCTTCGCGAAGCCCTTCGAGAAGCCTGAGATAGAGGGCTTCGCCCAACGCCTTCCTGAGGCCGTGGTGGGCCCGCTGGTCGCGAAAGAACGGCTCGAGCCGTCCCGTCTTTTCCCGAAAGGCGGCCGCCTCGTGGCCATCAGACGCAGCGAGCATCCGGCCGTAGTCTTCGACGATGGAGTCGGGTGTGAACGTCCGCCTGTTGCCGACGCAAAGCTTCAGGTAGGCCGAGTCGTGGACCTCCATGAAGAGACGGCCGTCCGCGTCGAGGCCGTGGGTCATGAAATAGGTCCCCGGCCGGACGAGATAGGTGTCACCCGGGAAGTACCGTCGGGCCCTCTCCCATGCGGCGGCGTAGCCCCCGCCATTCCATTCCCCAGCCGTGAAGCCGTCTCGCATGGAGTAGAACCTCGAGCCGAGGACCGTCTCGATGACCTCCCGTGCGGGATCGGTCGAAGGGATATCCTTGAAGAGCGTCCTTTCGAGGAGAGGCCGTCCGAGAACGGCCACCGCCGCCACGATGAACAGGAGCAGCGGAAGGAAAGCTCCCGACAGGCGGACGGAGCGTTTCATGGGACCTTCAGGTGGCTCATCCGGCCCGGAGATCGACCCCGGCCGGGGCTTCGGGTCGGAAGGAAATGGACGAATTCGTACGCGGACGGATTCAGGACGTTTCCCGTTCGGGATCGTCCGGGTTGGGCGGCGCGGCCGGCGCTTCGTCAGACGAGAACACCTCGGGCTCTCCCTCGGGGTTGGTGAGCTTGCCCAGGCGCCGCAGCCGTTTTTCTTCCTGTTTCTTCAGTCGTCTCAGCTCTTTGGTTCTCTTTTCGCTCTTGAAAGCTCGGTTACCTCTACCCACCAGACCTCCTTGTTCCGGATTTCACCCTTATCATACAGAGAAACCCGTGGCCGTTCAAGCCTCCCGGACGGGGCCGGCGGCGTCTCGATTTCTCCGGACTCTCCCTCTTTGTTATAATCCGGGCATGACCGGACTCCAAGGGACGGACTTCCTCTTCCGCCGTTGGGACGCCGCCCCGGCGCCGTCCGCGACGACCGGGTCGTCCGCGACGACCGGGTCAGCCTCGCCCAAAGCCGTCTTCCTCCTCGTCCATGGGCTCGGCGCCCACACGGCCCGCTGGGATTTTCTGGCCGGATATCTCGCGGCCCAGGGCTTTACCTCCTACGCCGTCGAGCTTCGCGGCTTCGGACGGTCACCGGAACGGCCGCGCGGCCATATCGATTCATTCAAGGTCTGGGACCGGGATATCCTCGCCCTGCGGGACCTCATCGGCCGGGATTTCCCCGGGAAGAAGATCTTCCTGCTCGGCGAGAGCCTGGGCGGGCTCATCGCCTATGACCTGGCCGGCCGCAGCTCCAATCCGTTCGCCGGTGCCGTCCTCATCGCCCCGGCCTTCAAGAACGGCCTGAAGTTCCGTTTGAGCGACTACGTCAAGCTCGTCATGTTCCTGCCGTTCAACCCGAAACTCCCGATCAACGTCCCCTTCACCTCGGAAATGGCCACCCGCGACCCGGAGTACGCAGCGGTCATGAACGCGAATCCCGATGAGCTCCGCGTCGCCAGCCTGAAAGTCTTGGCCGGGTTCCTGCCTGTCCAGGCCCGGGCCGGGCGGCTGGCTAAGAGGTTTGCGGTCCCCACGCTCTTCCTCATCCCCGGCGTCGATCATCTCGTCGACGAGCGATCCAGTCGGAAGCTCTTCAAAAAGCTCGCGGCGGCCGACAAGACGCTCATCGAGTACCCAGAAATGTTCCACGCCCTCTCGATCGACCTCGGCCGCGAAAAGGTCTTCCGGGACATCCTTGATTGGACCGCCAGGCGGGTGTGACGTGAGCCACGTTCTGGCCATCGATCAGGGCACGACCGGAAGCCGGGCCATCGTCTTCGACGGGCGTGGCCGGGCCGTCTCCTCCGCTTACGAGGAATTCCCCCAGTATTTCCCCCGGCCCGGCTGGGTCGAGCACGATCCGGAAGAGATCTGGCGGAGCGTCTATCGCACCATCCAGAGAGTCCTGACCCCGGTCGCCGGCCGGTCGATCGCCGCTGTCGGCATCACCAACCAGCGGGAGACGACGGTCATCTGGGACCGGAGGTCGGGACGCCCCGTGGCCAACGCGATCGTCTGGCAGTGCCGCCGCACGGCCGGCCGTTGCCGCAAGCTGGCCGCCGAGCCCGGTATGGCCCGGCTCATCCGGAAAAGAACAGGGCTTCCGATCGACGCCTATTTCTCAGCGACCAAGGCGGAGTGGATCCTCGACCGCGGCGGCCTTCGCGAGCGGGCCGTGCGCGGACGCCTCGCCTTCGGCACGACGGACGCCTGGATCCTGGCCAAGCTCACCGGCGGCGCGAGCCACGCGACCGATCCGACCAATGCTTCGAGGACCATGCTCTTCAATATCCGCCGGCTCGACTGGGATAGGGAGCTTCTCGAGATCTTCGGCATTCCCGCTGCTATCCTGCCGCCGGTCTTGCCGTCGTCGGGGGAGTTCGGACGGACGGTCCGCCTGGGACGGCTTCCCGCGGGCATCCCGATCATGGGCGTCGCCGGAGATCAGCAGGCGGCCCTGTTCGGCCAGGCCGGGTTCCGGCCGGGCGCGATCAAGAACACCTATGGGACCGGCTCGTTCATCCTTCTCAACACGGGGCGGGAGCTCGTCGAGTCCCGTCACGGTCTCATCACGACCGTCGCCTGCGGTCCCGGGGGCAAGGCCGTCTACGCCCTCGAAGGGTCCGTGTTCGTGGCCGGAGCGGCCATCCAGTGGCTTCGCGACCAGCTCGGCCTCCTCGGATCGGCCGCGGAATCGGAAGGAGCGGCCGGGGCCGTCGCGGATAACGCCGGGGTCTATTTCGTCCCGGCCTTCGTCGGCCTCGGGGCGCCGTACTGGGACGCCGAGGCGAGGGGGACGATCGTCGGGCTGACGCGCGGCGCCGGCCGGAACCACCTCGTCCGGGCGGCCGTCGAGGCCATGGCCTATTCGACCCGCGATGTTCTCGAGACCATGCGCAAGGATTCGGGGCTCAGGATCCGGGAGCTCCGGGTCGACGGTGGCGCCTCGGCCAACGACTTCCTCTGCCGCTTCCAGGCCGACATCCTCGGCCTGCCGGTCGTGCGTCCAAAGGCGGTGGAGACGACCTCGCTCGGGGCCGCCTATCTCGCGGGCCTCGGCGCGGGGCTCTGGGAGTCGACGGCGGCGATCGAGCGGTTGGCCGTCGACGAGAGGAAGTTCACGCCGGCCATGACGCGGGGCCAGGCCGACAAGCTTTATGCCGGGTGGCAGGCCGCCGTCCGAAAGGCCCGTGCAGCCTGAATTCAGCTCGATGCAGATGAGTAGCTTTTCATACGCAGAGAAAAGTCCCCTCTTCGGCTCAGCTCAGGATATCGCTCTTTGCCCCCGCACCCCGGAAACCTGCGAATCCGGTTTCCCCCGCCTCCGGCGGGTCCCCCTTCCATCACGGGGGCCTCGGAGCGACATCCATCGCCGCCTCACGGGGACTTTTTTTGAAAATAGGACGAAGACGAGACATAAGAGGAGAAGCCCATGAGACGTCAGAGCCTTCAATTGATCCTTGCTGTCCTCGCCATCGTTGCCATTGCCTCAGTCACATCGGGTGCAGACTTATGGCGGGCCGATTGGCCCGTGCTCAAGACCTACGACCGCGACCATATCGAGAAGATCGCGCTTCCTCTCGGCGGTATCGGGACCGGGACGGTCTCGCTTGGCGGCCGCGGCAATCTCCTCGACTGGGAGATCATGAACAGGCCGGCCAAGGGCTATATCCCCTACAGCGGGCAGCAGACGGGGCCGTTCTTCGCTCTTCACGTCGAGGGCGCCGGCGCCCCGTTTACCCGGGCCATCGAAGGCCCGCTGCCTCTTTCTGTCTATGAAGCTTCCCACGGCTCGACGGCCATCAACCACGGCCTGCCGCGCTTCCGGGACGTTTCTTTCGCGGCCGCCTATCCGCTCGGCCAAGTTCTTCTCTCCGACCCCGACTCGCCCGTGGATGTTCGCCTCGAGGCCTGGAATCCCCTCGTGCCGGGGGACGCCGAAGCGAGCGGCATGCCGGTGGCCATGCTCCGGTTCGTACTTCTCAACAGGACGGGGCGGCCTCTCCGCGCCGTGGTCTGCGGCACGCTGCCCAATTTCGTCGGGGCCGACGGCTCCGGCCTCACTCGGGACTGGAAGAACGATCCCATCACCTCGGGGCCCAAGAAGAACCGCAACGAGTTCCGCTCGACCGATCGCCTGCGCGGGCTCCTTATGTCTTCCGACGGCGTCGATCCAAAGCACGAGGCTTGGGGCACGATGGCCCTCGCCGCGGCGGCCGGTACG
>Ga0326726_10003266_pt1 | contig 14886 bp, 28 predicted proteins | sample MHFenrmetagenome_2_FD_207603 | JGI IMG/M metagenome (GOLD analysis project Ga0326726, IMG submission 207603) | Lab enriched peat soil microbial communities from Michigan Hollow, Ithaca, NY, United States - MHF15MN | ecosystem: Environmental > Terrestrial > Soil > Wetlands > Peat | place: USA...
TCGCTCATCCGTGCATTAATAATGGAGCGGTTGCGGCTCACCATAGAGAAAGTCGTCCATCATGACGACATCTCGCTTCTCATCATCATTCGGCCCCGGGGCGACGTTGCCACTCGTGATCCGCACCCGGGCGATGCGCGCGTCGCTAAAGACGATGCCAAAAAAGGAAAGACTGGCATTGCCCGGCGAGGCTGGGACGAAGCTGCTAAAGAGCAGGCCGCCGTCAGTGCCAAAGTACTCAATCAGCGTGCTGGCCTTCCGGTTTCCGTGCTTCTTGTCGGGCCCGACCCCATCCGGATGGTCCACGTCTGTGAAGACCGCGCCGAACCCGGTGGTCGTCGCGTGTGTGCTGCCGGTGCCAGGCACGAAGAAATGCACCTCAGTGACGTGGCTTTCTATCGGGCTAAAGAGCCGCACGGGGCTGAACGGCTGGAAGATGGTTTCGTAGGTCGGGTTGCCAAAGGTCGTAGCCAGGCCAGAAAGTGGGGCTTGCACGAAACCCGTCCCCGGTGTGGTGATGAAGGCGCCGCGGGTCATCAGGAAGACGGTGAACGGCGTTCCCGCAATGGCGGTCGCTGTAGAGCCGCCACCGTCCCAGTTGATCTCGCGGCGACCGCTGGCGAGCGGCCCTACCGCATTGACGTTGTTGGTCGCTCCGAGAGCAGCTCGGTACTGATCGACCGAGCCCTGAATCGAGGTTGCGGTTGGTCCGGCCGCCTGGAACACAGTCGGCGGATGGAAGCCCGTGTTATAGGTGTCGTTCTGTGCCAGAGCAGGCACAGTGGATAACGTCACGAGTGCCACTGCAAGTATGCTCAGATGTCTCATCATGGCAGTCTCCTTATAGTTAGAGATACCTTTGTCTCATCACATAGAGGCCTGTGGGAAAGCAGCGTTTCAGTTCAGCTCCGCCCGACGTTACAGACAAGGGCTTCTACAAGAGAATAGTGATGACATTGTGGTGCTCTACCTCCTAACTAGGGGATCTTCTGGTTATCATGCTGTCGAGCATGCCGTTCAGGTTCTCTTCATGGCGTGTGTGCCGTGGGTGATCGCGCCACCTGCGCGCAACGCAGCAGCGACGAGTTCGGATTCGGCGATCTCCGGATCCGACGCACCTGTCTCTCGCGCCTTGTTCGAGTGGAGTTCGATGCAATAGGGGCACACGTTTCTCTCCCTTCTATCCGCGAATGAACCGGTGCCAGTCCTTCTCATCAGCAGCCTCTAGCGAGTCCGCGTACCACTCCGTGTTCGTCTCTCGGAATCGACGCAGGGACGACGTCACTCACCAGTCATGAGAACTTGTTCGGAAACTGCTTCACCAATGCTGTCGTTAGAGTATCCGCAATGAGATAGACGTGTTGTCGCATCATCCCCCAGGTTTCCGTTAGTTGCGCATAATCCTTTGCCTTGTACTGATTGATTTGGAGAACATGGTGAGCTCCATGCGCCATGATCAGGCTCCGAACGGTGTCTGTCTGCAGGTAGGGATTGAGATGTCTCAGGAAATTGGCGATGTCATCGGCATTGGATGCCAAGCGGGCAAGCGCGGCATCCTGCTGCTGTGTATTCCCCGCGACGGTGGCTTCCGAGTATTCTTTGACCGCGTCGATGTTGACCTTTAGCAGGCCATAGAGTTTCTCTGATGCCGCTTCACCGTAAAACGGCGCAATCGTACTCGCGATCTGTTTCGTATTGGCCACGACCTCCTTCTTGGCGGCATTCCGCTTCGCCGGATCGTTGGTTACGATGTTCGACACGACGTGCTCAACCCAATAGATGTGCCCGAGCCAGAGATCTCGAAAGGTCTGCTTCATCTCCGCCACACGGGCTGGATTCGCATTCCCAACGGCTCGCGGTTCGTAGTCACAGCCAACCAGGCCGGCGAACGCGAGTACCAACACGGCCATAGACTCAAGTATCTTGTTCATGATGCCCTCCATCGATATACGGTCACGCCTGGGTTCAATGTTCTAGTGAAACGTCCGTGTCCTAGGTGCTCAAAGGGGAGCGCCTCTGCATCGGCTTCCACGCCGGTCACCTCCAGACCATCCTTCGCGGCAAGCAAAGCGAGCTGGTCGGAGCCACAGCCCACGTTCAGCAATCGGCATCCAGGAGCGAGATGGAGGCGCTCGTCAAAATCTCGTGCACCGCTCTCGATGTAACGCGAGAAGCGATCGGAGTCACCGTCCATCCAGCGATTTTTGAAGCGAGTCTTCACACTCTCCACTTCGGGCGCTATCGCACTGGCAAGCATGGTTTCCTCTATTGTGTTTTTAAATCGAAGAACTGTTCAGCACTGCCGTTGCACCGATCGGTCGCACTATAGGACAATTATTTGCGACCGCCTTGTCCGGGAGACTGGTTCCTTTGACCGGGATATGCTACGGTTCACTCTCCTTGGTTAGGGGTCCGGTATACTTAGCCGAAACGCCGGAGCTGCAGTGCGGAGCCCGCATGGAAATCCTGTCCGAAGTCCTCAAGGCCGTTAAGCTCGACGGAGCCATGTTTTACAATGCGGAGTTTTCAGCGCCCTGGTGCGCCCGCTCGATCGACGCGTCCACCGTGACTTCGTATCTTTCACCGAACTCCCAGCACGTGATCATCTTTCACCTGCTAACCGAGGGCCGCGGCTATGCTCATGTCGAGGGTGACGACCGGCCGGTCTCTCTGAACGCAGGAGATATCCTCATTGTTCCGCACGGCGATGCACACATCTTGGGAAACGGTCCGTCCGTCACACCGGTGGGTCGCGAACACGTGCTGGGACAAGTTTTATCTCAAGGTCTTAAAGTTTCCCGAATGGGAGGAGGGGGGGAACTCACCAAGTTCATCTGCGGCTACATGTCTTGCGATCCGCAGCTGAGCCGGGTTTTCCTTGGCGGGCTGCCACCTATTATGAAAGTCAACATCCGCGACGACCCGTCAGGCAAATGGTTGGAAAACTGTATCCGCTATTCGGTGGATAATGCGGATGCTTCCAGGCCCGGTGATGAAACCGTGCTCGCCAAGTTGTCCGAAGTCTTGTTCGTCGAAACGCTGCGACGCTATATCGCGCTGCTCCCACAGAAACAAACCGGGTGGCTGGCCGGCGTCCGCGACCAGGAAGTCGGAAAAGCCTTGGCCCTACTGCATCGGAAGCCGTCCGATCCTTGGACGATTGCCGCACTCGCCAACCAGGTCGGAATTTCGCGTTCCGTACTGACCGAGCGTTTCCGGCGGTATCTCTCGCAGACACCGATTGCCTACCTCACCCGCTGGCGGCTGCAGCTCGGCGCGCAAATGCTCACATCTACGAGCGCTGGCGTTGCGCAGATCGCCGCGGAGGTGGGCTATGAGTCGGAGCAGTCTTTTAACCGCGCCTTCAAACGCGAGTTCAGCCTTCCGCCGGCCCGATTCCGCAGCCAATCGAGATTAGCCTGCAGCAGCGCCGTCCGCCCTGTATCGACGACCAGCCACCGCCGCGCGAAACGAAAGCGACACGGCGCGCACTGATGCAGAACGCGGGTTGCCTGCATGTTGTGGCTGAGATCGTGACCAAGATCCAGGGCAAGCCCCCCATCAGATGGTTCACAAAGCGCTTTGATAGTGCTTGGAAAATAAAAATGTCTTGGAGCTATTTCGCGGCGCGTGGCGGGCCTATTCTTTCGAGGAGCTAAGATGATCAACATGGACATGTGCGCAACGATAATGCGCATGTGCCGCCAGAAGCAATGGAATGAGGAGAAAGTCCCTACACGGCCCATCACATTTCTCAACAACTTCCGAATCCTTCTTCTCGATTCCGTCAACCTGGTGCCAGGTCTTGGTGCCAACATTTTCCGACTGAGTGTCCAGCACGTTCACAAACCGCTGTTCGCCACCAGGGAGCCACTTCGCGTAATGGTCCAGTGTCGTGGTAGGTTTGGCATGGCCCAGTTGCTTGGAGAGCATTTTCCAGGTTGGACTCTTCCCGATCTGCCTTACAAGTAAAATGCAACCCCATAATATGGAAAGATGGGAAAAGCACAATGCTGAGCAGGGGATCCGGGAACAGGCTTGCTCAAGAAAAAGGCCCGTCTCCGAAAGGGGCCGGGCCTTTGCTTTGTCTTCTTTCGATGTTTAATGAGAACACCACCAGCATGGGAGAGTTTTTCGAAGATATGGTTCAGTCGGTTCGAGCAAACGCAGTAGGGGTAGTGATTTTGTCGGTCATTGCCATGGGCTGTTCCTCTTCTCCAGTCGGGATTTCTGAAGCTCTTGAATCTCATATTGATAAGAATTTGACCTTCAAGGAAGTGCTCGCCTCACCTGAGTCGTACAAAGGACATCTCATTCTCCTCGGCGGTGAAATCCTCAAGGCGAAGCGGCTCAAAAAGGGGACGCAGATTGAATTGTTGCAACTCCCGCTCACCACAGACCAAAAGCCGACGACAGACCTCACGCAGTCTCAAGGGCGAGTGTTGGTTCTTCATCAGGACCTCGATCCAGCAACATTGACGACCGGGACGCTGGTAACGTTCGTCGGCGAGGTTAACGGGAGCATCATTGAGAAGATAGATGAAGCCGACTATCGCTATCCCATCCTCATGGTGAAACACTGGCATGTCTGGTCACCTCCTGCCTTTTCCGACCGGCGGGGCGGACCTTATTTTGGCGTCTTCGGCGGAGCGGGCGTTGGCGGAGGATCTCGTGGCGGAGGGGGATTCGGAATTGGATTCTGAGGCAGAGACAGTCTGATCTCGTCGTCCTATCGCTCATCCTATTAATATTCGTTCATGTGACGGAGCTGCTGATCTAATGTTACGTGGCCTGGCCACGGTATCTACCCTTATGTCTGAACTCACGAAGATGAGCGATTATACAGTTGAGATTGTACACGTCATAGTGAATAAATTTCTTCTGTTGAGTTCAAGCGCAAGCGGGAAGGTGTTTACCGAGATGCCTTATTCACATCTCGTGAAGGTTGGAAAAACCTCATAGGCCTCCAACTCCGGCTCCAATGCTCCTAACGGACTCACTAGGATTCGCGTGTTGGTGTCAATGTGTCGTGCTGCCTACGTGTAGTCCTCTCGTCAATGCTCCCTCTACGTCCTCGGTATCGCCGGTCAGATCCAGTAGCATCCGCAGGGCCTGTATCAGCGTCTGCCGGTCAGGACCGGTGGTGAAGTCACTGGCTAATGCGAGGTGAGCAATTGCGGCGTGTATCTCCGAGCGTGTCGCGTGATCCATGATGGAGCCTCCTTGTGTACCGATGGTGCCTTGACTCTGTCTGGACTACTCGCTTGCAAACTTGATGCAGCTTTCCGGGGAGATCGTCACCCGTTGCCCGTTCACCAGTTTTGATTTCTCGACTACCCCGAACATGAGTAACTCGGCCACAAGACCCACGGGCAACTCATTGCCTAGGGAAAACAGAACTTCGTCATGAATGTTTAGCTGGTCACCATTGAAATCGCGTGGGGTGCCCATGTTCTTAATGCTGGGTGTCACCCAGTCTTGGCTAGGAATGCGTTGAGTGGACTGTGGGGGGATGTCTGTTGGAAACATGGGTCTCCTTGTTTGTTTGATGTGGGCCTACTCTCGCAGGTCGTGAACGGGCGAGGATATACCTCAGAGGAACTATCCCTAGGTGGAACGGATGCAGAAGTAAAAGAGATGCAGATGCGGGAGACTTGCAGAAGTGGCACGGCGAGACTTACCGGTTACAGTAAGTCCCGCCCCTGATCGACCGCTACATCACCTTGACGGAGTTGTCCTCGATGCGCAAACCGTAGACTTTACATTCCGGGCTCTAGAGGTTGGAAAAATCCGGGTTCCAGCGTCATTCTTATCGAGTAGGCAGTGGATAGATAGGGGAGTATCCAGGGGCGGGAGCAGTTTGGGAAGTGTATAAAAGAGGACAGCGCGAGGGGCTGGGCGGGCGTATGCTTTGATGAGTCTCTCTTGGCGCGGGTCCTCTCCCGCGCCCGACACTGAGACCACGGTGATCACGGTCCCGGTGTCGGCCTCACCGCGCAATCTCGACGAGTCCATCCTGACAGAGAACGGGCTGGGCTCAATAAGGCGAGCGGCCCATCGCCCCCGATCCGCCTTTCGCCTCAGCTCATTCCCACGTCTTCAGGATTCGCGCCCCTGACAGCCTACCCTTCGCTTCTGCATGACCAGACGAAACCCTCAGCCAGGTCGCGCCTCGGCTTACGGCTGTATCGTTTCCTTCTCCTTCGTATGGGTTTTAATACAGCCTGGTCGCTTAGACAGATTGTCCCCACTCAGAATTCACGAACTTGCGAATGTTGGTGGCGGTATTTTCTGGGCACGAGGATTGCTCCAACTGTGCTCCCAGTGCTCATCTGCAGGAGGTATTTGCCATGAAGGTTACATTGCCGGTTCTTTCAGAACAGGAGTACCAACTTCACGCGATCGATCCCCGAAGGAACGCTCGGAAGGCGGTAGGACTCCGTGCGATCGTTGAGGACAAACTAGGCCTTGCCAGCGGAGAGGTCATGAATATTTCCCCTGGAGGGTGCGGGCTGCGGCTGACGAAACGCCTGAGGCGCGGCCAGTACATTTCGCTCATGGTATACCCGAATGACCGGACTGCGGCGGTTTACATTGATCTGGCGAAAGTGAATTGGGTCGAAGCCGAATGTGCCGGGGTTGAATTCCTTGGTGTGTCTCCTCAGAACCATGAGCTTCATCGACTCTGTGGAGATCCGGATGTCTATCCCATCTAAGGGCACCTGTTGCACTAGGATCTTGAATGCACCGACACTGGTCCGCGCAGCCTGTGTTGTCACGCCACATGGATTTGCGATACCGTACGGCTCAATGGAACACAGCTTCCTCTGCCCCGCTTGTGGAGAAGAGATTTCAATGGTCCTAGACCTCACGGTTAGCCGTCACACCTACATCGAAGACTGTGAAGTCTGCTGCAACCCTATCGAGATCAGCTATACCGTTAAAGACAACGCCCTCGCCAGCTTCGCCGCAAAGACCCTCGAATAGATTTGTTGGGATGTTGCTATCGAAGAAATCTTTACGGTCATCATGTCTCCTAGGTGCTGGGCAGGATCTGGTTCAGCAATTTTGGCTCAGGGGGCCCCGGTGACGGTGAGGTAGGCTTGGGAAGAGGATCTGTTGGGCTTGGGGAAGGCTTGGGGAACTGGTTTGTCTCCATGGTGTTGGCAAGGTTGACAATAGGGCCCTGGAGAAATAGTGCCGACAATACCAGCAACTCGATCATTCCGTGTCTCATGACTGCCCCTTTCCCTGACGGCTAGGCTGCCGCATGCGGTGTAGCGAAACTCGTCACGTTCGGCGTCCCTGCTGTGGCTTGCTGCTACCAGCCTACACGAAGAAGTTCCCCTCTGCCTGTTCAAGATAGCTCACTACCAAAACTTCCCGATTCGGTATCGGGATCGTCTCTGATCAAGCAGGTCGAGGCCCCATCTTGCGGTTTGACCGTGCTTCCTCCTACAATACGCCTCCCTGCGAGGCTCCGATATGGATGGCCGACAGTTTCCGCGAATCCCGCTCGTTAGTGTGACCACGGTGGCTTCGGAGCAGCATTCCGGCCACAGTGTCCTCCTGGATCTCTCTCAAACCGGTGCGAAGCTTTCTAGTGCACACCCTCTCCGGCCTTCCGACTATGTGGCCCTGAATCTCTCGCTCCCCTTTCGAGAACCATCGCTGCAAGTCGTGCTAGCCGCGGTGCGCTGGGTACAAGGGAAAAACTATGGGGTGGAGTTTATTCAGATAACCCATAGTGAGCAAAGCCGGTTAAAAGACTTTCTGACCACACAGGCCACTCCCAACACATCGCCATGAGTGACACCTGCCCCACACGCGACACCATGTCCCAAGAAGAAGCGACCATCTCCAACATGGGGAGGCATCATGATCGAATGGGTTTCGTACAACGATCACAAAATTAAGGTCTGTTCCCAAAGCCTCGTGGATGCCCGCTGGTTGCCCCTGGCCCTCATATCGAGATCCGTTGGACACCAGGAACTGCTCACGACCGTGAATGGTGAATCAGCTGAAATCTGCAAGAGTTCTAAAGAAGCCGATAGCGTTGCCCTCAGGAAGGCCAAGCGATGGATCGACCAGAATCGCTAATTCAAACCGAGCTCCTACTGAAACTTTCTTCTGAGCGGCCGTAAACGAGAGCACGGTTGGATTATTGTGAAGCCGAAGTACATCATCAAACTCACACCGGACAGAGGAGGATGACATGAAGAAGCTGCTTATATTGGGTCTCGGTGTAGCCCTCGGGTTCACGATGGTCTGTGGTGGTATGGCTGCCGCCAAGGAGGGGGGGAAGTCCAGCACGGTCAAAGATGTAAAGTCATTGCCCCAACAAGAGCAAGTGAAGTTGGCGCTGAGCGCCGCGCCGGCACACCTCGTGAAAGAGGTCGGCGTCATGGTGTATGGGGCCGACGGCAAACTGACGGAAGCCAGGCCCAGCACCAATGGGTTCACCTGCATTCCCACAGTGATGAACCTGCCGAACCCAGACCCCATGTGCATGGATGCTGCCGTCCACCAATGGATGACGGACCTCATGAATAACGCTCCCAAACCCACCAACACGGTCCCCGGCATTGCCTATATGGCTCGCGGGGGCTCGCATTTCGAGAAGGATGGGAAGGTCGTCATGAGCGGGGACGGCGCGAAAGCCGTGAAGGAACCACCGCACTGGATGATTATGTGGCCGTTTGAGTCCGCGACGACGAAACTGCCCACCACTCCCAATCCCTCAGGAAGCTATATCATGTTTGACGGAACGCCCTATGCCCACCTGATGGTGTATCAGGACCCCAAGAAGATGAAATAGGCTAGCCGCTGACATGAGCTTCCCGATGATGGTAAGCAAGGGCCGCGTACTCCTGTGGAGCGCGGCCTTTGTATTATTATGGGCGTCCCCGCTCACGCCGCCGACTTCTCGGGCCATGTCGTCTCCATCCTCGACGGCGACACCATCGAAGTCCTGAACGGTCACCATACTGAACGCATCCGTCTCAGCGGCACCGACTGCCAGGAGAAAGGCCAAGCCTTCGGCCAGCGAGCCAAGCAGGCCGTCTCAGAGTTAGTTTTCGGGAAAGAAGTCACACTCCGGACTCACGACCTCGACAAATACAAGCGCACGATTGCCGATGTGCAGCTGCTAAACTTGAACTGAGGAAAGAACATTCCATGGGACCTGTGCGAGCTGTATTGTTGGGCATCCTCCTGATGGTCACCACCGAGGCGTGGAGCCAGGTGTCAATCGGGAGCCTCCGCTCGTCTGCGGATTCCTCCAATTTGGAACTGGTGATGCTCCAAGGCGTGGTACATCTGTCGCGCTCGCGCCAGAATGAACTAGGAGGGAAGTGTGGGAGTACTGCCTTCACCCTGCAAGATGACACTGGTTCCATTGAGGTGGCGATCCGTCGCTCCAATCGTCTCATCGAGCCGTTGAGAGAAGGAGATCGCGTCCAGGTGACTGCCCAAGTTCAAGTCTTCCGCAACAGGGAGAACATCCGCATCTGCGTCGAAGCCAGGGAGATTCAGCACCTCGGCCGGTAACTTCTGCGACTTATTCGGTGGTGGAGTAGTTAGAATCCAAAGCACGGGAAAGGCGGAAAGGCTTGTGGGCTGATCCGCAGCCGATGCCGCCGTGGGAATGGCGAGCCCGGCGTCGGGATGCAGCAAAAGGGAGTCTTCACAATTAGCACGCATTCGAGTTCTCATTTCAGATGGGTACGAGACCCACTACAGGTCTTCCCTGTTTAGTGCCTATGCAGCGATGCGCACAATCCCCAAATTCTTGACGGTCTACGGCACTAGAGCGATAGTGGTTCATGCGCCTCCTCTCCGTTGTGGCTCTCCTCACCACGCTCGTTCTTGCCCCCGTTGCCTCCGCTGAGGTCCAGACCCTCACCGCCATACACACCTATGTCCTTGGTGACCGTGACAGCAAAGAGGATGCCCGCCAGCGGTGCTTGCTCGAAACCAAACGCAAAATACTCGAACAAGCGGGTATCTACATTAAGAGCGAGTCAGAAGTGAAGAATTTCGACCTCACGAAGGACACGATCACTTCGTTTGCCGCAGCCGTCATGCAAGTTAAAGACAGCAAAGAACACTTCGGGTTCGAGAATGGGCACATGACCCTGACGATGACCATCAAAGCGGATGTTGATTTGGAGGAGGCGCACAAACAACTTGCCGCAGGTGTGCGAGACGATGTAGCTGCGCAGAAAGAGCGGATGAAACGCCTTGAGACGCAGCTTGAAACGATGAACCGACAGCAGCGTGGGCAATCTTCAGGACATGCACCGGCTTCCCCACTGATCGACATTTCAGCAGAAGACCTGGAAACCCTGCGTACTCAGGCAGCCCAAGGGGACGTGCAAGCACAGGTCGAACTAGGTTTTCGATATAAACATGGGGAAGGTGTGCCGAAGGATTACGCGACAGCAAGGGGATGGTATGAGAAAGCCGCCGCTCAAGGGGATGCGACGGCGCAGCTCATCCTTGGGGTGCTGTATGCCGACGGGCTTGGCTTGCCGCAGGACTATATGCGAGCGTATATGTGGTTCGATCTCGCAGCAGCCCATCCGAGGGGTGACGTGCAGAAATCCGCAGCAGACAAACGAGATAAGTTCGGACGCTTCATGACGCCCGCGCAGATTGCCGAAGCCCAGAGACTCTCGCAACAGTGTCAGGCACAGCAGTTCAAGGGCTGCTGAGTCGGATTCCCCATGCCCCGCCTTGCGGTTCGATCCTTCCCCTCCTACAACACCCTCCCTGCGAGGCTCCCATGAATGAACGAGGAGTAAGCATGAGGAAGGTTGTTTTCGGCTTGGTTGTCGGGGCGTTCGTAGGGCTCAGCCCGACGCTGTATGCTGCGCTCAACATAAAAGCGGGTTTGTGGGAGATCACCACCACAATAGGCGGCCAGAAGCTCGGCGTCGAGCAGAAATGCTATTTGCCAAAAGACATCGATGATATGGAGAAGATGCAGAAGGGAGCCACGGGCAAGGCGGATCAGCCCTGCAGTTACTCCGATTACAAGGAGTCTGGCGGCACGGTCACCTATAAGATGACTTGCCGGTTCGGTGGCGGAACGCCCAAAACCAGTCTCGTCACCTCCACTTACAACGGCGATACCACGACGGGCACCATCACGGGCAGTGGGACGGTTATCACTGTGAACAGCAAGCGCGTCGGCAACTGCACCAAGAGCTCATTTGATCAGTAGAGCGAGGGAGCAGTTACGTCAGCAGCCGGCGGTCGAGGGAGCAGAGTTCGCCGTGGAAAATCTTGCGATAGAGCCGCACACCCAAGCGCGGCTCCAGCATTACGTGAAGAAACTGGTGCAGGAACCAGCGGAGAGCAGCCCATGAGCAACGAACATCCCACACGCGACAGCATGCCCATAGAGGAAGCGACCGTCTCTAACCTGTGGAAGACAGAAAGACATCATGATCGAATGGGTTTCGTACAACGATCACAAAATTAAGGTCTGTTCCCAAAGCCTCGTGGATGCCCGCTGGTTGCCCCTGGCTCTCATATCGAGATCCGTTGGACACCAAGAACTGCTCACGACAGTGAATGGTGAATCAGCTGAAATCTGCAAGAGTTGTAAGGAAGCCGATAGCGTTGCCCTCAGGAAGGCAAAGCGATGGATCGACCAGAATCGTTGATCTCGGTTCGCCACTTCGAGGCCGGTCATCTGGTCTGTATGATCGGGCTGGCTTCCGTCAAGCCCGCGGAGTTTGTTCGCTACCGAATCGACATCCGTCTGAAGACCGGTACGCATCTCCTCGCTGAGACAGGGTCAACCTGCTAGCATGTCTAATTTGACTGATCTTCATACTTTGACTATAGTGCGGTGATGGTTCTGCTTCGAACCCCTGTCTTGTCCCTCACCATCTGGTGTCTGCTTTTCTCATGGCTCTGCTTCGGTGGGCTGGAAGTTCTTGAGCAGCTCAACTTCATGCCGGAGGTTGAGGACCTCGACGAAGTGGCACTCTTACAAGTGGCCTCGGGATTGAAGTCGGCGGTTTCGAGTCAGGACACCATCTATCCCGCTACCACCGCTGTTGCCAACGAGGTCGCCGATCCGGCTGTCTGGCTGTCCTTACACACCTCTCTGCAGTTCGGCAAGTTGATCATGCAAGCGCATGGTCCACCTTCCCTCCGTCTCCACCAACAACTCTCCGTGTACCGGATCTGATCGTTCTTCCAGCGAGTCGCTGAACGCTACAGGTGCGCTGATTTCCACAAAAAATCAGGTGCCGTGCGAATGCTCTTGTTCGCCAGTAGCTTCCTAGAAGCGCTTCTGTGCCTCGCCACTGGCCAAACCGGACCGCATTGACAGTCAGCCATGCCAATGCGGTCCGAAAGGAAGGATGAAGCCCATGGAAAAGACCGTGAAATATCAGGGGTACACAATTCAGTCTAGCCCGAAGTACGAGGCAAACTGGGAGAAATGGCGACTGCGCATCTTCATCTCCGTGGAGGATCACCAGATTATCCGGTCACGCGAATTCTCATCCGAAGTTCTGTATAAGACCGAGCAGGAGGCCGATATCAATGGGATTACCTTTGGCCAACGCCTCATTGATGGGAAGGTCGAAGGCCGGTCGGTCAGGGATATGAAGATAACGGATCGCCGGGCGACGCCGAGGCTTCGGGTACAATTCCGCACCACATTTTCGGCTACCTCGAAACTGGAAGGGACGGGCATCATGCTGGATCTGTCTACAGGCGGATGCCGCATCGAGAGCCCGGTCACCGTGGAGCCGGGTGTGTCGTTGGAACTGCGTATCTATGCGCCAGACATCCAATGGCCGCTTATGATTGCGGTGGCCATTGTGCAGTGGGTGAGCGGACAGACCTTCGGGCTGGCCTTCTTTCGGATCACGGATATGGAGCAGGAGCGTTTAGGGGAGGTGATCAGGCGCCTCATGAAGGTGAAGGAGTGAACTGGACAACGGACAAGCCAACCAAGCCCAGCTGGTATTGGTATAGGTCTATGGCGGAAGCGAACACGATAAGGCATACTAAGTCTTGAAGATGAAGGAGTTGGCAAGCCAGTGGATAGAAGCGTATGAGCAACACGGTTCTCTATGAAGGCTATGCGATTCAGTCTTCTCCCAGGTACCTTGCCGAATGGGAGAAATGGCAGCTCTGCATTGTAATTTCTTTCAAACAGCACGGCGCGATGAAACCTCGGGAGTTCTCCTCCGAGGTCTTCTATACAACGGAGCAAGAAGCCGATATCCAGGGCATTGCGTTTGCTCAACATCTCATTGATGGGAAGGTTGACGGCTGCTCCGTTACAGACATGAAGGTAGAAAAACGGCTCGGGACTCGACGCTTCCGTGTGCAATTTCCCACCACGCTATCAGATCGTACGAAGCACGAGGGATCCGGCCTCATGCTCGATGTCTCTCTAGGCGGATGCCGGTTGGAAAGTCAGTGGACCCTGACCCCCGGGATCACCGTGGAGTTAAGGGCTCAGGTGCCCGGCTTGGAATGGCCACTCGTGATTGATGGCGCGCGTGTGCAGTGGGTAAGGGGGCAGCTCGTCGGGCTGGCGTTTGTTCGGATGAGAAGAACTGAGCAACAGCGACTTGAGAGAGTGATCGCGGATCTCAGAATACGTGGTGCTGACGAAGTGCTCTGAGCGCGCGCAATGGCAGTGGAGGAACGGTGCTCACTGAAAAACAGCGTAAGTCGTTGGTTAACGCAACAGACACATGTTTAGTCGGCACACTTCGGTTGGTTTCAACCTGGCCCAGAAGCATGGCGGTTTTATCGCCCAAGACCGTGTCCTCTGAGGTAGCCGGGGTGAATGCTCGCAGATGATCAATGGCGTCACTCTTGTTGCCGGTTTGGGCGAGCGACACGAAGGGAAACAGAAGCACTGTCACGAACGCGAGAAGGATGTTCATAGGACACCTCTTCCCAAGAGGCTATTCTTGCTCTGGCTCTCAAGTCTAACACCAGTCGGCCAAAACGGCTGGTGCTGGTGGTATTGGAAGTATGCGTCTGTGGTAGGGTGCTGGAAGGGCTTCGGCACAGGGAGGATTCCACGGTGTGGTTCATTCCGTTTCTCGTGTTCCTCTCCGCGTGCGCCTCAATTGAACCTGTCGCCTTCACGGGACCTAACGGAAACACCGTCTATTCAATGCGGTGCAGTGGAATGGGACGAACCTTGGACGATTGTTACAAGAAAGCGGGTGAGCTGTGCCCTGCTGGGTATCGCATTGTTGACCGAGAATCTTCCGTTGTAGGAAGCGGAGGAATCGTTGTTCCTGAATATCGCCTTGCTATTGAATGCAAATCCTAGCTGCCGGGGGTCTGCCGGCTTGTCTGCAGGAGCTGGAAAAGAAGGGCTTCCTGCCGAAGGGAAAGGGCTAACCGCATGAGCAAGAAAATCAATTATCGGGAATACACTATCAGCTCTACCCCTTTGCAACTGTTGGAAAGGGGCGAATGGAAACCGGAGATTTCGATTTCCTCAGAGCGTGAAGGGATCGTGACATCGCAGCCTTATGCGGATGAGACCACATACACAACAGAAGAGGCGCTGATAACCATGGGATCAAGTTGGGCCAAGATATTATCGACGGAAAGGTCCCAGAATTGTCGGGGAATTACGACGAGAACGAGCCTTTTAAAGCAAACGTGCCATTCACCGATCGGAAGTAATGATAGAGACAGGCTTCAAGGGTCCTCGCCTTCAATGGCGTTCCACTGTGTTTGATAGTACCTCTCAGCCTCAATCAACATTGTTGCTACCACACTGCTACCAGAACAAGTCAAAGCATTCCAACCCATCAAGATGCAAATTCTAAGATGGTAGGCCCGTGCGTAGTACTGGTTGCCCTAAACTCTTGATGAGATTTT
>Ga0326726_10003267_pt1 | contig 14881 bp, 12 predicted proteins | sample MHFenrmetagenome_2_FD_207603 | JGI IMG/M metagenome (GOLD analysis project Ga0326726, IMG submission 207603) | Lab enriched peat soil microbial communities from Michigan Hollow, Ithaca, NY, United States - MHF15MN | ecosystem: Environmental > Terrestrial > Soil > Wetlands > Peat | place: USA...
CGACTATCTCCTGCGCTATTACGGCTTCAATGTCGGCGAGGTCGTCTATCGGGCGGACGGCAACCTGCCGCTCGACCAGGATCCAAAGGTCGCGTGGGCACTCACCCATCCCGAGCAATTTCCGGTCGACGTCGCCACGGCGTCCTATCGGGCCTTGGTACGCGTGCCCGGCATCGGCGTCGTCACGGCGCGCCGGATCGTGAACGAGCGGCGGAATGCGATTATTCGAGATCTCTCAGACCTGCGCAAGTTCGGTGTGCAGACGACCCGTGCCGCCGGCTTTCTCGCGCTCAAGGGACGAGCGCTCGGCAACGGGCGTTGGTCGGAGCAGCTGGGATTCTGGCGCGTGGAGGAGGAGGTCGGTTCCCACCGGCGCGTGTACGACGTCAGCCCAGGCACGTTCCGGTGAAGCGTGAGCCTTACCCGAGCGGGGAACGGAGAGCGGGGAGCGGCGGGCGGCGAGCGGGGAACGGCGAGCGGGGAACGGCGAGCCGGGAGACGACGGCAGTTGATCCGGCTTCACGCCGTCTTTCGTGATGACCACCGGCTGAATCAGCCCGCGGTCGTCGAAGCGCAGCTCGTCGATGCTCACCACACGGTGATTCCGGTCGGTCTCACCGAGCGGCCGGCGATGATAGACGATGTACCATTTGCCGGACGCCGGCGATTGTAGCACGGAATGATGCCCCGCGCCCGTCGCCACGGTGGAATCCTGCTGCAGGATCTTCCCCACTCGCTCGAACGGTCCGAACGGCGACGAGCCAATCGCGTAGGCGACGGCATAGTTCGGCCCTGTCCATCCTCCCTCCGACCACATGAAGTAGTACTTGCCGTCCTTGAGCAGCATGAACGCGCCTTCGACGTATCCCGCCGGCGTGATCTCCCTGAACGTGCCGCCGTCGGGAAGTGGCACGAGTCCGGTGAAGTCCGCGTTCAGCTTCGCGATGTTGCAGTGGCGCCATCCACCGTAGACGATGTAGTAGGACCCGTCGCGGTCCTTGAACACCATCTGATCGATCGGCTGCGCGCCGTTGTGAAAGCGGTCGATGAGCGGCTTGCCGAGGTAGTCCTTGAACGGGCCTTCGGGATGACGCGATCGCGCGACGCCGATGCCGCCGACCTGCTGATCGTTCTGGATGTCGTTGGCGCCGAAGAACAGGTAGTACCATCCGTCCTTCTCGACGATCGACGGCGCCCACACGGCGCGCTTCGCCCACGACACATCGACGACGTCGAGCACGCGAGGATGCTTCTCCCAGGTGACGAGATCGCGCGACGAGAACGCGTCCAAGAACGTCTGCTGGTCGTACGGCGCCGAGTAGGTCGGGAAGATCCAATACTGGCCGTCGAAGACGTGCGCTTCGGGGTCAGCGTACCAACCCGGCAGAATGGGATTGCCCGAGCGCGGAGCCTGCGCGAGCGTCGCCACGGGCAAGAGCAGCGCGAACGCGAGCCTGAGGGGAGAGCGAAGCATACGCCTGATGATAAGGGCTAGACGGCGCCAAGTGCCGAACGGCGCAGGCTGCCGAACTGCGCCAGGTGCCGAATGGCGCCAAGTGCCGAACGGCGCAGGGTGCCGAACTGCGCCAGGTGCCGAATGGCGCCAAGTGCCGAACGGCGCGAGGTGCCGAACGGCGCCAGGTGCCGAAACGCGCAAATGCTGACGGCGCAGGGTGCCGAACGACGCAGGGGCTGAGAGCGACGCAGTTCGCCGTTGCGCTCTTCGGCACGTTGCGACGTTCGGCACGCCGCGCGGTTCGGCACCTCGCGCAGTTCGGCACGTCGCGCTGTTTGGCACTTTGCGCCGTTCAGCACTTCGCGCCGCATGATACCAACTACGGCACTACCGCTCTCGCCGGTGTGATTACGTGCGGTGTGCCGGCCAGCGCTTGGTTGATCTTCGCCACCCGGCCAGTGACGATGACGTCTAGCCGCGCCTGCGCTTGATCTGCCTCCGTGCGCAGCTCGTTCATTCGCAGCAGCTCGCCCGCGGTTGGCGGCATCATCGGCCGGCTCACCATTCCGGCCACGGTCTGCGCTTCCTCGCGCAGGCGAGGATACTGGCGATAGCCGAGCCCTGCGACGGGACGCGCGAGCACCGAGTCGCGGAAGTGGCGAAGGTCCTTGATCGCTCCATCGATGTCACCAAGCACTTGCCCCTGCTGGACCACGCCCGAGCCCTGCTCGCGTCGCAGCTGCGTCTGCAACGACGTCAGCTGGGTGATCAGGTCGTCGGCGCCGGTGATCACGCGATTCACTCGCGCGAGAATGTCGTTGAGCTGCGCCGCTGTCTGGTTCTGGGTCACGAGCTGCGCGGTGGTCATGTCCGAGCGTGGATCGGCCTGCACCTGCACCGTCTTGGTGAGCTGTTTCCCATTCACCGACAGCGCGACCGTGTAGACGCCGGGCAGCACATCGAGTCCACCGCCGCCGCCGCGGCCGAATCCCTCGTCTCCGCCACCTCCCTGATCCGGCTCGCCCTGCGCGGCCGCGCGCCGCGCGCGGACCGCGGCGAGCGACGTATCGGCTTCGGCGGCGCCCGCCGGCGGCGCGCCCGCACCGCCGCCACGTCCGCCACGCCCGCCGCCGGCCGTGCCCGCGGGCGCATCGGTGCGAAGATCCCACACGACCCGATTCACGCCCGCGTCGTCCGATACGCGACGCATGCGCCGCACGGTGCGTCCGTCCTTGTCGGTGATCGCGATGTTCACCTCACCGGGCGGCTGAGACTTCAGATAGTACGTGATGAGCGCGCCCGCGGGCGGGTTCTCACCCGTCCACTTCCGCTGGCCGAGATTGCCGTCGCGGTTCCACAGAACCCATCGGGTCGCCGGGCGGATGTCGAACACCGTGGCATCGGCCGTCTGCACGGCGGCGAGATTCTGCAGTGCGGAGACGTCGTCCATGATGTAGAGACCGCGTCCGTGCGTCGCGAGAATGAGGTCGTTCTCGCGCGGGTGCACTTGGATGTCGCGCACTTGAACCACGGGGAGATCGCCGCGGAGCGAGACCCAGTGCGTCCCGCGGTCCCACGACGCCCACACGCCCATCTCGGTGCCGATGTAGAGCAGATTGCGATTGCGCGGATCTTCGCGCACCACGTGCGTCCACGCGGCCGACGCCGGAAGGTCGCCGGTGATGCGTTTCCAGGTCTTGCCGTAGTCCGTCGTCATGAACGCGTACGGCGTGTAGTCGTCGTCCTGATGATGGTCCGCCGCGACGTATGCGGTGCCGGCGTCGGAGTGCGACGCATCGACGGTGGGGATCCACGCGTTGGGCTTGAAGCCCTGCACGTTCGTGAAGACGTTGCTCCACGACTTTCCGCCGTCGCGCGTGACCTGGACGTTGCCGTCGTCCGTGCCCACCCAGACGACGTTCGAGTCTATGGGTGAGGGCGCAATGGTAAGGATAGTGCAATGAAATTCCGCGGCGGTGTTGTCGACCACGATCGGCCCGCCGGAGCTTTCCTGCTTCTTCGGATCATTCGTCGTGAGATCCGGCGAGATGACCTGCCAGGACATTCCATAGTCGGTGGACTTGAACAGCACGTTGCCGCCGAAGTACACGACCTTGGGATTGAGCGGTGACAGCGCGATCGGCGAGTTCCAGTTGAAGCGATACTTGTGGCTGATCATCGCGTCGCCGACGGAGCCCACGCGATTCGGGTACGGGTAGATCGTCTTCTGCGTTCCCGTGCGCGTGTCGGTGATGTTGAGCATGCCGCCCTGCGCGTCGGAGTAGACGAGCCACGGCTTGTCCATCACCGGCACGGTGAAGAACCCGTCGCCGCCCGACACGGTGACCCAATCGTTCTTCCGAACGCCCTGCCCCGACAACGCCTGGCTCGGCCCGCACCAGTTGCCGTTGTCCTGCAGACCGCCGCAGACCATGTACGGCCGCTGCATGTCGTAGTTGATGTGATAGAACTGCGTGAACGGGAACGTGTTCACGACGTCGAAGTTGCGGCCGCCGTCGTAGCTCACTTGCCAGCCGCCGTCCGATCCGCTCAGGACGTACTTGGGGTTGGTCGGGTCGATCCACATCGCCTGGTGGTCGCCGTGCACGTCGCGCGCGATCGTGCGGAACGTCGTGCCGCCATCTTCCGAGAGGTACAGTGACCCTGAGAGAGAAAAGACGCGGTTGGGATTCTGCGGGTCGACGCGAATGTCGGCGTAGTAGAACGGGCGGAAGTTGATGTTCGGATCACGGTTCACCGTGCGCCAGTGATCGCCGCCGTCGTCCGAGCGCCACAGCTCGCCTTCGGTCTTCGTCTCGCTGATCACGTAGACGATGCTCGGATCGCTCGGTGCCACCGCGATGCCGATGCGGTCCATGTCCGTCTTCGGCAAGCCGCGCTCTTGGGTCTTGCCCGACAGGCGCTCCCAGCTCTCTCCGCCGTTCACCGAGCGATACACCGCGGTGTTGCCGCCACCTGACTCGAGGTGCCACGCCCAGCGTCGATACGTGTACATGCCGGCGTAGAGGATGTTGGAGTTGCCCGGGTCGGCCGCGATGTCGGAGCACGCGGTCTGCGGATCGACGTACAACACTTTCCGCCACGTCTTTCCGCCGTCGACCGTCTTGAACACGCCGCGCTCTTCGTTCGGGCCCCACTCGCGGCCGAGTCCGCAGGCGTAGACGATGTCCGGGTTCTTCGCGTCGATCACGATACGCGCAATCTTGTCGCTCTGCGCGAGCCCGATGTGCGTCCAGTGTTCGCCGGCGTCGACCGACTTGTACATGCCGTCGCCGATGGACGCGTTGTTCCGCGGATTCTCTTCGCCGGTGCCGACGTACATAACGTTCGGGTCGCTCGGCGCGATGGCGATGGCGCCGATCGACGCCACAGGTTCCTTGTCGAAGATCGGCTTGAAGGTGATTCCGCCGTTCGTCGTCTTGATGATGCCGCCGTTGGCGCCGGCGACGTAGTACACGTCGCGATTGCCGGGGACGCCCACGACGACGGAGACGCGCCCGGCATTGTTGGCCGGGCCGACGGAGCGCCAGCGGAGACCCTTGAGTTGTTCGGGTTGTTGCGCGGCGGTCGATGTCGCGAATTGGAGCGACGAGACGAGAAGGATGAGACGGCGCATGATCGATCCTCTGCGGCGGTGAACAGACACCGGCTAATGTGCCGCTTGCCCCTGCCCACGCAAGCCGCCGGGCGGCGACTGGCGGACCGCCGCCGCCGAGTCGTACACTTGCGGGGCAAGCGAGCCGGAACCGACAGCCATCGAGGAGGCCTTTGTGCCCGAACCCACGTCGCGAATCCCGCTGTCGCTGGAAGAGGAGCACACCGTCGGCAGCATGGCGCGTTGGATGCGCTTCATGGCAGTGGTGGGCATCTGCGGCGGGTTCGTGATGCTCTTCGTCCTCGTGTTGACGACCGGAGTGTACTCGGCCCTTCACGCGCTGGCCCGTGTCGGGCCGACATCCGATCCTCGCTGGGCGAAGATCGCGGCGTTCATGGCATCCAACGGCGCGATGCCCTATGTCCTCGGCCTCGCGTTTCTGGTGGCGGCGGTCGTCACCCTTTGGCAGAACATGATCCTCTTCCACGCCGGCGACGACTTTCACCTCATGGCCACGACGGACACGGCTGACCTCGATTACCTCGCTCGCGGCTTGGACCGTCTCCGCACGTACTTCAAGATCCAGGTTCTCGCCGTGGCCGCGGCGCTGTCGCTGACGTTGGTCACCGCTCTCGTCGTCGCCGTCTTGTTGCGACCCACCTGAGGCTCGACACTCATATGACGAACGCAACGAACGCCGAGACGCCGCTGAGCCGAATCCCGTTCACGCCTCGCGCCGAAGCAAGCATTTTGGAGCTGTCGAAGTGGCTGCGCATCTCGGCGATTATCGGCATGGTCGGTGGCGTGCTGAGAGTGGTCATCGCCATCGGTGTGCGGAACGACGCCGGACAGCTGATCGGCGCCGTGGTCACGTTTCTCGTCGGACTCTGGAGCTACCAAGCGGCCAACGCCTTCGCCGCGGTCGCGACGACCGATACCGCCGACCAGCGCTACCTCATGGAGGGCTTCTCGCTTTTACGCCGCGTGTTCTTGTTGCAGGCCGTGCTGGTCATCATCGGGCTCGCGTTCCTGACCGTCGGCGTGATCGGCGCCGCCATCTACTTCGGGTCGCGTTGATCGATTCCCAATCCCCGATGCGCCCGGAGCGAGGGGCCTAGCGAGCGTCCTCGTCGTCGTGCGCTTCGGGCAGCAGCTCGTATTCCGCGCCGCCGCTCCCGGCCGAGCCGAACTTCGGCGCGACGAGGCCGCCATGCTTGGTGAACCGCGGCTCGTGACGCTCGAGCGGAGCCTCGGCGGATGTGTCCGCGGGCGCGCCCGCCGCTCGCGTCGCCGCGCGCGCGGCGTAGTGCGCCGGGTTCGCCTCGAACGTCGCGCGGCAATCCGCCGAGCAGAAGTAGTACGTCTCGCCCTGAAAGGTCGAGCGATGCACCGTAGCCGTCATGTCGACGACCATGTCGCAAACTGGATCTCGTGCCTCGGTCCGCTGTGCCATGATGACCATCCTGTGTTGATTCGTCTCGTGCAATCCTCACGCCGTGCCGGCTGTGCTCCACCTCGAAGCCAGGTCAACCGAAGTTCACCAAATCCTTACCCGCACCCGCTAGGCGGCGCCACCGCGCGACGTGCAATCTCGATGATCCCGTCGGTCACGGTTCGCGCATCCTCAACGCATCGCGAGGTCACCATGCGCAGGTTTTGTCGATTGCTCGCCGCACTCGTGCTGGTCGTGCCGTCCGTCACCGCGCGCGCACAGGCCGATCCGGCGACGGGCCGCGATCTGCTCCAGACCATGCACGACGCGTACGCGGGGCGCTGGTTCACGACGCTCACGTTCACGCAGGCGACCACGCAGCGCACAGCCGACGGCAAGGACACGGTCTCGACCTGGTACGAGAGCCTGCGCTTCACCGCCGCGAACGGCACGCAGCTTCGAATCGACACGGGCGAACCGTCGTTGGGCAACGGCGTCTTGTATTCCCCGGATTCGCTCTGGGTCTTCCGCGCCGGGAAGCAGGTCGCCGCGCGACCCGGCGGCAACGCGCTCCTCCCGCTCATCGAGGGCGCGTATGTGCAACCGGTGTCGCGCACCGCCGCCGAGCTCGGGCCAACCAAAGTGGACCTGTCGCGCGCGGTGGTGAAAGGGCATTGGCGCGACCGGCCGGTGTGGATCGCGGGCGCCGCGTCGACGGCTGACTCCACGTCGCCGCAGTTCTGGGTGGATGTCGCGACGAAGGCCGTCGTGCGTGCGATCTTTTCGCCCGTACCGTCGGCGCCGGTGATGGACGTTCGCCTGGACAAGCTCGTGCAGACCGGGGGCGGATGGCTGGCCACACGATGCGAGTTCTATGTCGCGGGGAAGCTGACGCAGGTGGAGGAATACCACGACTGGAAGACGAACGTGGACCTCTCGGCAGCGTTGTTCGATGCTGCGACCTGGAGCACGGCGCCACACTGGGTGGGCAAGCGGCCGGCGCCGCGCAACCACTAGGCTGACCGGCGGTCGAGGTCGCTGAGCGGGGACACGCGTGATAGAATGGGGCGACTCCGATTTCAGTCGCCATTCCATCGTCGAGTGTCGCCATGCCAACGCGCCGCCAGTTCCTCGTTCACGCTCCGATCGGCGTCGCCGGCGTCGTCGCCGCGTGTCGCAACGGATCCTCGGCCAGCGACAGCGCGAGCGCGTCGGCGGCGAGTGGCGCCGCGGCCATCACCCAAGCGGGCACGGCGACGGCCGGCGCGTCACCCCGACCGCTCCTCGCCAGCGTTCCCGTGAGCGCGGCGGTCCTCCAATGGACGCCGAAGCATGAGGAGCTCGTCTACACCTTCGGCGGCGCCACGCCGCGACAGCGGATCAAGCCCGGCACACACATCGTCTCGTGGACGGAGGATTGTTTCGACGGGACGGTGAAGACCGCGGCCGATCTGCCGTCCAAGGTGATGCCGCCAGGACACGACAACCCGCAAACCGGGCCCTTCTACATCGAGGGCGCGGAGCCGGGCGACACGGTCGCCGTCCACATCCTCAAGCTCGAGCCGGCGCGCGGGTTCGGCGTGTCGTCGTTCGGACCGGGATTCGGCGCGCTCGTCGGCACCGATCAGACGGCGATGCTCGGGCCCGACTTCCCGGAGACGACGTGGCGATACGACATCGACGCGGCACGCGGCGTGGCGCGCGCCACGACGCGTGACGGCAAGCACGCGTGGGACGTGCCGCTCGCGCCATTCCTTGGATGCCTCGGCGTCGCTCCGTCGGGTGGCGAGGCGCGCACGTCGATCGTGCCCGGCAACTTCGGCGGCAACATGGACTGCCCCGAGGTGCGCGCGGGCAACACGGTGTTCCTCGGCGTGAATGTGCCGGGCGCCCTGCTGTCGTTCGGCGACGGTCACTACGCGATGGGCGACGGCGAGATCATGGGCGCGGCGATCGAAGGCGCGATGAACGTCGAAGTCTATGTAGAGCTTCTCAAGAAGCGCGCGACGCCGGTTCCGCGGATCGAGAATGCCGACGAGGTGATGTTCGTCGGGTCGGGCCGGCCGCTCGAGGACGCCGCCCGCGTCGCATTCAAGGCGATGGTTGGCTGGGTGCGACAGAACACCGGTCTCTCCGAGCTCGATGCCTATCAGTTCGTCTCCCAGAACGCTCGGGCGCCGATCATCCAGCTCGTGGACCCGGAGTACACGGTGCTCGTGAAGATCGCGAAGGCGCGACTTCCGGTCGCGTCTCGATAGTCGAGCCTTCTCCGCGGCTCGTGCGTCGCGGGCTATGGCTGGAGCGACCGACTCTCAGTGATCAGGTAGGTCGTCGCCCAACTCGCGTAGTAGTGTGAACCGTCGTAGCCCACGGCGCCCATGAGCGGGAAACCGGTGGCCGCTTGCATCGCGGCGAGCCGCCGGAGCACGGGGACGCGCGGATCGGCCGGCGGCAGCGCGTTCGCCAGTTCGCCCATCGACGTCGCTCGAACGAACGCGAGACCGACGATGTGCGACTTGGAGGCGATCGCCGCTGGATTCTTCACGAACTCGGGTCCGAGTCCCTGCGTGAGTGGATGGAATTCAGTGGAGTACAGCGGCGGCAGAAATGCGTCGAGCCACGGCACGAACGCGTCCTTGGTCATGAGCTGCCCCATGATCGAGGCTTCCATCAGACACGGCGACGCGAAGTCGCTGGGTCCGGGCTCGACGGCGGTGTTGCAGTGGATGTCCCGCTTGAAGAGCCGGTCGGCGGATTCGCGAATCGCCGCCTCGAGCGCGGGATCGAAGGCCCGCGCGTAGCCGAGGGCGTTGTCCATCGCCATCGCCGTGTTGGGATGCACACCGGTGCGAACGGCTTGCGGCAGCGCCTTGAGGTACGCGGCCAGCCGCTCCGACATGTACGTGGCCATCGGCTGCATGTTGGCGGCCCAGCGCACGGCATCGGAGTCGCTCCACGACTTGAGCTCGTACTGGAGACGCAGCAGCCAGGCGTATCCATATGGAAGCTCGAACGTGCCGGCGCCGCGCATGAACTCGAGATCGCCGGCGATGTTGGTGGCGCCGAAATGATCGTTGAGCTTCTGCCGAATGGCCGGCGCCGTGGGCAGCCCGGGGAACATCTTGAGAATTCTCACAAGCGTCCACGCCGAGTTGACGGCGGAGTGCCAGTCGTAGCAGCCGTAGAAGGCGCGCGTCGTCTCGTAGTCCGGGACGGGAGTGAACGTCGCTTCCCAGAGATAGGGCACGGCGTTCGGGCGCGGCTGCGGATGGTCCATGCACGACAGCGGCATCGCGCTCAGTTGCAGCGCCGCCGTCTGGTCGAACGGCCGCGGATCGACCGCGGGGAGCGATGCATAGAACGACGCGAGGTCGGCGTACTTGGGCGTTTTAGCCGTCGTGGCGGCATCCGCGCGGTGCGCGGTCTGCCCTTGAGCGCCGCAGGCCAGACTCAAAAGCACCGCGAGCGCGGTTCGCGCGGCACTCGGCGCTCGGAACACATTCATTCTTCTCATGGCTTGCGCACCGTCGCGTAGAGAAGCGCCTGCGCGGGCAGCCACGTGATGCCGGCCGAGTCGTCGCGCATGAGCTCGAGGCCGCGGTCCGCCTGGATGGCGGAGAGCCGGTGCCACGCGGCAACTCGCGGATCGGTTGGTGGCAGCGCGCGAGCGATGCGCTCCATGGCCTGAGCGCGCGAGAACGACAGACCGGCGAGGCGCGCACGCTCCGTCGCGAGTGCGGTCGCCGTGGCCGCGGTCGATGTGTCGGGGGCACCGCCACCGCGCGGCGCGGCGGGTGGCGCGGAAACCGGAATGCTGATCGGCTCGGTGAGCGGCGCGAATCGGCCGGAGTGCAGCGGAGGCAGGAAGCGGTCGAGCCAAGCGACGTAGGCACGCGGCTCCAACCCGCGCGACATCAGCGCGGCTTCGGTGAGGCACGGCGAGAGAACTTCCGGGCCGGCGGCGCCGGGTACGACGGGTGCGGCGCCCCGTCCCGCGGCCGGGAGCGCGGTGAGATCGTTGGGCGCGGTCGATCGAGTCGCGGTATCCGCGTTCCCGCCACGACCGGCCGCCCGGCCACCGCCACCGCGCCCGCCGCGTCCCGCCGCTGCAGGCACGACACGCTCCGACTGCGTGGCGCAGGTCGAGTCGGCGAGATAGAACTTCCGCGCCGCGGAGACGACCGCGCGGCGAAGCTTGACGTCGCCCGCCACGTCGGCGTAGTCGAGCGCGAGCGTCATGCTCTGCGCCGTGTTGGTCTGCGCGCCGCTGCGAACGGGCTCCACCAGCTTTGCGATGTAGGCGGCGAGACTGTCGGCCATCCACGTGGCGAGGGGCGCGACGTTCGCCGCCCATCGCTGGGCCTGCGTGTCGGGCCACGTGCGCAGCTCGGACTCGAGCTTGAGGAGCCACGCGAATCCGTATGGACGCTCGAAGAGGCCTTGTTGGCTGGCGGACGGGATCGGATTGATCGCCGCGGCCGCGGCGTGGAAGAACGCGATTTCGCCCTCGAGATTCGATTTGCCGAGGTGCGCGTTGAGCTTTTCGCGCGCCAGCTCATCGAGCGAGCTTTTCGGAAGGCTCCGCAGCAGACGGACGGCCACCCACGTCGAGCCGACGGCGGAGTGCCAGTCGTTGCAGCCCCAGAACGCGCGGAGGCGGTCGTGGTCGGGCACCAGGCGATACGTCGCGACCCAGAAATAGCCGGCGCCGTTGTTCGCACCAACGTTCGCGCCGCCGCCCCCACGCGCGGCGCCACGACCGGCACGTCCGGTGGAATCGACGGCGACGGTATCGCGCGCAGCCGAACCCGATGCGGAGCGAAGGCCCAACGAATCGGTGATCGCGTTGGCGCGACCACCGCCGCCACCACGTCCACCAGGACGCGGCTGCAAGCGGTCGAGACACGCCAGCGGCAGGGCGCCGAGCCAGAGCTCGCGCGCTTCGTCGAATGTGGGCGCCGCGACGTTCGGGAGCTTCTGGAGCAGCTCGCCGAGGTCGCGATAGTCGGCGCGAATCGGAATGGTATCGGCGCGCGCTGGCCCGCGCTGCGCGGGCGCCGGCCGGGAGAGGCAGGCAATCGCAACCAGCGCGGCGACGGTCGAACAGCGCGAGCGAACCGGTGCGCGGCGAGGAGTCATGGAACGATATATATGCGTCGGCGTGCGCCGGACCGCCATTCGCCGGCCCGCGGGGAACGAGAATTTGCGCAGGCGCGCCGGCGCTCTCAATTTGCGCTTCGTGACGCGAAACCTCCGACCGAGCGTGCGCTCATGAATCGAAGAACAGGAGTCTACGTCTCAGCCGCGGCGATCGCCGTGCTGTGCTCGGGTGGCCACGAGCTGTACGCGCAGGCGGCCGACGCGCGCTTCGAGGCGCTCGCGTCGCTCACCGAAGCGAAGATGAAGGAGTACGGCGTGCCCGGCGTTGCGCTCGGCGTGCTCCGCGACGGCGTGGTGACCATTCGCGGTCTCGGCATCACGAACGTCGAAGACCCGCTGCCCGTCACCGCGCACACGGTCTTCCCCATCGCGTCCATCTCCAAGACCTTCGCGGCGACGGCGATGATGCGGCTCGTCGAACAGGGGAAGATCGACCTCAAGGCGCCGGTGCGCAGGTATCTGCCCGATTTCCGGGTGCGCGACGAGGCAGCGAGTCGTGACGTGACGGTGTGGCATCTGTTGACGCACCTGGGCGGGTGGGAGGGCCAGGTGTCCGGCCCCGACCGCGGTACCGAAACGCTCAAGGACTTCGTGGCGTCGACCACCGTGACCGACTTGATGCAGGTCGCACCGCCCGGCGCGGCGTGGAGCTACAACAACGCGGGGTTCAGCATCGCCGGGCGCGTCATCGAAGTGGCGACGGGACAGCCGATCAATCGCGCGATCCGCGACCTCGTGTTCCAGCCGCTCGGGCTCGAGCATGCCGGAACGACGGCCGGCGAATTCATCGTGCAGCGGTTCGCGGCGGGACATCTGATGCGCAACGGAACGCCGACGCTGCAGCGGCCGTTCGTGCCGTCGTCGAGCATCACGGCGGGCGGCGTCGGCCTGTGCATCACCGACCTCCTCGCCTATGCACGCTTCCATATGGGCGACGGCACGGCGGCGAACGGCGAGCGCGTGCTCACGCGCGAATCGCTGGAGCTGATGCGCACGGCGCAGGCGTGGAAACAGAGCACCGACGACTCGATCGGGATTTCGTGGCACATGCGCCACGTGGGCCCGATTCGCACGTTCGCGCACGGCGGCACGCTGGCCGGGCACATTCTGTTGCTGGAGCTCGTGCCGGAGCGAAATTTCGCGATCGCCATTCTCACGAACTCGAACGCCGGCTGGTGGGTGATTCAGGACGTCGAGCGCGAGGCGCTCAAGTCCTACCTCGGCGCGTCGTACGCGCTCAACCAGGCGATCGCGCACCGCGGTCTGGTCGAGACGCTTCCGTCGGTGGAGCCGCTCGCGCGGCAGCCCGATCCGGCGCCCTATGTTGGTACGTATGCGCGGCCGAGCAACACCGTGGTCGTCCGTGCCGACGGCGGCAAATTGTTGGTGCAGGAACGTCCGAACAACGGCCGCGCGGGAGTGGAGATGCCCGTGTCGTTCTTTGGACCGGACCACGCCGTGGTCACGGACGGCGCGGACCGTGGGCAATCGATCGAATTCGTGCGTGACGCGGGCGGCCGGGTGAACTGGGTGCGGGTCGTCGGGCGCGTCGCCGTGAGAGCGCCGTAGTCATGACCCTGCTTTCATCGCGAACCAGGAGCGGGCGGCCGATGCCCGGAGAGTTCGCGGCCTACGCGGCGGCGGACATCGAGCACGTCGCGGGCGACGACGCCGTCGCGGCGCTGGAGTCGCAGCGGGACAGGGTGCTCACGCTGCTCTCGCCGCTGGACGACGCGGCGGTGGACGGTGTGACGTACGCACCCGGCAAGTGGATGCTGAAGGACGTGGTCGCGCACCTGGCCGACGATGAGCGCGTCTTCGGCTACCGGCTCCTGTGTGTCGCGCGGCAGGATCCGCTCCCTCTCCCGGGCTTCGACGAGCGTCGGTATGCTGACGCAGCCAACGCGACACACCGGCCATGGGCGTCGCTCCTGACAGATTACGCGGCCGTGCGTTGCGCCACGCTCACGCTGCTGGAAGGACTTTCGGCCGACGCGTGGAAGCATCGCGGCATGGTGAACGGCTACGAAGCATCGGTGCGCGGGCTGGCGTTTCACGTCGCCGGTCACGAGCTGCGCCATCTGCGGGCGATCGAGACGCTCTATTGGCCGCGCCTCGAATCCAGGCCGGAACGCCGACAAATTTCCTCGGCTGGTTGACGAACACAATCTGATCTCATTCAAGACCACATGCTGTTGACCGACATTCCATTCGGGACTACCGACTGGAGCACGATCGAAGCGACGGAACACGCGGGTGAATCCGGAACAGCGCTGTGGCGAACGCGCCATTTTGGAACCATACGCGTTCGCATGGTGGAATATTCCGCCGGGTATCGCGCCGACCACTGGTGCGAGAAGGGACACATCCTGTTGTGCCTGGCCGGCGAGCTCGAGACGGAGCTGGCGGACGGACGCCGGTTCCGTCTCGGTCCGGGCGTGAGCTATCAGGTGGGCGACAGCGCGGAGGCGCACCGTTCTTTCACGCGAACGGGCGCCACGCTGTTCATCGTCGATTAGGGCTCCACCGACCTGGCGAGGGGCGATTGTCCCCTCGAGCGCGCGCGATGTACTTTGGGCGGGACAACCGTCGCCGGGAGAGTCGCGATGTCCAACGCTCGTGCGTTTCACGTCTTCGCGCTGCTCGGTGCTGGAGCGGTGTTCGCTGGTCCGCTCCGCGCACAGTCGGAGTCGCAGCGACCGTCTCGCTTCCAGCCCCAGATTGACGCGTTTCTCAAGACAGACTCGGCGTCGCCGCCGGCGCCGGGCGGAATCGAGTTCATCGGCAGCAGCATCTTCCGATTCTGGACATCGGTCACGAAGGACATGGCGCCGCTGCCGGTGTACAATCGCGCCTTCGGCGGATCGCAGACGCCCGACGTGCTGCGCTTCATGGACCGTATCGTCACGCCGTATCGGCCCCGCTTCGTCGTGTACTACTGCGGCAGCAACGACGTGAGCGCGCGTGCGTCGGCGACAGAGATCGCCGGCCGAGTCCGTGAGTTCCACGAGCGGCTCGAGCGGGCGCTGCCGGGCACGCGAATGTTCTTCGTCTCGGTCATTCTGGCGCCGGACAAGCGGGCGCGCTGGCCGGTCGTCGATTCGGTCAACGCGCAGATGCGCCAATACGCCGCGACGGCGAAGAACTTCGACTTCATCGACGTCAATCCCGTGCTCTTTGACGCGAGGGGCAACGTGCGTGGCGCGCTCTACCTTCC
>Ga0326726_10003268_pt1 | contig 14881 bp, 20 predicted proteins | sample MHFenrmetagenome_2_FD_207603 | JGI IMG/M metagenome (GOLD analysis project Ga0326726, IMG submission 207603) | Lab enriched peat soil microbial communities from Michigan Hollow, Ithaca, NY, United States - MHF15MN | ecosystem: Environmental > Terrestrial > Soil > Wetlands > Peat | place: USA...
TGAAGGTTGCCTTCGAGAGATGTACTTTTGCGCCTCGGTTCCTGCTCTCCTCTCCCCGACGACCCGATGCACTACACGACGCTGGGCACCACCGGACTCACCGTCTCACGCCTGTGCCTCGGCTGCATGACCTATGGCGATCCACGATGGCGCACGTGGGTCCTCGATGAAGGCGAAGCGCAGCCCTTCATCCGGCTGGCAATCGAAAAGGGAATCAACTTCTTCGACACCGCCGACATGTATTCGCTCGGCATGAGCGAGGAGGTCACCGGCCGCGCGCTCCGCGCGATGGCGAATCTCGAGGAGGTCGTGATCGCGACCAAGGTGTTCTGGCCGATGAGCGACGCGCCCAACAAGAAGGGGCTGTCGCGGAAGCACGTCGTCCAGTCGTGCGAGTCGAGCCTCCGGCGGCTCGGCGTCGATACGATCGATCTGTACCAGATCCACCGCTTCGACCATGCGACGCCGATCGACGAGACGCTCGGCGCACTCGAGCACCTCGTGCATTCCGGCAAGGTGCGCTACATCGGCGCCAGCTCGGGCTACGCATGGGAGCTGATGCGCGCGCTCAGTATCTCGGAGCGCAACGGGTGGGCGCGGTTCGTGTCGATGCAGCCGCAGTACAACCTTCTCTATCGCGAGGAGGAGCGCGAGATGATTCCGCTGTGCCACGCGGAAGGGCTCGGGCTCATTCCGTGGTCGCCGCTCGCGCGCGGTGTGCTCACGCGTCCCCGGGAAAAGACCAAGGGGACGACCGTCCGCTCCGACACCGACGTGCACGCCGATCGCCTCTACGCGCACGCCGACTGGGAGATCGTGGACGTCGTCGAGAAGATCGCGAAGCAGCGTGGCATCTCGATGGCGCAAGTCGCGCTCGCCTGGGTGCTCTCGAAGCCCGACGTCACGGCCCCGATCATCGGCGCCACGCGCCTGGAGCATCTTCACGAGGCGCTCGCCGCGCTCGAAGTGAAACTCAGCGCCGAAGAGATCGCGGACCTCGAAGCGCCCTACACGCCCAAGGCGGTCACCTTCTAGGCTGCCGCCTCAGTCTTCGAGCGCGGGCTCGTACTCCGAGTGACCGCGCGGGCGCTCGTGCTGCTCGAGCATTCGCGCGCACGTGTTCCAGCGCAGGATCGCCTCGTCGTTCCCGGCGGGCCGGATCTTTTCGGCCTTCTCGTACCACGCCATCGCCTCGCGAAACCACTCCGTCGCGACCTGCGATGAGCCGAGGCCGCCGCGGTGCAGCTGGGCGTGCGCGCGACGCTCGCAGATGATTCCCGCGTAGTACAATCGCTCGTACTCGTCGTCGAGGCGCGGTAGCACTTCGCGCGCACGCCGGAGGCCGTCGGCCATGTGCTCGGCGAATTGATCGGTGATCGACAGGAGCAGCGAGATCAGCGCTTCCTGGTTCTTCGGATCGATCGCCAGGACGTCGAGGCAGATGCTCTCCGCGGCCGACGACTCATTGAGGAATCGGTAGCGCTCCGCCTTCTGCAGCGCGGCGGGAATGCCTTCGCGGGTGATCGGCTTGAGTTCCACGAGTCGGAGAGGTCGCGTCCGGGTAGCGCGGTGCCGCGCATGGGTCCATCTCTAAGTTATGCCTGGGCCTCGCGGCGAGCCATCACTCGCGGACCTCTGGCGCCGCACCGCGCGCCGAGCGACGGACGCGCAGCTCGCCGTCTGCGCAGCTCTGCTGCCAGTCACCGTCCTTGCGAGCATCGTCGTCGCGTTCGCGCGCCCCCAATGGACTCTGGAATGGTGGCCGATCACGGCGGTGCCCTTGCTCGTCGCCGCGTTCGGGATCTGGGGGATCGGCGATCGCGAGCTCACGGCGCCCCCCCCTCCCCCTGAGCCCGGCCCGCCGTCGCGGTGGGGCTGGCGCTCGGTTCAGGCCATGGCCGTCGTGGTCGCCGTCCTGTCCGCCGCCGTGATCGTGCTCTGGTTTCTGCGGCGCGTCGTCGGAACCTGGATCAGCTAAGGCTGCCGTTTTCGCCGGCTGTAGATCTTCACAAGCTTCCCGATCGGATCGAAGAACTCGTCGACCACGCGCTCATTGAGGGGGATGATCGCGTTGTCGGTGATCGTGATGTGCTCGGGACAGACCTTCGTGCAACACTTGGTGATGTTGCAGTAGCCGATGCCGTGCTCCTTGCGCAGCGCGGGCACGCGGTCGGCGATGTCGAGCGGGTGCATCTCCAGCGCCGCGGCGTACACCAGGAAGCGCGGGCCGATGAACTCGTCGTGCTTCTGGTGGTCGCGCAGGACGTGGCACACGTCCTGGCAGAGGAAGCACTCGATGCATTTCCGGAATTCCTGCACGCGGTCGACGTCCTTCTGGTCCATCCGCCACGTGCCGTCCACCGCGTCGGGCGGGCGCGGCGTGAACCGCTGGATCTTCTTTTTCACCTCGAAGTTCCACGACACGTCCGTCACCAGGTCGCGCACGTGCGGGAACGCGCGCATCGGCTCGATCGTCACCGGCTTCGTCGAATCGAGATCCGACAATCGCGTCATGCACATCAGCTTCGGCATGCCGTTGATCTCCGCCGAGCACGAGCCGCACTTCCCGGCCTTGCAGTTCCAGCGGCAGGCGAGGTCGTTGGCCTGTGACGCCTGGATCTCGTGTACGGCGTCGAGCACGACCATGCCTTCGACGACGTCCTGCTTGTACTCGACGAAGTCCCCCTTCCCCGCCTCGCCGCGCCAGATCTTGAAGGTGCGGACGTCGTGTTTCGCCGCGGCGTCCTGCGCCGCCTGTGCGGCGGTGAACGCATCTTTGGGTTTCGTTTCACTGACCGTCGGGGCCATCTATTTCATCTCCTCGATCACAGCCTTGAGGTGGTCGGGCATCGGTGGAATCGGCTCGCGCGACAGCTCCATGTTCCCGTCGCGACCCTTGCGCACCACGAAGTTGAACGTCGCGTACGCCGGATCCTTGTCCGGGTAATCGTCGCGAAAATGCCCGCCACGGCTCTCCTTTCGCTCGATCGCCGACCGCGCGATCGCCTCGGAGACCGTGAGCAGGTGCTTCAAATCGAGCGCCGTGTGCCAACCCGGATTGTACTCGCGATTGCCGCGCACGCCGGCCCTCGCCGCACGCCGCGTGAGCGCTGACACGGCTTCGAGTGCTCGCTCCATTTCGGGTTGCGCGCGCACGATGCCGACAAAGGCCTGCATGGTCTCCTGCAGTGCGTCTTGCACCTGGAACGGACCCTCTTCAGGCGCCTCGTGATCGAACGGCGCGAGCGCTTCGCGCGCCGACGCGTCGATCTCGGCCGTGTTCAGTGCGACGCTGCCGTTCTGGCGAGCGAACTTGGCCGCGTATTCTCCGGCGCGCTTGCCGAAGACGATGAGATCCGATAGCGAGTTGCCACCGAGCCGGTTGGCGCCATGCAGGCCGGCCGCGCACTCTCCGGCCGCAAAGAGCCCCCGCACGGTCGACATCTGCGTTTCGCCGTCTACTCGAATGCCACCCATGGCGTAATGCGTCGTCGGGCCGATCTCCATCGGCTCTTTCGTGATGTCGACGCCAGCGAGCTGCATGAACTGATGGTACATGCTCGGCAGCTTCCGCTTGATGTGTTCCTCGGAATTCGCAATTTTCTCCTTGATCCATGCGATGTCGAGGAACACGCCGCCATGTGGCGAGCCGCGCCCTTCCTTCACCTCGCGGACGATCATGCGCGCTACGTGATCGCGCGTGAGTAGCTCTGGTGGCCGACGCGCGTTCTTGTCGCCCTGCGTGTACCGCCAGCCTTCCTCTGACGTGTCAGCCGTTTGTGCCTTGTAGTTGTCGGGAATGTTGTCGAACATGAATCGCTTGCCGTTGCGATTTTTGAGCACGCCGCCTTCGCCGCGCACCGCTTCCGTCACCAGTATTCCGCGCACGCTCGGCGGCCAGATCATTGCCGTCGGATGAAACTGCACGAATTCCATGTCTTGCAACGCCGCGCCGGCGTGATACGCGAGCGAGTGTCCGTCTCCCGTGCCCTCCCAACTGTTGGTGGTAATCTTGTACGCGCGGCCGATGCCACCCGTCGACAGCACGACCGCCTTTGACTTGAAGACCTTGAACCGCCCGCGCTCGCGGTCGTATGCAAACGCGCCCGCGACGCGGTCGCCGTCCTTGAGCAGCGTGACGACCGTGCATTCCATGTGGACGTCGACGCCCTGATGGATGCCGTGATCCTGCAGCGTCCGAATCAGCTCGAGCCCCGTGCGATCGCCGACGTGCGCGAGCCGCGGATACCGGTGCCCGCCGAAGTTGCGCTGGAGGATCCGACCGTCGGGTGTGCGGTCGAACAACGCGCCCCACGCCTCGAGCTCCTTCACGCGTTCCGGCGCTTCCTTCGCGTGCAGTTCGGCCATCCGCCAATTGTTGACGTATTGCCCGCCGCGCATCGTGTCAGCGAAGTGCACGCGCCAGTTGTCGCGGTCGTCGACGTTCCCCATCGCCGCCGCCATGCCGCCCTCCGCCATCACCGTGTGCGCCTTGCCGAGCAGCGACTTGCAGACGAGCCCCACGCGCGCGCCGTGGGTCGACGCCTCGATCGCCGCGCGGAGACCGGCGCCGCCGGCGCCGATCACCAGCACATCGTGTTCGACGGTGTGGATCTCGCTCATCGCGCGCCCCTGAGGCCGGAGTCGCGCATCACAGAATTCTCCAGTCGTGCCAGATGCCGATCGAGCACATGCGCACATAGACGTCGGCGAACGCCACGCTAATGAGGCTCATCCATGCCCACTTCATGTGCCAACGATTGAGACAGCTCGAACAATCGTAGGCGGCTTTGCGCACCGGATGCCGCGACAGCTGGTCGAGGAAGCCACCCACGATGTGGCGCATCGAGTGACAGCCGAGCGTGTAACAGGTGAGGAGCACGGTGTTCAGCGCGAGCACTAGCGTGCCCACGCCGATGCCGAACGTCACGCCGCCGGCGCCGTCGCTGAACCAGAGTGCCTTCCACACGTCGTGCGAGAGGAAGAACAGGAAGGCCAGTGCGACATATAGGAAGTAGCGGTGGATGTTCTGGATGATGAGCGGGAAGTACCGCTCACCCAGATAGCTCGACCGCGGCTCGCCGACCGCGCAATTCGGCGGATCCGCCCAGAACGCCTTGTAGTAGGCGCCGCGATAGTAGTAGCACGTCACGCGGAACAGTCCGGGGAACGGCAGGATGATCAGCGCCGGCGAGAACGGCAGCAGCGCCGGCCACCAGCCGGGCTTCGGGCCGAACCACGCGTGTGGCGACTCGCCGAAGATCTCCGGTGAATAGAACGGCGAGAGATAGGGGCCGTACGTGTAGTGGGCGTTCTGGAACGCGGCCCACGTCGCGTAGACGATGAAGCTGCCGAGGAGTGTGAAAACGACGAGGGGCTGAAGCCACCATGCGTCGCGCCGCTGCGTTTCACCGAAGCCGCGGTGAAGGAGCGGGAGCGGTGCATGCGCCATGGAGTTCTGAGGGGGTTGGAGGAAGGAAGACGACGCCGACTTGAATGTATCGCGTCACCCGGACGAATCGCGCGGGAAATGGACTGCGGGCCTGCCGCACCGTCAATGCCTTGCGCGCGGCCTCATGGCGAGAGTGGCGGAGGTCGCCGGGGCGCGTCGAAGATGAACGGAAACTCGACGAGTTGCGCCACCGGACACCCGCGAATGGTCGCCGGAGTGAATCGCTGATCGGCCAGCATCGAGAGCGACGCCCGCACGAATGGAAGCGCGGTCGCGCGCACGATCTCCACCGTCTCCGGCGCCGGCAGGCCGTCGCGGTCCACCACGAACCGCAACACGGCCTCTCCGTGATCGAGGCCGTGGGCGAGCGCCTCCTCGGGAAACGTGGGCCGCTTCGTCGAAGACGCGGCCGCGTCGCGAACGCGCATTCTCGGGAACGTGCCTTGGGCGAGACGCCGCGCACCCTCGAGCGAGTCCCCGGTCACCCGAATCTCCAAACGCCAACGATCGATTGACACGGGACGGAACGCGGTCTCGACCCTGGCAGCGGCGCGAATCGCTCTGACGACGGCGGAGTCCAGTCCATGCACGAGCGACGAGCGAACCACACCCAGTCCCTCGGTCGCGCCGTCCGGCGTCACCTCGATCCAATACGTGCCGTTGACGCTCGCGGCCCGCGGCACGCCGAGGCTGTCGCCCGGTGTTGAAATCCGAAGACCGCGAACCAGCGCGGGGCCCTCGAACACCGAGAGCCGGAATGGCGACGGCGGTACGAAGAATCGTGCAATGTGAGAGGTGATCAGCTCGCGCTGGTCGTCCGTCATCCAATTGCTCACAGAGAGGAACAGCGCGGTCGATACGGAATCGACCACCGCAGCCGTGCCGCCGACGATCGAATCGCAGCGCGCGCTGTCGCGAGACGCCTGCGCCTCGATCCAACTCGCTCGCGAGAGCGCGACCACCGCCAGCGCGACACAGCGCGCGGCCTTGGCGCGTAATCGGCAGCGCCTCACCTCGCGAACCTCGCTCGGTCGGATTCGCGTCGCCGTCGCTCGGCGAAGAACAGCCCGGCGCCGACCGCATTCAGCCCGACCACGACGCCCGAGATTTTCACCGCGAAGCTCAGCCAACTTGTCACGTCGATGATCGGAAAAATGGACAGCACCACGTACAGCAGCGTGACCGCGAAGCCCGACACCGACACCACGCGCAGCCACAGCGGCAAGCGCGCGTCGGTTCCCCCGCCCCGAAACGCCAGCACCGGAATCGCGAACAACACGAGGTACGTCAATCCGTAGAAGATGCCCGCGGCGTTGTCGAGCAGCTGAAACGCCTCCTGCTCTCCGACGCCGGCGATCCCGGCCGCCCCGAACCCGACGGCCACGAGCCCGACGAAGAGAATCGAATTCACGGGCGTTCGGTATTTCGGATGGAGCGTGGTGAACCAGGCCGGGAGCAGGCGGTTCCACCCCGCGACCATGGGCATGCGCGACGTCGCCGTGAAGACGATGCTGAAGTTGGCGATCGAACGGCCGGTGAGGAGGAGAATCGCGACTCCGGCCATGATCGATCCGACGGCGCTCGCGCCGAAGCCGATGCTGAACACCTGCGGGATGGGCCCGATGAGGTTGATCCGGTCAACCGGAACGAACGCCAACACCGAGCTCGTTCCGAGGATGAACATCGCCGCGATCACGGGCGCGGCGATCACCGTCGCACGGCCGATCGAACGCGCCGGATCCTTCGTCTCGCCGGCGAGTACGGCGACATACTCGAACCCGCTCAGTGCGCCAACCGCCATCTTGCCGAACACGTTGAGACTGAAGAGCGAAAGCGCCGGCATCGCGACCGCGAACGGGTGATAGTCGGGCAGCGTGCCGCGCGCCATGTACACGAACGGCAGCGCGATCAACACGAGAAAAGAGAGCATCAGCATCACGCTGCCCGTGTTGTGCAGCCACTTGCTCACCCCCAATCCGCGCGTGGCGAGCGTCATCAACCCCGCGATCATACTGATGTTCAGGAGCATGATGAACGTCTTGTTCGTGGCAAGCCACGCTCCCCTGGGGCCGACGACGTACGACAGATTCGTTCCCAACAGCAGGCCGACCGTGGCGAGGAACACCACCGCGTACAGCCAGAGGTTCCACACCACCATGAAAGCGGGCAATTCACCGAGTCCGAAACGCGCCCATTGATAGAGCCCGCCCTCGAGCGGCATCCGGTTCGACAGCGCGATGACCACTGCCGCCTGGGGGAGATAGAAGAACGCCATCGCCGCCAGCCAGAACACGAGCTGCGAGTGTCCGAGCTTCGCCGCAGTGCCCACCCAGATCGTGCCGACGACGTACACGATCTGCTGCAGCACCAAATCGCGAAGGCCGAGCTCCTTCTTGAGCGAAGCGCTCTTCGCTTCGACGCGTGCTTCTTCCGCGGCGAGCGATGTCGTCGAGTCGACGGCGGTCATCGGCCGGGCGTGGCCGTCAGGTGCCACTCGCGCGTCACCCGCGCAGTCTTGACGTAGTCCAGCTTGGGGAACGCGCGCTTGAGATAGGCGTTGCCTTGACGGTTGATCGAATCCTGAGATGGCCCCTGTCCGCGTCCGCCCGCCCGCGCCGCCTCGCCATATCCGGAATACAGCGAATCGACGACCTCCATTCCCGCGATGACCTCGGCGATCGGCGGAAACCCGAAACTGCCCGACGTGTCGAGGCGCGCGTTGTCTTTGAGGTTGATGTAGAGCTGGGTCGTCCGTGTACCCGGACCGCCGCGCGCATACGAGAGCGTGCCGCGCGAGTTGCTATGGTGAACCGGCTCGTCGGCGATCGCCCGGATTCGCCAAGCCGCCGTTCGCGCCGGATCCGCGGCGAGCCCGAACTGCGCGACGAAGTCCTTCACCACACGGAAGAACCGCGCGTCGTCGTAGTACCGATCGCGCACCAGCGTGTAGAGCCGGTCGACTCCGTTCGGCGCCCACGCCTTGCGAGCCATGACGTCGAAGGCCCCTCGACTCGTCTCGAAGCGCACGACGAAGCTGTCCGGCACGGCGACGTCGAGGTCCGAAGGTCCGCGGCCGAACGGCCGCGCGGTGCACGCGCCAGCGGTGGTCGCAAGAATCGCGATCGCGACCACGGCCAACCGGCGAGCCGCTTCGACCCGCGACGGAGCGATCACGGCCTCGGCGGCTGCGGAGGACCCGCCGTCAAAGCATCCGACACGCGCTCTCGCTGATGCGAGTTGAGGCTCGTCAGCAGCCCCACCAGGTTGGCGTTCTCGATCAAGGTCCGCTCGCGTTTGATCGTTTGTTCCTGCGTTGCCCCGACGAACTGCTTTCGATCGAGGTGTGCTTCGTCGGCGCCGCGCGCGGCCGAGTCGGGATAGAGAAACACCTCGAGCCGCGCCGACATGCCGATCTTGACCACGAAACTCGTCGCTCCGGAGCCGATCGATTTTTCCTCGACCTTTTCGGTCGAGTCGAGATGAGGCGCCAGCCCCGCGCGCTCGAGGCGATAGAGTACGGCGCACTGCGCCCACAGTCCGGTCGCCGGACACGCCGAGCCGCCGGGAGCCGCGGCTGGCTTCGACTGGGAGCTCGAATCTCGACTCTCTTTGCTCGATGCCGCGTCGGACTTCCCGTTCGCCGAACCTGAACAGGCGGCGATGGCCAACGCAGCGACCGCGGCAATGAGCTCACGCATGGTCGGATGATGCCCCGTCGAACGGCGCATTCGCAACGTCTCGCTCAGCCACTCGGCGCCCGACGATCGCGGCGGCGGCGAGATCGCTCGTGACGTTCGCCGCCGTCGCGAAGAGATCCGGGATCGTATCCGCGCCGATCAACAGCGCCGCGCCTGCCGCCGGCACGCCGAACGACGAGATCACCGTTGCCAGCATCAGCATGGCGCCCTGCGGGATGCCCGGAATCGTCAGACTGAGCGCCACCGACGTGAGTGCGATCGTGACGATAGCCGTCGTGCCGAGCGCGACTCCGTACAGCTTGGCGAGGAAGAGGGTTCCGATCAGCCAGGCGATCGGCGTCGTGGCCTTGAACACCGAGACGGACAGCGGCAGCACGAACCCGGTGATCGCCGGCGGCAGCTCGAGCGATTGCGCCGCCTCGATCAGTGCCGGCAGCGAGGCAAGCGATGAACTCGAGCTCACGGCGACAGTCTGCGCCGGGAGCACGGCGCGAGAGAATCGCGCGAGGGGGATTCGGCCCACGACTGCGGCAACGGGATAGACCAGCAGCGCGAACAGCGCCATCGCCGCCGAGTACGCGAGCACGTAGTAGAGCATCGCGCCAATGAGCGACGTCCCCACGCGGCTCGCCGTCGCGAGGACCAGCGCGAACACGCCGATCGGCGCGGCAGCGATGACCCAGTCGACGATGGTTCGCGTCGCGCCGGCGATCGCGCCGAAGACGTCGATCAAGGATCGTCGCAGCGGCGCGTCGATCCGGCGCGCGGCGAGCGCGAACAGCAACGTGAAGACGATCAACGGCAGCATGGCGCCATCGGCTGCGGACTTCATCGCGTTGGCGGGGACGAGTGACGTGAGCCAGGCGCCGAATCCGGGCAGCTGTCCCACCTGCGTCGCCGTTTGACTCGCGGTCGTCGCTGCTGACGTGCGAAGACTCTCAACCGCGTCAGCCGACAACCGCATGTCGGCGATCAACGGCGGCCCGATGAGAAGCGCGATGGCCGCGGCGAACAGCAACAGCCCGAAGTACGAGGCCAGTGTCGCGACACCCACGCGACCCATCGCGTCATCGCCGCTCGCGCCCGCCACCCCCACGAACAACAAAGAAACGACGAGCGGCAGCACGGTCATTCGAACCGCGTTCAGCCAGAGCTGGCCGATCGGCTCGACGAACCCGACAACACGAAGCGCGACCGGGCTCCCCCATGAGCCGATCGCGCTTCCGACGATCAATCCTGCGATGAGACCGATGACCACGCGTCGAACGCGCATCGGTCTCGCTGACTAGCGCTTCTTCGCTGCTTTGCCGCGCGCGGCGCGCTTGGTGGTCCGAGCGCCGACCTTCGCGCTCTTGGTCCTTGCCTTCGCGCGCGCCGCCTGGCCGGACCCCTTGGCGCTCGCGGCCTTTCGCGGGAGACCCTTCTTCGCCGGCGCGCGCTTCGCGGCAGCCTTGGCCTTTGGCTTCGCGGGCTTCTCGTTCGCCTTCTTCGGAACGACCACCGCAGCGGTCGCGGCCTTCGCCGGGATGCCCCCCGGGGGAACCGGGTTGGTGCGCGGCCGCCCGCCCTTTCGCGCCAACTGCGCGTCTGCCAACATCTTGGCGAACGCCTCCTTCGCCTCCGCCATCAGCTGGGAGTGCGAAATTCGCCGCTCAGCCAGGGCGCGCTCCTTCTCCTGGCGATATATCGACAGAGCTGTCGAGCTGTCCATCTTGTCCGGGGTATCTGGGGTCATTTTATCAGCCCCAATCTAGCGAATCGACAGCCTTCTAGGGAGTTCAACCGCTGGGAACGACGCGCTTTCGCTCTGGAAACCCCTCAGGACTTGCCCTTGGGACGTGCCGCCCTCCGCATCTGGTTGATCCCGTTGATCATCATTGCCAGCTCGGCCTGCTTATCGGGATTCTCGCGGATGATGTCGTCCAGCAGAGCCGAAGCCCCCTCGTCGTCCACCTGGGTTGGTTCGGCCGCGAACCGGCGATTGTTCATGTGCCGCATCGGGTCGATGTGCACCGGATTCTCGAGCACCAAGTCATGCCCGGCGTATTGCACGCGCACGGCGTAGAACTTCTTGCCGCTCTTTTCCATGTAGCTCACGCGGACGCCGTCGATCTTCGGCGGCCATTGCGGCAGCGGGCGCTCGTCGCCCTCGGTCGTGCGATAGGTCGTCGTCCCCGGCCGAAGATTCGAGTAGTTCGACTCGAACGACCCGTTGTACATGTAAGCGTGACGCATGAAGCCTCAGTTGCGGGTGAGTGGCACGATTCGTAGTCCCACCGAACGCGCCGACGCGCGTTCGGCAACAAGATGGCCCCCAGAGGCACCACGTGCCACCCTCGCCGTCGCTTCAGCGGCGCCCCGCGAATCAACTGTTACGTCGAGACGACGAGCCCTCGCGATCCGAGTCGAGCCACTCCCTCGGATTCCACGTCACGGGCATGGCGCCGACCCGCTCGAACCGAATCCGGGGATCGTTCGATTGCACGAGCGCGAGCAACCGGCGGCCGGTGAGCAGAAATCGTCGCGACGTGGACTCGATGCTGTCCAGAATCGTCTGCGCGAGGTGCGGCTGTGCCTTCGCGAACACATCGTAGCCGCGAAACACGATCACGAGTCCGCCCTCGTCGGGCACCGCGAGCTCCGCGAGGCAATCCACCCACGCCATGAGATTCGGCGCGTAGTGCGCCGGAAACCCGAGGACGCGCTTCGCGTCGTCGTGGAAGGCTTGGGGCGTGGCCCATCCCGCCGCCTCGAGCTCGCGGATGACGTACCGCTCCTGCCTGAACCAGCCGAGATCCGTCGAGAGAATCGACGGTCTATGGTATAGCGCGACCGCGCCGCGCTCCATCAGCCTCCAGTCCAGTCGCGACGGCTCAGCCGGGGCCCTTTCCCTTCGCTTGAAGAAGGCCATCAGGATCTTGATGCGCGCATCGCGGACCGAACGTTGACGATCCCGCGCAGGATGAAGACCGCGGCAAAGGCAACGTCGAGAAATCGCGACGGCGTCACGGTCGAGTGCGGCCGCCAGAGCGGGCGCACCGCGACGAAGGCCCCGAGCCCGATGAGGACGGCGCCCAGGATGAGCTTGAAGACCGAGCCCGGCTTCACAGTTGTCGAATGAAGTGCAGCAGGAAGTACTGGGACGACACCACCGGAACCGCCAGCGGAAGCAGTTCGAGGATCCAGCGCGTCGGCCAGCGCGCGTACATCGCCGTGCCGGCGAGGATCTGCAGCATGCCGAACGCCCAGGCAGTGTACAGATAGTAGGCGCGAAGCCGCGACAAGTGTCCCAGCTCGACGCGCCAGTAGAGCGCTAGGAGGAGGCCGCCAAACGTCAACGTCACGCCAACGAGAAAGTTGGCAGCGGCAACGACGTGTTCGATTTGGCGCTTCGCGCGCTCGAGGTCAGGTTGCGCGTGGATCACGGAGAGGCTGGCTTCAAGCTCCGACTTCGGGGGGATACCCAGATCCGACTGATGTACGAGGAGAACGAGCTTCTCTGAGACTCGGATTCAGATCCCTTCTCGCCGCTCGACCCGCAGCGGGACCCTCGCCACGGCGCGATCGTTGACACGCACGTCGAACGTCCACGTGCCGTCGCGGGGGAACCCGACGGTGAGCGGCAGCACGAGGTCGTACGCGAGAGGCAGTCCGGCCACAGGTGGCGAATCGAAGGTCACCGGCGTCGCCGTGAGATTCACCATCTCGTTGCCGTCTTCGTCGACGATGTGCACGGAGATGCGCTGTCGCGCGCCGAAGTCGAGCGGCTCGATGTCGAACCGCACCGCCAGCGTCACGTCGAGCTTGGCCGGTAGCTCGGCCGCGTAGCGACAATTGTAGACGCCAACCACGTCCAGCTTCCCGTCGGGGCGCACTTGCGCCCGTTCGGCGAAGACGGCGATCGTCGGAATCATCGGCGGGAGAGCGACGGAGCGGCGCTCCACGATGCGCGGCGATCGGCTACTCGACCCATCCCCTGGCGCGCCACTGGTCGTAGCCCCTGCGCGTGATTTCAGCCAATTCGTCGAACAGCTCGGGATCGACCGTCGTGAAGTTGAAGCATGCCTTGCCCTGCATTCGCTTCTTGAGCGCCGGGGACATCGCGGCGTTCATCCCGCCATACACGGGCATGAAGTAGTAGCTGACGTAGTTCTTCCCGATTCTTGCCGCGGCGAACATGATCGGCTTCTTGTTCGCGCCGAGCGTGTGCGTGTCGAGGTAGTAGTAGTCGGACTTGTCGTGCACGGTCTTGAGGCTCGGCGCGTACGGCTTGAGGAGGGTCTTCAGCGCCTTGAAGACCGGAACGAACTCGGCGCGCGGGGGCATTGGGGGGAGGCTGGTTCGGAGTCTCGGCGGGGGAGCGTCAAGCTACCCCTCGCGCCGCGCGCCGGACAGGTGGACGGGACGGGGCAACATTCTGTTCCGCTTTCCTGTCCGCCGTCGGTCGCCCATCGCAAGGAACCATTTGCCCGATTCCGCCTCATGCATTACCTTGGGCCCCAGCGACTCAAGCAGTTTTGCGCGAACACGTTCCGGGACGGATTGGGGCCTTCGCACTTTCGCGAGAGCCCCTTTTTGTTCGGGGTCGCCGGCGGTTGAGCCTGACCGTTCGAACGTACCCTTCGTGAGGGAGTTCACGAACCCTGTGGGTCGGTTTGTACGGCACGCCCGCTACTCCGACGACACAACAACACCTTTTTTTTGGAGTCTGCAATGGCACGTACGACCGGCACCGTGAAGTGGTTCAACGACGCGAAGGGGTATGGCTTTATCACGCCCGAGGGCGGGCAGAAGGATTGCTTCGTCCATCACTCCGCGATTCAGGGCGGTGGCTTCCGCACGCTGGCCGAAGGCGAGCGCGTGGAGTTCGACATCGTCCAGGGTGCCAAGGGCCCCGCGGCCGAAAACGTTACGAAGGTCGGCCGCTAAGGTCTCTTCGAAACGCAACTGCGCCGGACCGACTGCCTCGGTCCGGCGCTCTTGTTTTGTGAGTTGCGGGGATCACGACCGCCGGACTCTCCCCTGCCGGAGCTTTCTCATGATGGTCGTGACCACGAGGAGCGTCAGCACGACCCACACGGCGACGAACGTCTGCTGCGTCTTCGCCGGGCGCTCGGCGATATGCATCCCGTAGTAGACGCCGAGTACCGCCGCGTCGAGCGCCACCACGGCGACGACCAGCATGATGAGATACTTCCGGACTTCCTGAACGTTGACGCTAGGCATTCATCATTGCGCGACGCGAAGTAAGATATCCGGTTCCACCCGTCCACCCGTCCACCCGTCCACCCGTCCACCCGTCCACCCGTCCACCCGTCCACCCGTCCACCCGTCCACCCGTCCACCCGTCCACCCGTCCTACGTGCCACGCCCCACCATCCTCTTCGACCTCGACGGAACCCTCCTCGACTCGATCGAGCTGATCCTCTCGTCCGCTCGATACGCCTTCGACAAGCTTGGGCGCGAGTGTCCGTCTGACGTGGAGTGGCTGCAAGGGGTCGGGATTCCGCTCTTTACGATGTTCGGCCGCTACGCCCGCGACGACGCCGATCGCGTCGCTCTCATTGCGGCCTACCGCGAGCACCAGTTCGCGCACCACGACCGGCTCGTGAGACCGTACGACGGCGTCCACGGGTTGCTTGCGACCCTTCAGTCGCGCGGGCATGAGCTCGCCGTTGTCACGAGCAAGTCGGAGTACCTGGCGATGCGCGGGCTCGCCCACGTCAGGCTC
>Ga0326726_10003269_pt1 | contig 14875 bp, 14 predicted proteins | sample MHFenrmetagenome_2_FD_207603 | JGI IMG/M metagenome (GOLD analysis project Ga0326726, IMG submission 207603) | Lab enriched peat soil microbial communities from Michigan Hollow, Ithaca, NY, United States - MHF15MN | ecosystem: Environmental > Terrestrial > Soil > Wetlands > Peat | place: USA...
AGCGATTACTGAAACTGGTGCGACAAAAGGTTTTACACGAAGACGGGCGCCTATATCATATAGGCCGTATTCCAGCCTTTCCAGGTGCCCCCAAAAGAAAAAGAAGACGAATAACACGGCAAGCGTAAGGGCAATACCAAGACGAAAATCAGAAATCATCGACTTTTTAAATTTCTTCATGTAGACTCCTTTTTAAGGTTGAGCTTAAAAAGTTCAAACAATATGAAGTCATATGCATTTTTTACCATAACTAGTGAGAATATAGCAAGATTTCTTGTGAATATTTTATAGTGAGGAGGGAATATGCGCAGAGCGGAAAAAGAGATCAAGGAAAATCAAGAAATCGCTGCAATCATGCAAAAAGCCGACGTCTGTCGGATAGCTTTAGTTGATAACGATAGTCCATATATCGTCCCGGTTAATTTTGTTATACATGATAATCATCTTTATTTTCATTCAGCTATGGTTGGCAGAAAAATAGATATCCTCAGGAAAAATAATAAGGTATGTTTTGAAATTGATATAGGCACAGAAATTCTCAAGAGTAGTGAGCCTTGTTCGTGGGGCATGAAATATTTATCTGTGATCGGCTTTGGTCAGGCTTTTTTTATCGAGAAGTCTGATGAAAAAAAGAAAGCTTTGGATTTGCTTATGGAAAAATATGCTGGCACAGGTTTTTTTTCTTATAACGAAAAAATATTTAAGAAGGTTTTTATTATTGGCGTCAGAATTGAAAAAATATCCGGCAAGAAATCTCAAATTTCATGAAACGACTTTGAGTTTAATATTACACCGCAAAGTTATTTAAACCACCAAAGTCTAAGGTAGCCAAATAATCGTCAATCGTCTCGGCACGGCGGATTTGCACGACTCCACCATTTTTTCTTAACAGCAACTCTGAGGAACGGAGTTTGCCGTTGTAATTGAAACCCATGGCGTGACCATGCGCTCCAGTATCATGAATTACGAGGATATCCCCGCTTTCCAGTTTGGGCAAAGGACGGTCAATGGCAAATTTATCATTATTTTCACAAAGCGAACCCGTGACATCATAAAGAATATTATGCGGTTGTTTTTCTTTGCCCATGACCGTGATATGATGATACGCGCCATATAAAGCAGGCCGCATCAGGTTGGCCATGTTGGCGTCAAGGCCGGCAAATTTCTTATAGGTATCCTTAATGTGCAGGACACGGGAAACAAGATAACCATAAGGGCCGGTAATATAACGGCCGCATTCTGTAAAAATTTTAATCGGCGCGAGACCATGGGCAACAATAATTTTTTCATATTTTTCTTTAACACCGTGGCTCATAGCGGCAAGATCGATACGCTGTTGCTCAGGACGGTAGGGAATGCCCACGCCCCCGCTCAAATTTACAAATTCAAACCGTATTTTTAATTGCCGGGAAATGTCAGCAACAAGTTGAAACAATATTTCTGCTGTTTCTACAAAATACGCGGCGTCCAATTCGTTGGAAGCAACCATGGTATGAATACCAAAACGTTTTATACCTTTTGCCTTACAGATTTCATAACCTGCAAAAAGCTGCTCACGGGTAAAGCCATATTTAGCTTCTTCCGGATGGCCGATAATAATATTTCCCTTCTTTAGCGGTCCGGGATTATAGCGAAGGCAAACCAGCCCCGGCAGTCCGGCATGTTTTTCCAAATAAGAAATATGTGTAATATCATCCAAATTGATCGTCGCGTTTAACTCTCGGGCCTTGACAAATTCCGCAGCGGGCGTGTCATTGGAAGAAAACATGATTTCTTCGCCGGCGATGCCTGTCTTTTGGGCCAAAATCAATTCCGGAAGCGAGCTGCAATCGGCGCCAAAGCCTTCCTTATGAAGGATTTTCATCAGGTAGGGATTCGGTGCGGCTTTGACGGCAAAGAATTCTTTAAAACCCTCATTCCATAAAAAGGCCTTTTTAAAAGCGCGCGCGTTTTCACAGATAGCCTTCTCATCATAAATATGAAAAGGTGTCGGATATTTTTCAATGATTTTTTCAATTTGTTTTTTTGTAAAAGGCAGCAGCTTTTCCGCCATAAAACTGAAACTCCCCATTTGTATAAAATTTATAATTTTTTGGCTATTTTACGGAAGTGGTAACCATAGACCATAAGTGTCATAGCTTCAGCGAAAGACTTGCGGTAAATAATTAGCGCCTTCAGCATCAATTTCCAATAGTACCACTGCGATGCGCCGTTGCCTAAAATACCAATATAAAAAACGGATCGTATTAACGCTTTCAGGCGTATCCAGGAATATTTATTTGTTCGCGCAAATGGTTTGGGTTTGTAGGTTTTGAGAAATTCATTAACTCGTTGATAATAATGGCGAGGGCTGTAAATTGTCTTCACAATTTTGTTATAGCCGGCGATAAGTTTCTCTTTGTCCATGCGGGGGATAAAATTAATGCTGCCATCGGTATTGTCTCCCGAACAATTGTTCGCGAGACGATTTTCCTTTTTTAGACGGTGCCATAATTTTGTGTTGGGCAAAGCGTTTAATAAGCCCACCATAGCGGTAACGACGCCCGTTTCCTGGATAAATTTAATCTGCCGCGCAAAAATACTTTCGTCATCATGATCAAAGCCGACAATGTAGCCGCCGAAAACTTGCAGTCCAGCAGCCTGCAATTTTTTAATGGCCGCGATCATATCACGCTTGCAGTTTTGATTTTTAGAACATTCCTTTAAGCTTTCTTCATTGGGTGTTTCCAGGCCGATGAATATGCTTTGGAAACCGGCTTGAGTCATGAGTTGAATCAGTTCGTCGTCATCAGCGATATTAATGGATGTTTCTGTAAGTATCTCAAAAGGATATTTGTGGGCTTTCATCCATTCAATCACCCGGGGCAGCATAGCTTTAATAACTTTTTTATTACCGATGAAATTGTCATCGACAATAAATAGAGCTCCCCGCCAGCCTGTATCGTAAATGGTTTGCAATTCCTGTAAGAACTGTCCTTCAGTTTTTGTGCGCGGATCATGGCCGAATAAGGTGGTAACATCGCAAAACTCGCAGTTAAAAGGACAGCCGCGGGAAAACTGGATCATCAAAGTAGCGTAGTGTTTTATTTTTACCAGATCCCAGCGCGGCAGCGGCGTATTTTGCAGTGAAGGAAAACTGCTGGAGCGGTAAACTTTTTGGGGAGTGCCATTTTCCAGGTCAGTCAAAAATTGAGGCAATGTGCATTCTGCTTCATTTAAAATCAAATGGTCAACAAGATCGGCATACGTTTCCGGCTTGCCGGTAAACAATGGACCTCCGGCAATAACCTTTTTCTTCAGTTGTTTACAATTTTCGAGGATTTCCCTGACCGAATCTTTTTGTACAAGCATCGCGCTCATCATCACGTAATCCGCCCATTCTAAATCTTTTTGCTTTAGCTTTTTGATGTTTAGATCAACCAATTGCAGGTTCCATTCTTTCGGCAGCATAGCGGCGACGGTAAGTAAGCCCAAAGGCGGGAAAGCGGCCTTCTTGGATATGTACTTAAGGATATATTTAAAGCTCCAGAATGTAACCGGATAGCGGGGATAAATCATTAAAATATTCATATTCAACCTTACATATTAGGGGGTTAATGAGGATGTTAACTGGAAAAGTATTTTAAAGCAAGATAAATAATGGCGGAAATTAATGCGGAAACCGGGATGGTTAAAATCCAGGCCCAAACAATGTTTCCGGCAACGCCCCAGCGCACGGCGCTAAGTCTCTTTGTCGCACCTACGCCAATAATGGCGCCTGTAATGGTATGGGTAGTGCTGACGGGTATTCCGGCGATAGAAGCACCGATAATTGAACAGGCAGCGGCGGTTTCAGCGCTGAACCCACCGATGGGGCGAAGTTTGGTAATTTTAGTCCCCATAGTTTTTACAATACGCCAGCCGCCAAACATTGTTCCCAAGGCAATAACACTATAACAGGCAATGACAATCCAAAAAGGAATGGAAAAGGTAGCACCTAAAAGTCCCTTGCTATAAAGGGCCATAGCAATAATCCCCATAGTTTTTTGAGCATCATTCATTCCATGTCCTATAGAGTAAATAGCGGCAGAAACAAGTTGGAGCTTTCGGTAAAGTTTATCAGAGCGGGCCATGTTGGAATTGCGATTCAGATTGAGTGAAATGGCCATAAAAAGATAGCCTAAAATTAAACCGATAGCAGGTGAAAGAACGATAAATGCAGTTGTTTTGATAATGCCGGACCAGACAAGCGTGCTGAGACCTGCTTTGGCAAAACCTGCTCCAATAAGACCGCCAATTAGAGCATGGGAGGAACTGCTGGGGAGTCCGTAGTACCAAGTCGTAATATTCCAAATGATAGCTCCCCCGAGAGCGGCAAGGATCACTAAATTGTCCACAATATCGAGATGGATTATGCCTCGACCGACGGTATTGGCAACTTCCGTTCCAATGAAAAAGGCTGCGGCAAAGTTAAAAAATGCTGCCCAGAGCACGGCATATTTAGGAGAAAGTACCCGTGTGGAAACGACTGTAGAAATGGAATTTGCTGAATCATGAAAACCGTTGAGAAAATCAAAAACCAGTGCAATGAAAACAAGGAATATAACAAAACCCATCGAATCAAGCATGTTTCAGGACAATCCCTTCTACGATATTAGAAACATCCTCGCATACGTCTATTGCTTCTTCCAGGAGTTGAAAAATATCTTTCCATTTTATAAGTTCAATGGCGTCTTTCTCATTTTCAAAAAGATTAGCCATAATCGTTCTTAAAACAATATCGCCTGCATTTTCCAGCGTATTAATCTCCACGCAGTGGTTAAGAATCATTTCGGAGTTTTTCATGTTGCGCATTGCGTGAACGATGCTTTTGATTTTTTTTATTGCGTCATTCAGGATTTCCGCCTGTTTGATTATTTCATCAGCTGGTTTTTTAACTTTATAAAGGTGGATGCGGACAGCGGTGGCTTCAATGACGTCCATGATACTATCCATTTTATTAACAAGCGCATAGATATCTTCACGGTCTATAGGTGTAAGGAAAGTCTTGTGCATTTTTTCATAAGTTTTGTGGGTAATTCCATCCGCTTCATGCTCAATATCCTTAAGTTTGGCTACTCTCACCTCGGAAAAATCACGAGTTTGGGCCATTTCCAGAAAAAGTTGGCCGCCTTCTTCAATTTTATTGGCTAGTTCTTCAAAATATTCAAAAAAATTTTCTGTTTTGGGAAATAAGCGCATGAGAAATCCCTCCTCATAATTTTAATTCACGGTATTAATTTAGGCAGTCCTCTAGCTAATTATTGAGGAAAATGCAAGCTGTTTAACTTGATGGATAAGTGGTTTTACAACTCTTTGGAATAAATAATTTTACTATCGCTGGCGGAGTAAAAATCTTTTAAAATTGCTTCTTTATGATAACCGCACTTTTCATAAAAACTATGTGTTGGACGGTATTGATTGCGTGAAGATGTTTCCACATAAATACGTTTGCCACCCAAACTAAAAATGATTTCCTCAGCTTTTGACAGCAGTTTTTTCCCTATGCTCTGACCGCGTATTTTGTCATTTACGGCGATCCAATAAAGATCGTAGCTTGCGGAAGTCAGCGGTATTAAGCCAAAGCAACTATAACCGTAGACAATATTTTCAACTTCGGCAAATAAAAACTCGTAAGAACTGGCGGCGCCTTCCGCTAATTTTTCCAAAGCTAATTCCAGCGCTACCTCGATTTCTGCGGAAGAAAAAAAGCCACTCGACGTCACAATATTTTCGATTGCCTCGATGTCTGTTTGTTTGATCTCTCGTCTGAATGTTATATTAAGATTAATCATAAGAAATGTTTGAGCTTTTCGCTTCCTTTTTCAGTTCAGAGCATCGTTGATAATGAGCTCAATAGCTTCATGATATTTAAGCGGCGCCTTTTCGAGCGCGGCGGCAAAACCGGCGTCTAGCGATAAACAGGGATTAGCATTAATTTCCAATACCCAGGGTTTGCCGTTATTGTCCACGCGAAAATCGACTCGCGCGTAGCCGCGTAAGCCGAAAAGATTCCAGCAATGCACGGCAATTTCGCACAAAACCGATATAAGAGTATCATCATTTTCAGGGAAATCAAATTTTGTTATCGTGTTGTTATACTCAAAAGAATTTGCCAACCACTTGGCTCTGTAATCAACAATTTTTGGTTTTTCCAGAGAATAGCCGACAAAAAGCATTTCGGCTACCGGTAGAACTGTGACTCCGGATTTATTGGCAATGAGGGCGATGCTAAATTCGCGTCCGTCGATATAGGTCTCGGCATAACAAGAACCGCCCAGGTTTTTTTTGCGGTAGTTCATTTCTTTAAGGAGAGCGTTTTTATCGGTAGTGGAAATGATGGAGTCGTAATCTAAGCCGATAGAAGCATGTTCCCACGCAGATTTAACTATATATTTATCTGTGAGAGCCGAGCCGGTACTGATTACGTCTTCAGTTATCCAGGCGGGGGTAGGGATACCGGCTGCCTGCAATATTTTTTTAGCCAGTGGTTTGCATGATGTTAAAAAAATAGCTTCAGTGCGCGCTCCTGTATAAGGAATTTGCAAATAATCAAGAATAGCGGGAGCAAAATGAATTAGGCTGCCTTTAGCGGCAAGAGATTCCACGATATTGAAAACAACTTCCGGACTTATTGAATGTAGAGTTTTAATGGTTTGTCCAAGATCAAGACAAAACGGCACCAATAAAGGTTCATGACCAAGCTGACGCACAGCTTGCGCAATTGTATCCGCTTGTTTGATGCAATCAAGTTCATCTTCGCTGGCATGGGGAGAAATATCGCTATGCAAAATCACTATTTTTTTCATTTACATATTTCTTCTGAAAATTTAGCAAGCTTAAATTAGTGGTTAATTATTTATATTAGCGCGCATAAGTGCCGATTTAATAATAGAGCTTATCAATGCATTATAACTCATCCCCAATTGAGTGCACAAAATGGGCAAGTCCGAACGTATGGGGTTTAATCCGGCGAGAGAATTAACTTCCATAAAATGAGGCACGGCGCGAGCATCAGAACGTAAATCAATACGGCCAGCATCCTTTAAATCCAGAGCACGCCAGACCATCAATGATATCTCCATCGCCTTTTTAGCTTCATCGTCATTAACCAGAAGATATTGGACCATTTTATCGTAGTGTTCTTTATTTTCATAAGAATAAGCATTTTTTTCCGCTATAGGTTTGAGAATAACCTCTAGCGTACCTAGAGCTCGGGCATCTTTGCCTGTCCCTAGTATACCCACGGTAAATTCACGGCCGGCCAGATAAGTTTCAACAAGAACCGGTTGATTAAAGCTTTGTAAAAGGTTCAGGCAAACATGATGCAGTTCTTCCGGATTATTTATTTTCGACATAGGTGTTATGCCTTTACCCGTACCTTCTGCTATCGGCTTGGCAAAAAGAGGATAAGGAAGATTGACTCTGGCAACATCTTCGGTACTGTTCACTACGGCAAAGTCGGATGTGGGAATTCCCAGACCGCGAACAATATGTTTGGTCATTCCTTTATGCAGTGTAATGGCCTGTCCTAATGGGTCGGAAAAAGTGTAGGGAATATTGTAAGCGTCTAACAGGGCGGGAACTTGTGCCTCACGGCCAAAACCATGCAAACCTTCGGCTATATTGAAAACAAGGTCCCAACGTTCTCCTGCCGCCAGATTGAGGACCAAGGCTTTGATATTGCCGATGCGGCAGGCTTCATAACCATTATCTAAGATAACTTTTTCAATTGCGTCAATAGTATCGGGCAGATCAAATTCGGCTGTTTCTTCGAGACCATATCCTTCTTTTAAATAATTATCGCGTAAATCATAAGTCAATCCAACTTTCAACTTTTTAACAGCCATAATCAATCAGAACTATCTACCCCCGGCTTTTAATTAACTAATATTTTAATGTATATCTTTTTGCTCTGCGTGATTATCGGGATAACGAAAAATATTTCCCTCATAATTGCGTAGCAGCAAGTTGCCCTTATCCCATCCTATAGCGTATTCAGGAAGCAGAGGAATTTTTCCGCCGCCACCGGGAGCGTCGACAACATAAGTGGGCACGGCATATCCCGTTGTGTATCCGCGCAAACCTTGGATGATTTCCAGTCCTTTACTAATCGGTGTTCGGAAATGAGAAGAGCCGGGAATGGGATCACACTGATAGAGATAGTAGGGACGAACCCTGATTTGCAGTTGGCCATGCACCAGCCTCATCATTGTGGCAACGTCATCATTAATGCCGGAAAGCAATACGGTCTGACTGCCCAAGGGAATTCCGGCATCGGCCAGGCGAATACAAGCAGCGCTCATTTCGGGCGTTAATTCATCGGGGTGAGCAATATGAATGCTTATCCATAGAGGATGATATTTTTTAAGCATGGCACTTAGAGCCGGAGTTATTCTTTGCGGCAGAACAACCGGCACTTTTGTCCCGATACGTATAAGTTCAACATGAGAAATTTTGTGTAAGCGCATCAATAACCATTCCAACTTGTCATCGGATAAGGTTAAAGGATCACCTCCGGAGAGCAGAACATCCCGAATGTTTTGATTGCCTTCGATATACTCTATGGCCTTCTCCCATTTTTCAAAATCGACGTAAGATTGATTGCTGCGTTCGATAATGCGGGAACGCGTGCAATAACGGCAATAGGTCGAACAAGAATCTGTTACCAAAAATAGAGCACGATCAGGATAACGATGCACAATCCCGGGAACGGGGGAATCAGCATCCTCGTTCAAGGGATCTTCTTCTTCGCCTGCGGTATGAAGGCATTCATCAACAACAGGAACAACGCAGCGGCGCAGCGGAGCGAAAGCATCGAAAGGATCAAGGAGGCTCGCGTAGTACGGGGTAATGGAAACCGGCAGCGCGCCCGTATGATGCATCATTGCCTGACGTTCATTATCGGACAAGTTGAGAATTTGCGATAATGTGTTGACGTCCCTAATTGTATTGCGCAACTGCCAATGCCAGTCGAACCATTCGAAACGGGTGATGTCCGGATAATGTCGTTTACGGAAAAGACGTGAGCGAGCTGAATCTTTAAAAGGGAATATAATCCTGTCGGGCTTTTGTTTAGCCGGGTATGGCTGGTTGGTTTTTGTGTCTATCGAGAAAAAGTCAATTACTTCATTTTTAACTTTAACAAGACCGGTCGCTGGACCAGGAGGTTCGGCCTCCTCATTAAATAGGGTCTCGTTTTCCATTTGATTACTCCTTCTGGAGGTTTTTCCTCCGCAAAATTTTTTTATATGTAAAAAATAAAAATCTATAGTTTGAATGTACGCGTAGAAAAAAATTTGTCAAGACTTTTTTTCATAAAACGACATTTTTTTACAGATGAAATTTTTCTTCAAAATAAGTTTTTCCCCAATTTTTTACTTTTTTGTTTATTCAATTTTCAATTCGTATCTTTTTATCAAACATTGACTGAAAATTTTCGTGTTGTGCGAACAATCATTTGTGTATGATCCACAAAGCCTCCTAAAATTTCTTATTTATTTTACCGATAGAGATTTATATTGCGCTTGTCATACCAAAAAAAAGAAGTAGGCAAAAAAAAATATTTTTAGTAACAGTAGAAACGAAAGATAGATGTATCCTGGTAGCCATGGAGAGAAAGAATGCCCGAATTGCCCGAAGTAGAAACATTGTGCCGACAACTGAAAAAGAAAATTTGCGGCAAAAAAATATTATCCGCCAAAGTGTTTGATGATAAATTAAAAGGCGTAAAGGATATTAGGGGAAGAAGTGTGGTCGCGGTGGAGCGCAAGGGCAAAATGATCACGATCATTCTTGATGATGGAAATATCATTTTCATTCATTTGCGTATGACCGGAAGGCTTTTATGGCAGAAGATTTCGGCAAAGCCGAAACACGGCCGCTGGAAAATGTCATTTGCCGCTGGAAATGTATTTCTGGTGGATCCGCGTCGTTTTGCGACGATCAAAGTGTTGAAAGAAAAGAAAAACGATGCTGGCAAGGAAATATTTAATGATTTTGATCTTAAAAATTTTATCAGCGCTCATGGTAGCCGCAAGACGAAAGTAAAAACGCTAATAATGGATCAGAGTGTTGTAAGTGGCATCGGCAACATTTACGCGTGTGAGATTTTACATGGCGCGCACATTCATCCCGAAAGAGCTGCAACGACATTGAAGGAAGCGGAGTGGGGAAAAATATTTCATCAAGCCAAAGAAGTGCTCAAAAAAGCGATTGGAAAAAGAGGAACGTCGATTTCTGATTGGCGGGATTTGTATGGCCATAAAGGAGAGAACCAGCACGAATTAAAAGTTTACGGGCAGGAAGGGAGACGATGCTCAATTTGCGGCGGAACAATATGCAGGATAAAACAGGGAGGGCGAAGCACTTTTTATTGCCCTGATTGTCAAAAATAATATTTCCGGGAGAGCTAAGAGAAAAAAGAACGCCAACCGCGGTCGTAAATCAGAACGAAAAAAGACATGCAAAAAAGTGAAAGGTCGCGCACAAGATAAAACCAACTTATATTTCCCGAAGAAGCTCCAAAGCAGCCGCAGGAAATATCCAAGCCCCGAACTAAATTTATTGTCAATGCCGTGGCAAATATTAGAAATATAAAGGCGGACAATAGGGAGGCTCCTCGAGTATTAATGCCGCTGACGAGACTTGCCGCTATGATAACTTCTAGCCACGGTAGAAATATGGTCAATAAATTGATGACACAATCCGGAAGCAATTGATAGTTATAAATGGCTACAGTAAAATTCCTGGGATTGATAATTTTTTCTATGCCGGCATAAAAGAAAATAATTGCCAAAGTCAGTCGGCAAATTAAGGCGAATAGAGGAATGACAGAACGAGGGGAATTTCCTAATTTCATTTCTTTCCTTTAGAGATTGGATAACCGGCTTTTAACCAGAGAATCCATCCATTAACTAAAATCTTAACGTTGGGAATGCCTCGCAACAATAAAGCGTGCGCTGTTTCTTTATTCAAATGGCATTGCGGACCGTCGCAGTATGTTATAAAAATGAAACCCTGATCGGCTTTAATTTTCAGGCCGGATACATGAAGCGAAGCTTCATCAGGATAAATATTGATCGCTCTGGTTATATGACCATCTGCGTAGCTCAGAGGATCACGAGCGTCAATAAATATGACTTTATTTTTCCGATACAGGTTATAAGCTTCGGAAAGGGTTATCTCGGGAATTTTAGCTTGTTGTTCCTTAATCAAAGCCGCTGAGGAGAAACCGAATAAGGGAATACCATTAGATCTAAGCGAGTTAAAAACGACGGCAATAAATAAAGCAACTGCTATGATAATGATGCCTTCACGAAAAGCCGAATAAAGTTTTAGAGGGATATTGTTTTGAGTCATTTTTGAATTATGCCAAATATTTTAATATTATTTATCCGGGGGATTATACACGTCGATTATCCATTGGCGGATTTTGCTTCTGGGTGGTACTTCGCCTGCAGAAACAACCTTATTGTTTATTACCAGTGCCGGAGAACCTAGAACTCCATAGCGTGCAATTTCTTTGAAATCGGTAATGTGAGTCAAATTCGCCGCAATTTTCATTTCCGAAAGTAAATTGCGGACATCGTTTTCCAGCTGACTGCAGCGCGCGCAACCAATCCCCAGAACTGCTATATTAAGTCCGACTATATTTTCCTTGGCGACAGGTAATCCTTGCGCTATCTTAAATTCGCGTAAAAGAGCGCGCCCGTAAGCTTCAATTGCGGCTGGGGGCACATAATTATTGGTGGAAATCTCTTGAAGCAAACAATTTTTGATTTCTTCATCGCTTTTACTTTTATATATAGGATCGATTTTATTTATCGCATTCTCAAAGCCGACAATACCGACCAAACGGCCGTTAATCATAATTTGTTTAATTTTATTTTCAGACATAGAGTTTTCTTGATCAACCAGCCAGAAGACCCATTTATTTTTTTAACAAAAGTGTAATACTTTTGTATATAAATGTAGTGGTGCAAAATGGTTTCGTCAAGAAGAAAAATTTGTTTTGTAGATACGGAAATTAAATTGATAAGAAAAGAAGATGGTTGCATTATCGGGCAATATGTGTTAGTGACTAGGAGTCAGGGCAATAAGCCGTATGTAAAATAAGTATCTAATATAATTAATATAATTAAAAGCATCGTTACAAGGAAGCCTGTTTACCAGTTTATTTGGAGGGAAGAAGTTGGATATAATTAATAAAGCAAAGTGTCAGGGAAGAACGACGCTAACGGAAGCGGAAGCTAAAAAAGTATTGAAAAAATATGGAGTTCCGGTTGTGGAAGAAAAAATTGTTAAGTCTATAGAGGAAACAGAAAGCATGGCGGAAAAAATAGGTTATCCGCTTGTTTTAAAAGCCTTAGGCGCTCGTCTCACACACAAAACGGAAAAAGGCCTGGTGAAGCTGAACTTAAAGAATAAGGAAGATGTCCGTTCTGCCGCGCTATATATAAAGGATGCAGCTGGAAGTGATCTAGAAGGATTCTTAATCCAACCGATGCTGGAGGGTAAAAGAGAATTTGTCGCGGGGCTTTTCCATGATGATCAGTTTGGTCCTACGGTGATGTTCGGATTGGGCGGAATTTTTACCGAAGCAATTGGAGATGTTGTTTTTTCCATTGCCCCTCTTGATGAAAATGACGCGAGAAGAATGATTCAAGAATTAGATGCGCAAAAGCTTTTGGGTGCATTTCGCGGAGAAAAAGCTGCGGATAAAGATGCGTTGATTAAAACGATAATGGGTCTATCAAAAATAGGAATTGAAATACCCCAAATAAGAGAAATTGATATTAATCCTTTAATTGTTGGTGCGGATGGAAAGATTACGGCTGTTGACGCCCTTATCGTTTTAGGGGAAGTAAAAGAACAAAAAATATCTCAATTGCCTATAGAGCCGAGAGCAATCTGGAATTTATTCTATCCGAAATCCATTGCTTTTATTGGCGCTTCCGCAGAGATAAGCAAATGGGGACAATTGATGTTTACTAATGTTCTCGCGGGAAAATACCACGGGGAAATCTATTTAGTAAACTCCAAAGGCGAAGAAATTGCCGGCAGAAAAGTTTTTAAATCCGTAACCGAAATCCCCGATCCGGTTAACCTTGCTGTTGTTACAATTCCCGCAAATAGAGTTTTAGCCTTAATACCTGAACTAAAGAAAAAGAAAATAAAAAATGTATTGCTTATCTCGTCTGGTTTTGCCGAAACGGGCGCAGAAGGAAAAATTCTGGAAGATGAATTAGTAAAAAAAGCGAGAGAAGCTGGAATTTTAATTCTCGGCCCGAACACAATGGGAATATGCAATCCCTACATATCTCTTTATTGCATGGGAACGCATGTGCGACCAAAAGCGGGAGGCACAGTTTTGGTCACGCAATCAGGCAATCTGGGAACACAGCTGTTGGCTTTTGCCGAAAAGGAAGGGATCGGTATACGCGCGTTTGGCGGTTCGGGCAATGAAGCAATGATAACTATTGAAGATGCAATGGAAGGATTTGAGATTGATGAGCTGACAAAAACGGTTGTTTTGTACATAGAAAGTATTAAAAACGGCCGAAGATTTTTTGAAGCGGCAAAACGTGTAGGCAGAAAGAAACCGATTATTGCCTTAAAAGGCGGGCGCACAGAGGCAGGGGCCCATGCGGCGGCCAGCCATACGGGTGCGATGGCTTCTAATATAAAGGTGTTTAAAGCAGCGTGTCGGCAAGCGGGAATCGTACAGGTAGAAAATCCCATGGACTTGTTGGATCTTTCTGCGGCATTTTCCTCGTTACCGCTGCCCAAAGGAAAAAAGGTTGGCATTATGACTTTGGGAGGAGGCTGGGGTGTTGTCGCCTCAGATTTATGCGTGGAAAATGGGTTGGAAGTACCAAGGTTATCAGAGAATGTAATTTCTCAAATTAATAAATTGCTGCCACCGTTTTGGAGCCATGCTAATCCGATAGATGTCGTCGGGGAAATGAATCCCGAGACATATATGACAATTCTCGAAGAACTTCTTCAATGGCCTGCATGTGATGCCATAATCCACATGGGTATTATCGGCAGAGTAATTTTGATAAAATCAACGTTGGAATCAACTATCGCTGTAGATAAGAAATATGATCGTAAATTTGTAGAAGATTCTTTGAGTTATCTGGAAAAATTTGAACAACAATCTATCGAGCAAACGGCAAGATTAATGGAAAAATATGATAAGCCGATAGTAGGGGTTTATTTGCTTAATGATGATAAAACGCGGACAGTCACTGAAGTTGAGGGCTGCAAATATAAAGGAGTAAACTTTATTACTCCGGAGCGAGCCGTTAAGGCATTGGGTAAAATGTATAAATATGCCCAGTGGCTGAAATGGTAAGAAATAATTGCCACGACAAGATTAAATTCCAAAACACACATTAGCCATACTGATACAACCGCCGTTCAATTTAACGATAATGTTTCACGTGAAACATTATTTATTCACATGCCAAAATTACAGAAAATAAAAAAGGCAGGCTACCGTAGCCTGCCTTTTTTATGCGATTGAAGGCCTATATTGTTTAATCTAAGCTCAATGATACAAAGAAGGTTGATTTGCCGCGCTTAATTAAAAGCGTCACGCTTTTATTATCGGCAGCCTTCTTCATTTCCTTGTTATATTCTTTTATTGATGCAACCTTTACTTTGTTTACTTGAACGATTATATCTTGCGGCTGAATGCCGACCTCGTCAGCCGGACTGCCATTTTCTACATCAGTAACTATCACACCGGCTTCGCGTGAAATTCCTAACTGGCGAGAGATTTCCGCAGTTATTTCCTGGGCGGCAATGCCAAAATATCCTTTTGATTCCTTTGCCGATGCCATATCTG
>Ga0326726_10003270_pt1 | contig 14870 bp, 13 predicted proteins | sample MHFenrmetagenome_2_FD_207603 | JGI IMG/M metagenome (GOLD analysis project Ga0326726, IMG submission 207603) | Lab enriched peat soil microbial communities from Michigan Hollow, Ithaca, NY, United States - MHF15MN | ecosystem: Environmental > Terrestrial > Soil > Wetlands > Peat | place: USA...
TAGGATGGCAGCCGCGATGGGATAACAGGGGAATCCTGCGCGAGACCGTTCGCGCGCTCATCCCGAAATGACCTAAAGGAAAGTCCTGCTAGCTGCTCGACGGCCCGACGCCCACCGGAGGCGGGGCGAGGTTGACGATGCGCGAGAACAGCTTGCGGAAGTCTTTTTCTTCCCGGTCGTTCGCGAGCGGATCGGCGTGGGCCTTGAAGGCGCGGTCGAGCGCGATCCAGTCGTCCGGAGTGAACAGCTTCTCGGCGAGTGGAAACACGTGCTCCTCTTCCTTGCGCATGTGCTCCCAATATCCCTCGACGAAGTGGTCGATCTCGCGGGCGAACTCCGCAAATTCCTTGTCCCCGCCCTCTTCGTAGCGGATCAGGCATTGCTCCACGCGCCTGATGGCGTTCCCGCCCTCCGCGTGGTTCCGCTCGAGCTCGGCGATCAGCGCATCCGGTCCCACCCCGCGCCGGCGCAGGGGATCGAACAGGTACTGGTCTTCCTTGGGGTGGTGCACGCGCTCCGAGAAAGTATCGAGGTAATAAAGCATCGCGCGGAATACCTTCGGGTCGATCTTCGCCCCGCGCTCGCGCATCTGCCGCACCAGGTGCTGCATACCGTGCAGCACCGCCGCAATGGAGCGGTGCTCGTCGCGAATGATGTTCAGAGCGGTCAACATAATTTCTTCCTCCTACGGCGTCCCGGGAACAGTTTGACGCAGATCAACTGCCCGCCGCCTCCTAGCGCGGGGCGGTCCAGCAAAAATAGGGGTTGCCGGCCAGGCGGTCAAGCTCGCCGGCGTAGGCGAGCCCGAACAGGCCGAACGCGATGATGATGCCTCCCGCGGCGCGCCGCACGGCCTGCCCGCGCCGGATCCGCTGGAGCGCCGGCAGCACCGCCCCCGCCGCGAGCAGGCTCGGCAGCGTTCCGGCACCGAAGGCCAGCATGACCAGCGCCCCGCCCGCCGCGCTGCCGGCGACGAGCGCCGTCACGAGCACGCTGTAGACTAGCCCGCAGGGCAGCAGGCCCCAAAGGAGGCCGACCGCGTAGCCGCGCGGAGCCGTGTGGATAGGGAAGAGCGCGGAGGCCGCAGGCTGGATCCGCCGCCACAGGGCGTGTCCGGCGCGCTCGAACCCTTGCAGGTAGCGCGAGACGCCCAGGAGATAAAGGCCGAGCGCCACCAGCATCAGCTGCGCGACGATGTAGAGCACCACCTGGACCGGCAGAGCCTCGCCGAAGAGCAGCGCCGCCGCTCCGAGTCCGCCGGCGAGCGCCCCCGCGGCGGCGTAGGTCGTGATCCGCCCGGCGTGATAGGCGAGGTGGAGCGACCAGCGGGGCCTGTCCCTCGGCATCTGCACGGTGAGCGCGCTCACGATTCCGCCGCACATGCCGAGGCAATGCGTTCCTCCGAGCAGCCCCACCAGGAACACCGCGGTCAGGGCGGCGGCGCTCATATGATCTTCGAGTAGCTGCCGCGGGTGCGATCGGTGCGCAGGTAGCGGTCGAACACCGCGCACAGCGCGCGCACCAGGAGCCGGCCCTGCGGGGTCACGGTGATCCACTCCTCGTCGAGCGCGACCAGGGACTCCTTCTCCATCTCCTTCAATTCTCCCAGCTCCAAGGCAAAGTAGCGGTCGAAGTCGATGAGGTGTGCGATCGAGATCGCCTCCTTCGACACCGCGAAGTGGCAAGCCAGGGCCTGGATCACCACGCGCCGCGCAAGGTCGTCGGCGGTCAGCTCGATGCCGCGCATCACGGGGATCTCGCCACTTTCGAGCCGGCCGTAGTACTCGTCGAGGGTCTTCACATTCTGCGCATAGACCGGCCCGACCTTGCTGATCGCCGACACTCCCAGGCCGACGATGTCGCTGTCTCCGGCGCTCGAGTAGCCCTGGAAGTTGCGGGTCAGCCTCCCCTGGCGCTGCGCCACCGCGAGATCGTCCCCGGGCTTCGCGAAATGGTCCATGCCGATGTAGAGGTAGCCCGCGGCCTGGAGTCGCTCGATTGAGCGTACGAGGATGGCGAGCTTCTCCTCTGGCCGCGGCAAATCCGCCTCGGCGATCCGGCGTTGCGGCTTGAACACCGTCGGCAGATGCGCATAGGAATAGAGCGCGATCCGGTCCGGGTCGCATTCGAGCACCGTGTCGAGCGTCCGCGAGAAGCTTTCCTCGCTTTGCTTCGGCAAACCGTAGATCAGGTCGACGTTGACCGACTTGAAGCCGCCGCGCCGGGCGGCGAGAACGATCTCCTGAGTCTCGTCGACCGACTGGATCCGGTGGACAGCCTTCTGCACCTCAGGATTGAAATCCTGCACGCCCAGGCTCATGCGGTTAAATCCGAGCTGCGCCAGCAACGCGATTTTCTCCGGGCCGACCTTGCGCGGATCGATTTCGATCGCGTATTCGCCCGAGGGGTCGAGCCTGAATTCGGAGCGGATCATGTCCATCAGCTCCGCGAGCTCCCCTTCGCTCAGGAACGTCGGGCTGCCCCCGCCCCAGTGCATCTGCGCGACCAGGCGGTCTCCATCGAGGCGGTCCGCGACAAGGCGGATTTCGCGCTGCAGGTATTTCAGATACTTGGCCGAGCGCCCGTGATCCTTGGTGATGATCTTGTTGCAGGCGCAGTAGTAGCAGATCGTGTCGCAGAACGGCAGGTGTACGTATAATGCCAATGGTCTAACCACCCCTCCGACATTGCGGTTTGCGAGCCAATGTCCGTATGCCACCGCATTGAAGGCCTCAACGAACCGGTCCGCCGTCGGATAGGACGTGTAGCGCGGCCCATTCCCTCCGTATTTACGGATCAGCTCGGGATCGACGACAAGATCGGACGGCCTGGAGCGTTCGGCATCAGGCCGGGTGGAAATGGCGACCATGCGCCACTATGGAACCGGCAGGAGAGGACGGTTTGACGTGGGTCAAATACCGACGAAAATGACCGACCATGCGTCGCCCAACGGCGACAGCCGGATAACGGGACAGCCTCCGCTCTCATCCCTGCCCGAGCTGTCCAGCGGCCGGCTGCTGATCATTTTCGGGCCAGTGCTTGCGGTCGGCGCCTTTACCGTGCTCCTCGCCCTCGTCGCCGGTATCTTCGGCTTTCACCGGTACGAGATGTATCTGGTGGCCACCGTGCTCGGGGCTTCGATCATGCTGCTCGCCGTCATACTCTTCTACCGGCAGGCGGCCGAGCGACAAGCGTCCGACGCCGCCCTGCGGAGCGCCCAGGCGCGGGTCGGCGACATCGTGGACTCGGCGATGGACGCCATCATTTCCGTGGACGAGTCGCAGCGGATCGTGCTCTTCAATGCCGCCGCCGAAAAAGCGTTTCTCTGGCCGCGAACGGCCATGCTCGGGCAGCCGCTCGACAGGCTCATCCCCGAGCGGCTGCGTGCAGGCCACCACGCCCACATCGAGCGGTTCGGCCGCACCGGCGCGACTTCGCGGCGCATGGGTGATCCGCGGGTCTTGTACGGGCTGCGCGCCAACGGCGAGGAATTTCCGATCGAGGCGTCGATCTCCCAGCACAGGGAGGGCGGCAGAAAGCGCTTCACCGTCATCCTGCGCGACGTGACCGAGCGCGTCAGGGCCGAGGAGGCCCTGCGCAAGTCCAAGGAGGAACTGCGCGAGCTCGCGCTGGCCTCCGATTCGGTGCGGGAACAGGAGAAGAGCCGCATCGCGCGCGAGCTGCACGACGAGCTCGCGCAGTCACTGACGGCATTGAAGATGGACGTCACCTGGCTCCGCGGACACATCCCGGCGGGCGACGGGGCCTTGACCGGAAAGCTCGACGACATCGAGGCCCTGCTCGACGGCACCGTGGCGGCGACGCGGCGCATTTCCGCGGACCTGCGGCCGCTCATGCTCGACGACCTCGGCCTCGTCCCGGCCGTGGAATGGCTGGTGCAGAAATTCACCGAGCGCAACGCAATCCCCTGCGAGCTGGATATCGGCGCGCCTGATCTGGAATTGCACGACCCGCACGCGAGCGCCGTCTTCCGCATCCTGCAGGAGTCGCTCACCAACGCCGCGCGCCACGCCCGGGCCTCGCGGGTCGAAGTGTCGGTCGACCTCAGGGACGGAGCCGTGGCGCTCCGGGTGCGCGACGACGGCCGCGGATTCTCGCCGGATGATCCGCGCAAGCCCGGCTCGTTCGGGCTGATGGGGCTGCGCGAGCGCGCCTACCTGCTGGGAGGCGAAGTGAACATCGCGAGCGAGCCGGGCCGCGGGACGACCATCGAAGTGCGGATTCCCCTGGAGTCGCGTACAGTCCAGCCATGATCCGCATCGTCGTCGCCGACGACCACACCATCGTCCGGGAGGGATTGAAGCAGCTGCTTTCGGCCACGTCCGACCTCTCCATCGTCGGCGAGGCGCAGAACGGGCACGAAGTGCTCGAGCGGGTGCGCACGCTCGACTTCGACGTGCTGCTCCTCGACATGTCCATGCCCGGCAAGAGCGGCATCGAGCTCATCAAGCAGGTGCGTGCGGAAAAACCAAAGCTGCGCGTTCTCGTGCTCAGCATGCACGAGGAGGAGCAGTACGCGGTGCGCGCCATCAAGGCGGGCGCCTCCGGCTACCTCACCAAGGAAAGCGCCACGGCACAACTCGTTTCGGCCATCCGCAAGGTCGCGGGCGGAGGCGCGTTCATCACCGACTCGGTGGCGCAGCAGCTCGCTCTCGGCGCGATGCCGCAGACCGAGGGCCCCCCGCACGGCGCGCTTTCCGATCGCGAGTTCCAGGTGTTCCGGGAGCTCGTCTCGGGCAAGGCGGTGACCGACATCGCCGCGGAGCTCAACCTCTCGGTGAAGACGGTGAGCACTCACAAGGCGCGCATCATGCAGAAGATGAACATGAGCAACCCGGCGGAGCTCATCCGTTACGCCATCCATCACCGTCTGGTCGACGATCCCGACAGGGACAGTGCCTGAGCTTCGCTTCGTCCGCGATATCCACGTCGTGTTCGAAATGCTCATACCGCGGCAAATCCGGCTCCGTCAGGCGCCCTAGGCGCCGCCTGGTTCCGATGAACAAGCCCAAGCCGGCCCGGCGCGCGAAAGGGGCCGGCCGCGCCCGCTCCAGGCTCGCCGTTGCGCGTCCGGACGCACAGCGCCACGCCGCCGCGCCGGTCGTTCACCTCGCCGCGTCCCAGCAGGACTTGCAGCACGGTCCGGGAACGAGCACCGCGCTCGCCGTCGTCGGCATGGTCGCCTCCGCCGGCGGGCTGGATGCTTTCAAGAGATTCTTCCACGCCATGCCGGCCGACAGCGGCATCGCCTTCGTTCTCGTCCCGCACCTCGATCGCCGGCACGAGAGCTACATGGTGCCGCTGCTCGAGAAGCAGACCGCGATGGCCGTCAGCGAGGCCGTCGAAGGCGTCCGGGTGCGACCCGATCACGTCTATGTGGTGCCGCCGAACAAGTACATGCGCATCAAGGACGGCGCCTTGTACTTGTCCGATCCGCTGGATCCAAGCGCGGTGCAAACGTCGCTCGACATCTTCCTGCGCTCGCTGGGGGAAGACCAGCAGGAGCGCTCGCTCTGCATCATCCTCTCCGGCACGGGTTCCCACGGCACCCTGGGCTTGAAGGCGATCAAGGCGAACGGCGGCATGGCCATGGTCCAGGATCCCCGATCGGCCGAGTACGACGCCATGCCGCGCAGCGCGGTCGCCTCGGGCCTCGCCGACTTCGTCCTTCCGGTGGAGGAGATGCCGGCGGCGCTGATCAAGTACGTGAGGCACTTCGTTCCCGTGGGTCAGGCCGGTATCGCGCCGGCCAGCGTTTCGCCCGACCTCACCCCGATCCTGGCGCTGCTGCGTGCGCGCGCCCAGTTCGACTTTCGTTCCTACCGCAAGGGGATGCTGCTGCGGCGCGTGCAGCGCCGCATGGGGCTCAGCCGCATCGAGCGCCTCGCCGACTACGCGAAGCTGCTGCGCGACCGGCCCGAAGAGCTGAAGCTGCTGTCGCAGGACCTGCTCATCAGCGTGACGAATTTCTTCCGCGACCGCGAGATGTACCGGGTGCTCGAGGAGCAGGTGGTTCCGGGGCTGCTGCAGGAGAAGATCGCAGATACGCCCTTGCGCGTCTGGGTGCCGGGCTGCGCCACCGGCGAAGAAGCCTATTCGATCGCCATGCTGTTCCTCGAGCAGATGGCGGAGGCGCAAAAGACCTGCCCGCTGCAGATCTTCGCAACGGACATCGACGAGAGCGCGCTGGCGTTCGCGCGTCGCGGCGTCTACACCGCCAGCGAGCTCGCCGAGGTGAGCAGCGAGCGGGCCAGCCGCTTCTTCGTCAAGCTCGACGATCACACCTATCAGGTGAACAAGCCGTTGCGCGACTCGGTGCTGTTCGCGTCGCAAAATATCCTGCGCGACGCTCCTTTTTCCAAGCTCGATTTGATCAGCTGCCGCAATCTGCTCATCTACCTCGAGCCCGAAGTGCAGCAGAAAGTGGTGCTGCTGCTGCATTTCGCGCTCCGGGAGGGCGGTTTCCTCGCGCTCGGGCCTTCCGAGACGGTAGGCCGCGAGATCGACTTGTTCGAGCCGGTCTCGAAGAAGTGGCGCATCTATCGCCGCCGAGGGGGCGGCGCCGCAGCGTCCCGGCGCGATCGCGTGGAGTTCCCCATTCAGGCCGGCCGCGTGAGCGATGGACTCCGCCCGGGGCACGCGTCTGCGTCGCCCGCGCGGACGGCCGGCGTCGCCGAAATGGCGCGTGAGCTGCTGCTCGAGGACTACGCGCCAGCCGCCGCGCTGATCAATCGAAACTGCGAGATTCTGTATTTCCACGGGCCGACCCACCGCTACCTGAGGCAGCCGGGAGGCGCGCCGACGCTCGACTTGATGGCGCTGGCGCGCGAGGGGCTGCGCCCGCGCATTCGCGCCGCCGTCCAGGAGACCCGCCGGCAGGGCCGAAAAGTGGTCCTGAGCGCACCGGGCATCAAGCGCGACGGCAGCACCGTCACTGTGCGGGTCAGCGCGCGGCCGGTGCGCATGCCGCACGGAGGAGAGGAGCGGCTGCTGGTCACCTTCGAGGACGAATCGAAGCAAAAGCGCGGTGCTGCAAGGGCGGCTTCGAGGCGCGCCGAGGAAGGCATCGTCAAGCAGATCGAGTTGGAGTTGAAGAGCACGCGCGAGGAGCTGCAAAGCGCGATCGAGGAGATGGAGAGCTCCAACGAGGAGCTGAAGGCCTCCAACGAGGAGGCCATGTCGATGAACGAGGAGCTGCAATCGGCCAACGAGGAGCTCGAAACCTCGAAAGAGGAGCTGCAATCGCTCAATGAGGAATTGAACTCCGTGAACAGCCAGCTCCAGGACAAGCTCGAAGAGCTGGAATCCACGAACAACGATCTCGCCAACCTGCTCTCCAGCGCGGACATCGCGACGCTGTTCCTCGGTCCGGACTACCGGATCAAGCGCTTCAGCGCCGCCGCGACGCGGCTGTTCAAGCTCATCCCGGGCGACGTCGGGCGGCCGATCGGGGACATCGCCGCGCGATTCTCCGATCCGGAGCTGCACGGCGACGTGGACGCGGTGATCGGCGAGCTTGCCGCGCGCGAGAAGGAAGTCCGCGGCGAGGACGGCCGCTGGTACCTGCGGCGCGTCACGCCGTACCGCACGCTCGACAATCGGATCGAAGGCGTGGTCGTGGCTTTCACCGATGTGACGCAGCTCAAGAACCTCGAAGCGGAGCTGCGCCGGCTCGCGGGCGCGCTCGAGGAACGCGTGGCGAAGCGCACGGCTGAACTGGCCGTGGAGGTGCACGATCGCGAGAACGCCGACGCCAGTCTGCTGGCCGAGCGCAACTTCGTTTCCGAAGTGCTGGCGACCATGCCCGCGCTCGTGATGGTGACCGACCGGGACGGGCTCGTGGTGCGCTTCAACCGCGCATGCGAGGAAGCGTCCGGCCGCAGCTTCGAGCAGGTCCGGGGCAAGAGCGTGTTCGACCTGCTCCTTTGCCCGGAGGACGTCGAGAACGTCAGGCGGATCTTCGCCGAGCTGGCGGCGGGGAGCGGTCCCAGCCGTACTCAGAGCAACTGGCAGCACGCGGACGGCACCGTGCGGCTCATCGCCTGGTGGAACAATGTACTGCGCGACGAGGCGGGCCGGGTCGAATACATCATCCGCGCCGGCATCGACATCACCGAGCAACACCACGCCGAGGACGAGGCGCGCCAGCGCCTGGCCGAGCTCGCGCACGTGCACCGGCTGCATACCGCCGGCGAGCTCGCGACCGCGCTCGCGCACGAGCTCAACCAGCCGCTTGCCGCGATCGCGGGGTACAGCGACGCCTGCCTGAACAAGCTGCACGGGGGAGACGTTTCGTCCGACAATCTCACGCGCAACTTCGAGCAGATCTCGACACAGGCGCAGCGCGCCGGGAAGTTCATTCGCGAGCTGCGGTCATTTCTCGCAAAGGGCGAGCTGCAGAAGGAGCCGGTGGACGCGAACGCGCTCGCGCGCCAGGCCTTCGGGCTTCTGGCAGCCGACGCTCGGGCACACAATGTCAGGCTCGAGTCCGACCTCGCCGAATCGCTGCCCAAGGTCATGGCCGCCGCGCTCAGCATCGAGCACGTCCTGGTGAACCTCGCCAGCAACGGGATCGAGGCCGTGCGTCAAAGCGGGACAAGCGAAGGCACGGTCGCCATCCGCACGCGCGCCGAGAACGGGTCGATCCGGATCACGGTGACCGACACCGGGCGCGGCATCCCACCGGAGATCGCCGAGAAGATCTTCGAGCCGTTCTACACGACTAAGGAGGACGGGCTGGGCATGGGATTGCGCATCAGCCGTTCGATCGTCGAATCGCACGGCGGCCGCATTTGGGCGGAGGCCGGACCGCACGGCGTGATTCACCTGACCTTGCCGGTGCGCTCGTGAGCGGGACGGTCTACGTCGTGGAGGACGACGCGGCGGTGCGCGACGCGCTCGCCCAGCTCCTTGAGGGCAAGCGTTTCCGCGTGGAGCTCTTCGAAAGCGCCGAGCGATTTCTCGAGGCCTGCCAGCCCGGGCAGGCCGGCTGCCTTCTGCTGGACATGAAACTTCCCGGAATGAGCGGCATCGAGCTGCAAGGGGCGCTCGCCGCGCGCGGCATCGACCTTCCCATCATCTTTCTCACCGGGCACGGCGACGTGCCGAGCTCGGTGCGCGCGCTGCGTGCCGGCGCAGTCGATTTCCTGCAAAAGCCGGCCGACAGCCGCACCCTGCTCGCCCGCGTGGGCGAGGCGCTGGCGCGGGACGCGGCCCGACGCTCGGAGCGGGCGTCGCGGGACGCGGCACGCAAGGCCTTGCAGGACCTCACGGCCCGCGAGCGCGACGTGTTGCCCTTGATCCTGGCCGGACACTCCAGCAAGGACATCGCGCGCCGCCTGGCGATCAGCCACCGCACGGTCGAGATCCATCGCGCGCGCATCATGCGCAAGACCGGGTCTGCGACGCTGGTCCAACTCGCCGCCATTGCCCGTGCCGCCGAATTTTTCGAGGCCGCGCCGGCGGCGCGTCGCAAGCGCATCTCGAATCCGTAGTTCTCAGCGCTGTCAGGCAATCCCCCTACGTGCTGCTACGTACGCGTTCGCGCGTATTGTCCGTCCATGCCTTCGTCATCAGGATGCGATGTAACAGCTGAAAACCGTGTCGTCCGCGGGTCGGCCGATACAGGAGCGAAACTTGATCGATGCCGCGAACAGGGGTTCTCGGCCGTTGCGGGCTCCCTCCCTTATCCCGCAATGGCCGGCTTCATGGCCCTTCCCTAGGGCCTTGGCGCGCAGGGGTCGGCCGGTGCGGGCCCCTGCGCGGCCTTCTTTTTCCTAGGACCTCCTAGGACCCCGCCATGCGCTTACTGGATCCGGCGAGCTCCGGCACTTCCACCGCAGGGATCGGGTCGCAGACTACGCTGCTAGAGCGCGCCCTGCGGGCAAGCGCCAGTCCGGTCGTCGTGGTCGACGTCACTGTAGCGGATCACCCGATCGTATTCGCGAACGTCGCCTTCGAGCGCCTGACGGGCTACCTGCTGCACGAAATCCTGGGGCGCAACTGCCGCTTCCTGCAGCGCGACGACCGCGAGCAGCCCGGACTGGACTCGCTGCGCGCGGCGCTCGCGGAGAAAAGCCCGGCGAACGTCGTGCTGCGCAATTACCACAGGAACGGCCGCCTGTTCTGGAACCATCTCGCGATCGCGCCGGTTCCGGACGATCGCGGCAAGCTCACGCACTACGTTGCAGTGCTCAACGACATCACCGAAGCCCGCGCCGAACAGGAGCGGCTCGAGCGCAAGGCCAACCATGACGCGCTGACCGGCCTGCCCAACCGGTATCTGCTCGGCGACCGCCTGTCGCAGATGGTCGCCCAAGCGCATCGGCACGGCCGGAGTTTCGCGGTGGCGATGGTCGACGTCGACGGGCTCAAGCGCGTGAACGACCGTTTCGGCCATGCCGTCGGCGACGAGGTTCTGAAGCACGTGGCCGGGCGCCTCGCCGGGGAGGTCCGCGCGGGCGACATGGCGGCGCGCTTCGGCGGCGACGAGTTCGTTCTGCTGCTCGACGATACCGAAAGCAGGAACGGGATGGCCCAGGCGATGAACCGGTTTCTCGTGTCCCTGCGGCAGGAGGTGCCGACGACGGCCGGAGCCGTTCGCGTCGCCTGCACCGTCGGCATGAGCTTCTTCCCCGAGGACGGCAGGGATGGCGCAACGCTGCTGAATTCCGCCGACTCCACCATGTACGGCCGGAAGGCCGAACGCGCCGGCGGGCGCTGAAAGGCTTGTCGCGGAACGCGATCCGCCCCGGCACGCAATCCCCGGCGGTAGGACGATTCCGAGCCCGCGGGGAACTCGTCCTACAGCACTTTTCAGCGTCCGCCGACGGGCAATTTAGGGTATCGCCGATGGTTCGGGGGGGTATCGCTTTGCATACTGGCGGCATGCAAACCGACCCGTCCGAAGCGGAGATGAACGTCTTCATCGTCGAGGACTCCGCTTCGATCCGCGAGCGCCTGGCCGCCATGCTCGGGGACATCGAAGGCGTGTCCGTGGTGGGCCAGGCGGAAACGCCCGCGGAGGCGCTCGAAGGCATCCTGCGCACGCGGCCGGATTCGGTCGTGCTGGACATCCAGCTCACCGGCGGCAGCGGCCTGGACGTGCTGCGGAAAGCGCATCCGCAGGTGCCGGCTACGGTCTTCATCGTTCTGACCAATCACGCGGACCCGCAATACCGCCGCATCTGCATGCAGGCGGGGGCGGCGTATTTCTTCGACAAGAGCAACGAAATCGCCAAGGTCCGGGAAGTGATCTCCGGGCTGGGCGCCACGCGTCACTAGAATGGAAATAAATTCCAAACCAGGAAATCAGGAGAGCTCCATGACAGCAACCGCAACTGTATCCGTCCCGATCCTCAGGTCCATGATTCCGCCCCGCGAGGCCGCGTACGCGAAGGTCGCGAAGGTTTCGACCCGCTGCTCGACCTGCGGGCTGAAGGAAATGTGCCTGCCGTGCGGTCTCTCCGGGCAGGACGTCGACCGGGTCGATGACCTGATCTATACCCGCCGGCGCCTGAAACGCGGTGAGAGCCTGTACCGCGCCGGCGACGCATTCAGCTCCCTGTACGCGGTCCGCAGCGGATTCTTCAAGACCATCCAGACGCTCGAGGACGGGCGCGACCAGGTCACTGGTTTCAACATGGCCGGCGAGCTCATGGGAATGGACGGAATCGGGCCCGATGCGCACGTCCTCAACGCCGTCGCGCTGGAAGACAGCGAGGTTTGCGTGATCCCGTATTCGCGGCTCGAGAGCCTCGGCCGCGACATGCACGAGCTGCGGCACCAGTTCCACAAGGTCATGAGTCGGGAAATCGTGCGCGAGCACGGCGTGATGCTGCTGCTCGGCACCATGCGCGCCGAGGAGCGCCTCGCCACGTTCCTCCTGAATCTGTCGCAGCGCTTTGCTGCCCGCGGCTATTCGCCGTCGGAATTCAACCTGCGCATGACGCGCGAGGAGATCGGCAGCTATCTCGGCCTGAAGCTCGAGACGGTCAGCCGAGCCTTCTCCCGGTTCCAAGAGGACGGCCTGATCGGCGTTCAGCAGAAGCACATCCACATTCTCGACGTGGACGGGCTGCGCAAGGTGATGGGGCAGAGCACCCTCTGAGCCCGGGGTGCGCTGGAAGAAACCCGCTACGCGCGAACCCCCGGCCAGGCGGCGCCGCTCGCCAATCCCAGGATGTAGGCCCAGCCGAACACCCGGTTGTGCGCGAGGCAGGCCCGGTGATACCACAGGGGCCAGCCGACGTAGCCTTCGGGGGGCGAGGCCGGGCGCGGATGGCTCATGATCTTCACGGCCCGCCAGGCACGCGGAAGCGCGATCGCGATGACCGCGGCGAATGCCGTGAGCTGCCCGAGGACGATCAGCGCGGCGGTGACCGCGTAGATCGAAGCAAGAGCTGCGATGTTGAGCGATCGCGCCGCGCGCTCGCCGAGAAGCACCGGCAGCGTCCGGATGCGCTTGCCCCCGTCGAAGCCCATCTGGTCGATGTGCTTGCCGACGAGGATAGCCATCACCCCCAGCCCGTAGGGAACCGACGCGTAGAACGCGCGCGGCGAGACTTCGCCGGCGATCATCGCGTAGCCGCCCCCGATCATCAGCGGCCCCCATACGAGAAACACCGCCGGCTCACCCAGTCCGATGCTCTTCAGCGGTACCGGAGCCGCGTCGTAGAGGAATAGCAGGGCGATCCCCGCCGCCGAAAAGGCCACGGCCGGCCAGCCTCGCTCGACGACGAAGAACGCGGTGATGCCCAGGCCGATCGCGGCCAGGATCGCGAGCCCGGTGAGCAGCGTGCGTGCATCGAGCACACCGTTCGCGAGCGGATGTACCGTGTAGCGCATGCGGGGCGAATCCGGCGTATCGTGGCCGCGCCGGTAGCCGAAGTAGTCGTTGCTCAGGTTGCTGATCATGTGCGCAGCGACGAAGCCGGCCAGCACCAGGACGAAAGCGAGCGCATCGAAGCGGCGGGCGGCAAGCGCCAGGAGCCCGGCGATGATCGCGGCCTGGGCCGAGATCACGAGAATCACGCTGCGCGCGGAGTAGAGGAACTTCGAGACGGCGTCCAGGCGCCGCACTTCCTCGGCGCCGGGGCGGTAGAAGCCGGCGAAGGCGCCCAGCCACAAGGCGAGCCTGGATCGGCTGACGGCAGACCCCTCGTCCATACGCTTCTCCCTCTAAATCGAAGCGGACGCCGCCGCTTACATGCCGAGTATTCTTCCGATCTCGGCGATGTATTGTCCCGCCTTCAGGCCGTCCGCGACAACGGTTTCCATTCCATTCTCGACCGCCTCGCGCACCGCATGCAGCCCCTCCCTGACCCAATGATGCCTGCGGATCGGCGAGCTGAGCACGTTCTTCAGCGTCTCCACCTCGTCCCGCAGGAGCTGCACGTCGCGGGAGCCCTTGCGCACGCTGGCGAGATCGCGCTCGAGGGCGTGCACCAGCTTGGTCACTTCCTCGAAATCGATCTCCTGCGAAGTCTGCTTCGAATCCTTGGTCATTTGAATTCCTCCAAAGCGTATTCTATTCGGCGTGGGCCGGCCTCACGAAGCCGGTTGCGCGCTTTCCGAAAACACCGCCCCGCTGCGCCGGACCACGTTCAGGTTGGGCCGGTCCGCGACGAAACGACCGTCGACCAGCTCGATGATGCGGTCGCAGCGCTGCGCCAGGCGCGGATCGTGCGTCACGATGAGAAAGGTCGTCCCGCTCGTTTCATTTACCGCGCGCAGGACATCGAAGACGCCGTCGGCCGTGTTGGTGTCGAGGTTTCCCGTGGGCTCGTCGGCGAGCACCAGCGCCGGCTTCATGGCGAGTGAGCGTGCCACCGCGACCCGCTGCTGCTGGCCCCCCGAGATGTCGTTCGTCTTGTGATCTTTCCAGGGCGTGAGCCCAACCTCGTCGAGCAGCTTCGCTGCACGCTCGCGCATCGCGTCGTCGGGAAATCCGCGCACGGCGAGCATGGGCATCATCACGTTCTCGAGCGCGGTGAACGCCGGCAGCAGGTAGTGATACTGGAAGACGAAGCCGATCGACCGGCCGCGCAGGCGCGTACGCTCCCCGTCGTCCAGTTTGTCCGTCTCGACTCCCTGTATCCACACCTTCCCGCGCGTGGGCTGATCGAGCAGTCCGATGAGGTTCAGCAGAGTGCTCTTGCCGCCTCCCGAGGGTCCGATCAGCGCGGCGAACTCGCCGGATTTGACCTGAAGATCGATCCCGTGCAGCACTTCGGTCTCGACGGGCGTACCGACCCCGTACGATTTGCCCACGCCCTCGAGGCGCAGCGTTTCCGGGGAAACGATCTCGGACACGTTCATCCCCGAATCGCCACAGCCGGATCGAGCTGGGCCGCTAGCCGCGCCGGCAGGGCCGCGGCGAGCAGGCCGACCAACGTCGCGCCGATCGCCGTCACCGCGAGCAGCGTCGCGTCGATCTCGATCACGAACATCACCGTGCCGTCCGGATTCCTCGCGATACTGCGAAAGAAGGCGAGGAACACGAACGACAGGCCGGACCCGAGAATCGAGCCGGCCAGCGCCATGACAGCCCCCTGCAGCAGGAACACGCGCAGCACCTGGCCGCTCGAGGTGCCCATGGCGCGCAGGATGCCGATCTCCTTGGACTTTTGCACGACCGAGACGACCAGCACGCTCGCTATCCCGAGCGCGGCGGTCAGGCCGACGAAGAAACGTATCAGGCGGTTGGTAAGCGTCTGGGCCAGCATGGCGGTAAAGAACTGCGCGTTGGTCTTGATCCAGCTGTCGGCTTCCTGGCTGGTTTCGTCCTGGATGATCTGTGCGATGGTTTCCGCGTCGAACGGATCGCGCACCTTCAGCTCGATGCTCGA
>Ga0326726_10003271_pt1 | contig 14870 bp, 12 predicted proteins | sample MHFenrmetagenome_2_FD_207603 | JGI IMG/M metagenome (GOLD analysis project Ga0326726, IMG submission 207603) | Lab enriched peat soil microbial communities from Michigan Hollow, Ithaca, NY, United States - MHF15MN | ecosystem: Environmental > Terrestrial > Soil > Wetlands > Peat | place: USA...
TTACTTTGAGGGTAGAAGAGGGGCTGAGCCTTTGATTGCTGAGGACCAAATACTATCAACAAATCGAATATCAATGCGAAGACAATTCTTAAAAGTAGAATCTTGGGGGCTTTCATATTCATACCTCTTACCATGCAAGGGGACAGGGCGGAAAATTCTCCGCCCTGCCTCTTAGCTTACCAGCGACCCATAGGGCCCCTCATCCCCATCTGGGGCCCGAAGCCCATGCCACGAGGACCGAAGCCTGCGCCAGGGCCAAATCCCGCACCTTGGTTGAAAGCAGGCAGCTGAGCCAACTGCTCTGGTGTGAGCACCTTCCTGATTTCGAGCCCGAGATTAGTAGCCTTCTCCTGGAGCTGAGACCGGAGATTGAACATCTCCTTCTGCTTTGCTGCAACTGTGGCCTGGTCAGGATTCGGACTCTGCCAGAGGTTCCGGAGTTCCGTCCCCTTCGTGTAAAGCTCTTTCTGAAGAGGTTCAATCTCTTTCAGAAAGCCATCTCTCAAAGCCTGGATCTGAGCGGATTGCTCAGCCGTCAAGTTCGGAATGGGCGGGACGCCGTACGCCGGTCCTCCAAAACCCCGACCGAACCCGGGTCCGAAGCCGGGACCCCAGGCCAGAGCAACAGTAGCCACCAATGCCAGCACTAAAATCAGACCTAAACCAACGATTGTGGTCTTCTTCATGGAAATCACCTCCTTTCTTTGCGATTTTCAGCATCCTCAGTGTGTGTTTCTTGACCTCTGAGGAGAAAATGGTTGATAGAATTTCTTACGTAGTAATCTTACGAATGAGATGAATTAAATAGACGAGTTACTTTTGATGGGAATTAACAGCGAAGAGGAACAGAATCGAACGTTATATTGGAATGAGTGGAGTTGGGATCTAAAACGTGGATATCGGATGTAGGTGTTGATTCCTGATCCAGTGCAGTCAAATTTAAGTTTACGATGGTGGGATCGTCATGAGAGATGAGGGAATGGAATGGACATTGATTGCTCCATTGGGCTTGCTTACAGTGAGTAAAAGGGCCCCCGCTCGCTAATCTATGAGCCATGTTTATGGGAGTCATCCCAAGAAGAATAGGGATGAGAATGAGTGCTGCGATAAGAAATAGTAATTTGTGTCTGCCTGACATTAAAACCTCAATCTAAATTTAACATGAACTGAAGCTTAGAATAAGCAACTTTAATGCCAGAATCTCAAACGTCTTTGGAAGGAGAGTAAATGTTCAGGAATCACAAGGAGTTGGTTAATCTCGGAAAGGTTAAAACCTCTTTGCTGAATTGGATCCTCTTCGACATTGATGTCGATAGCAATTTGGGTCGAAAGGGAAAGTTTCACTTTAATATCAACCACCGGAATGTATCGACAAAGCTTTTCAGCATTTCGACGAAACCGTCGGAGATTCTTTCTTCAAGGATTTAAAAAATCTCCGTCAGTCAACGTTTACAAAGAGAACAACTTAATTCATTGACGGCAGCAAGGGAACCTTTAAGGCATCCTCAGGAATTTTTCCAGTTAAGGATTTCAAGAATGTAACGACCTCTTCGACCTGGGACTTGTCAAGGTCTTTTCCCAGCTGAATCTTACCCATGATCCAAACCGCATCCTCAAGTTTGTCGATAGAGCCATCATGGAAATAAGGGGCAGTCTTTGCAACATTTCTGTGGATCGGGACTTTAAAGACGTATTTATCCGCCTCGTTTTTCGTGACGACATACCTTCCTTCATCGATCGGGTCACTCTTAGTGTGTTTCCAGTATGGTTCGAAGATTCCAGATTTTTGATACACCTGTCCGCCAAGATAGGGACCGAAATGGCACATGATACACCCTGCTTCCATATATGTTCTTAATCCCCTTTTTTCCTGTTCATTCAATGCGGCGATATCGCCTTTTAAGAATGAATCGAAGCGAGACGGGGTGACGAGTGTTCTTTCAAAGGCACCAATTGCTTTTGCTAAATGATCTACGGTTATTGGATCGGTTTCTCCCGGAAATGCCTTTTTAAATAGTTCCCCATACCCTTTTATCTCTTTAAGTTTTTTTTCAACTGCCTCATGAGACGGCATCCCAAAAGAAGGTGGGCCGATCACCGATTGTCTTGCCTGGTCTTCCACATCTGTCCGGTTTCCTATCCAATGTGCGGAAATCTGCCCCGCTGCATTAAGAATGGTGGGAGCATTTCTCGGATTAACTTTGCAATTATTCCCGATAGACTTCTTTAATCCATCGGCTGCGTACAATCCGATTGGATGGCATCGGACACAGCTTACTGTTCCGTCTACGGAGATCCGGGTTTCGTAAAAAAGCGCTTTCCCCAGTTTGACTTTTTCAGGGGTGATCGGATTTTTCTCAGATGGCATAACCTGCGGCAAAGGACCAAAAATCTGTTTTGCCTGTTTTAGCAAGCCCTCGTCTCCATTGTTACTAATCGACGAGCCTGCAAAACATAATATTAAAAGAAATAAAACTGTCTTCAAAGTAGGTTTATATCCCCTTTTTATCTTCCCCATGAGTCCCTCCTTTACTTTTGTATTCCCTCTTTGAGCAAGAAACTTAAACATAACCCAATACGGATAGTACCCAGCCGACGGCAGCTCCTCCAAGAATCAGCCAGGTGGCGTTGACCTTCCAGCGAAAACTCACCCCGAGAGCGGTCAGAGCGATTAGCCATGCAGGGAAACCAGTGAGTGTCGTTTGACCCAATTTCACGATAACTGCCAACATGAGAGCAACCGAGCTAACATTCACTGCATCGAGGAAAGCAGAAGCCCAAGGGGACTGGCGCAGGCGGGGGACAATAGGGTTAAGTGCCGCAACGAAGAAAAACGAAGGCAGGAAAATGGCAACCGTTGAGACCACAGCACCTGGTACGCCCGATATCACATAGCCGATAAAAGTGGCGGCCGAAAGAACAGGGCCAGGCGTGAATTGTCCGATGGCGATAGCGTCCAGCAGTTGTTGCTGAGAAAGCCAGCCGTAGTCGTGAACGAGCCCGCCTTCTAAGAACGCCACCAACACATAACCGCTACCAAAAAGGACTGCGCCGACCTTGAGAAAGAAGAGTCCCAGTTTCAGTAACGAAAACCCAATTGGCCCACCGAAGCCAGCTGCCACCATTGCCACCGTCCCCGCCACCGACCCCCATGACATCCGTACATTATGAAGAATAGCGCCTATGGCAGTACTGACCCCAGCAATCACCTCAAGGACTAAGGGAGTTCTTCCCCGAGGGGGCCATCGCAACCAGAACATGCCGATCACTGCACCAAGGAGGAGCACAGCGACCTCATTCATCTTGAGAAGGGAGGCAAGTGTCACACCCAAACCGATTACCAGAAGCCGCCAGTTTTTGACGGCAGTTCTCCCCAACCTCCAGACGGCGAAAAAAATGACGGCAAGAACAGCCGGCTTAATCCCATAAAAGAACGGGATGATTTTTGGAAGCGACCCAAACTTCACGTAAGCCCAGGCAAAAACCGCTGTAATCAGAACTGCAGGAAGAATAAAGGAAATGCCAGCAACGGCAAGCCCTGACCATCCTGCCCGTATATATCCTATGTGAATAGCCATCTCGGTGGAGTTCGGTCCAGGGATCAAATTAGTGGCACCCACAAGGTCAAGGAAATACTCTCGCGTTATCCACTTACGTCGATGCACAATCTCTTCTTCCATCATAGCAATGTGGGCCGCCGGTCCGCCGAATCCGATGGTGCCAAGTTTGAGGAATATCCCTACCAGTTCTTTCAATCGGGAATTTTTCTTCGGGTCTGAATTAACCATTCTGCTTATACGATTCCGTGGATGGACTCCCTAAAAGCCCATTGCCGTAATAGCCATGAATTCTCGTTTATATGTTCGCCGTAACCTGCGACAACTCGTAAATGCCCAGTTTTTTCTCAAGGGTTGCCACCTCCTCTACGATTCTCTCAAAGCCATTCCTCCCAAAAAGCTTCTGCTCTTTCTCTTCGAAGACGTCACCGAGGCGGTCATATTCCTCCGGGGAAACAAGGGTGTGAAGAGCCGGAAATAGAACCGTATCTTCACGGGCTTTGTGGGGGCGATACATTCGAGTGAAGAGATCCAAGTATTTGGCCAGTTCCGCTTTCTCCCCGGAAGCCTTAAGCGAGGGGAGCGTGGCCAAGCCTCTGATACGATCTGTCAAGCGCCGGCCAGCTTGATGCTGTTGAAGCAACATCTTTACAAGATCGACAAGCTTTCCTGCTTTCTCGAACCGGGGGAAGAGGTAATCTTCCTCAAGTTTTTCATGGTAGTCTTCTACGAACCGGCGGATAAGTCCCGTTGAGTTGAGAAGCACATCGGGAGGAAATTCTTTGCCGATGTTAAGACGTATGATGATCTCATCATAGATGAGCAGGATCCGGGCAAGAGTCCCGTGTTCGCGCATTAGATCTTCAACAGGAGACATTTCTATTTCTTTCTGCTCTTTAGACCTTTTTTGTGGACTCGATTTTGCCGCACCTTGAGCAAATAGATGAGTAGGTTGGATCATGGTTGCTGTGGTAATCAGGATTCCACTCTTTTTTATAAACGCTCTCCGTCCCAATCTGACCACCTCTCTCATAAAAACCTCCTCTTCGAGATTTCAAGTAATGAAACCTTTACAGCATAACGCTACTGGAATAACACTGAAAAATAAATAAGGTGAATTTTGTATTTTTAAACAGAATGGGATGTATTTTATGGCCTCTCGCCAGAGGGGGGCTAAAGGGAGGATTGCACCTTGATTTGACACTCCAATTTCTTTTAAGATGAATGCAATGAAAGGTTTCTTCAACCAACTTCTTCGAATCAATCTTTCTAACCAAAAGTCTGCGGTCGAACCCATTCCGGATTCCGTCCTCCGATCGTATCTGGGTGGAAAGGGTTTAGGGTCGTATCTCCTTCTTAAAGAGAACCCACCGCGCATTGATCCTTTTTCACCTCAAAATCGCCTCATCTTCACATTGGGCCCCTTAGCGGACACCCCTTTCTATGGCTCCAGCCGTTACGCCGTCTTCACCAAATCCCCTCAGACTGGAATCTATTCTGAATCCTATTCTGGAGGAAAGATCACCCTCTCCTTCAGTCGGACGGGTTATGATGCCATCATTATCGAAGGAAAATCGAGTGATCCCATCTTTCTCGAGATCAGTGATAAAGAGGTCCTCTTCCATCCAGCCTCTGACCTCTGGGGAAAAGAGACTTATGAGGCAGAAGAGGCCATCCTTAAGAAGGTTGGCGAGGATTCGAGTGCTTTGGTCATTGGCCCGGCTGGAGAAAATCTGGCTAAATTTGCGGTGATTCTATCTGAACATTGGCGTTCCTTCGGCAGAGCAGGCATTGGTGCCGTGATGGGATCAAAGAAGTTGAAGGGGATCGTCTTTCATGGGAAGAAACACCGGGAGGTGGCCGATCCATCCTCGTTGAGAAGACTGGCTCAGGTGTTTAGAGATCGGGTCAGTGATCAATCAATCGTTTCTATGTATAAAAAATATGGAACCCCTATGCTGGTCTCCATCATGAACACCATAGGCGCTTTTCCCACCCAGTATTGGTCCAAGGGGACAATGGAGGGCTGGGAGGGAATCAGTGCGGAAAGCCTGATGGAGCGCTGCCGGGTCAGTTCAATCGCTTGCCCCCATTGCTTCATGGCTTGCGGAAAAATCTCTGAGGTCAAAGAGGGAAGACATCGAGGTCTTCGTATCATGGGCCCTCAATACGAAACCATTTATGCCTTTGGCGGACTCTGTCTGGTGAAATCCATTGAAGAGATCATCTATCTCAACGATTTCTGTGACCGTTTGGGGATGGATACCATCACAGCAGGAAATTTGGCCGCTTTTGCCATCGAGGCCGCGAAAAGAAAGAAGATCAAGGAGAATCTCCAATATGGAGATGTTGATGGAATTGCTGAGGTCTTAACCAAGATTGCGTACAAAAAGGGAGTGGGTAAGATTTTATCGGAGGGGGTCCGCCATGCTGCAAAAGTCTGGGGGATGGAGGAGACGGCCATCCATGTGAAGGGGTTGGAACCTGCGGGCTTCGATCCCAGGGTATTGAAAGGGATGGGGCTTGCTTATGCTACGTCGGATCGAGGGGCTTGTCATCTCAGGGCGACCTTCTATAAGTCCGAGCTTTCTGGCCAGATTGACCCTAATCAGATAAGGGGGAAGGCTAAGCTATTTGTGGACTATGAGGACAAGATGACCCTGTTCGATGCCCTGATTCTTTGCCGATTCTATCGGGATTTAATCACCTGGAAGGACCTCCAAGAGATTATAAAATCCGCCTCAAATCTTTCACTCAAGAAGAAAGAACTGAAGGCCATGGCCTCCAGGATTACCAATCTCGCCCACGATTTCAATCGACAAGAAGGGGTGACGAGAAAAGAGGACAAACTTCCTCGCCGGTTCTCTCGAGAGGTTCTCCAGGAAACCGGAAAGACGATTCAGCCCGAAGATCTGGAGGTCATGTTAAAGGAGTATTACCAGCTGAGGGGATGGCAATAACCGCTTTACTCATTTGCCTCTAGATGGTAAAATTTGCCAGGATGTGAAATGGATATACATTTAAGGAGTTTAAAGGCTAAAATCCTTCTCAGCGTCATCATCGCGGTGGTGGTGATCGAAGGCATCTTTCTCTATCTCAATATTAGATCCCTCTCTCAGCAGATGATCGAGAAGACTGAAGAAGAGGCATTCAACTTGAGTGAAACCATCCGTTTGAGCATTCGCAATGCCATGATCAAAGACCGAAGAGATGAATATCAGAGGATCATTGATGACGTCGCCCAGAGAAAAGGAATTGCTGAGGTCCGAATTTTCAACAAACAGGGTGAAATCACGGTCTCTTCGGATAGTTCCAAAGTGGGAACGGTCGTGGATAAGAAAGCAGAGGCTTGCTACGGATGTCACCGGGAGGATCAGGCCAAGGTCCTGCTCCCGTCTGATAGTAAAACCCGTATCTATCACACCGAAAAGGGAAGCCTTCTCGGATTGATCAATCCCATTTATAATGAATCGCCCTGTTACCCCTGCCATCCCAAAGCCACAAATGTTCTGGGTGTTTTGGACACCACCATCAGCCTCGAAGATTTCGAAAAGGAGAAAGCCCAGATTTACAAACAGATGCTCATTTCAGGGGTTGTCAGTGTCATCCTCCTGAGTTTACTGTTGAGCCTGCTACTCACCCGATTTGTAAACCGCCCCATTAATAGACTTCTGGCCGCCACCAAGACCGCTGCTCATGGAAATTTGGATCAGGCTGTTTCCATCCGATCCCATGATGAACTTGGAGAACTTTCTGAATCCTTTAACAATATGATTTCAGAACTGAAGCGGTCCCGCGATGCCATTGAAGAATGGACTCAAACCCTGGAGCATCGAGTTCAGCAAAGAACCCAGGAACTTCAGCAGGTTCAGGATCAACTCATTCGTGCGGGTAAAATGGCTGCGATAGGAGAACTGGCAGCGGGTGTCGCTCACGAGATCAATAACCCCCTCACCGGGGTCCTTACCTTCAGCTCCCTGATGCTGAAAAAGGTTGACGAAAATCATCCCTGGAAAAAAGATTTAGAGAACATTGTCCAGCAGACCACTCGATGCCGGAACATTGTAAGAGGACTCTTGGACTTCGCCCGTCAAAGAAAACCTGATAAGAAAGAGTGGGATATTCATACGCTTGTTGACCGAACCGTTACGCTTGTTGAAAATCAGGCTCGTTTCCAAAACATAAAGATCATCAAGGAATTTAAGACAGATATACCGATGCTTTTCGTGGACGGAGATCAAATTCAACAGGTCTTCATGAACATCCTTATTAACGCAGCCGATGCCATGGCAGGGGATGGAGGGACCCTTACCATTAAAACAAACATGAAAAACGGAATGGCAGAAGTCTCTTTTACTGATTCAGGATGCGGGATGACGAAGGAGAATCTCTCCAAGCTCTTCGCCCCCTTCTTCACGACCAAAGAGACTGGTAAAGGGACAGGTTTGGGGTTGGCGATCAGTTACGGAATCATTCAAAGCCATAATGGTGATATCGATGTCGAGAGCGAGATGGGAAAGGGATCGACCTTCCGGATCAAACTTCCCGTTGAGAAGCAAGATCAAACCGCAGAGGCCAAAGCGCACAGCGCCCATCCTTCGTCCCAGTGAAGTACCCCGCCCTGTGGGCGGGGTTTCACGGATAGCCGAGACTTTCCAGTCTCGGTGAAAATGCGGTTGCCGGACAACAATGTCCGGCCTATCGGGTTTTTGAAATCGCTGCATTCATCCCCGCCCACAGGGCGGGGCATTCTGCAGCATTTTCGTAAAACCGGGACTACGGAGGGCAGGCATAGCGAAATTCATTTACAGAAACTTTATCGCAAAGTTCTCATTTAACCTTTTCTGAAAATTCTTTCAAACGATTCTCGGCATCGTCGTCATTTTGAAAACCCACTGCACCAAGAAGAAAAAACCCTTTTTGCAGGGTGATGACCTTTCCCTGATAGGGATCTTCCCCCTTTAAAGCTCTGGCTTCAAATGGAATTGAACCTCCCGACAAGACCTTTCCTTTTTTGGAGAGATCCTCTTTATAAGCCTTAAGAGCGTTCGCCGCCTCCTGAGAGTCTTTAAAAATAGCCAGGAAGAGATGATGCTCTTTCTCTCCGTCCACATAAGTTCCCTGGAAGCCCCTTTTTAAAAATTGATGTCCTAAAAGGCCTTCGGGAAAGTATTGGATAGAACCTGGCTTGAGTCCATGTTTTGGGAAAAAGCTGATCTCTTTGGGTGGGGGAGTGGAATCCGATATCCTTGACGAGAGGAGCTTACCAAAGAGTTTCAGGATATCAGGATTTGATTCTGTGGCGTAGAACAGGACAAAATGCTGGCCTTTATAAAAAAGGGCTGAGTGGTCATCGAGGTAGGAATCCAGTCCAAATCCTCCGGGACGATCCTCATTTCTGAACCTGGAAAAGACTCCAAAGGCTTGAACCACATTCCCCATATCATAAATATCCACCTCGATCTGATTTTCAGCTTTTTTCTTGTCTTGATAAATTGCAAAAACGGACTGTCGAAATCCATATTTTAAATAAAGTTCTGCCTGACCGTTGATATGCTCAAAGAGGGTCTTCTTGTTATAGGTTTGAGGGCCATGGATCAGGGTCCATTCTCTTGGAAGATCTCTTTTGGGGATGAGAGATTCTATAGGGGCCGCCCCTTCGGATCCACTCGCCCAAATAAATACCCACGCGAAAACAAATAGGAGGAATTTCTTATATCTCATCAGGATAAAATTTGTTTGGCCAGTTGGATCTGTGCCTTCATATCAAGTCCTCTCCGGCATGCGATGGAACAGGATGGGCACTCTGAGCAACGTTGAATATCTTCTCTGCTTACTTTCTGTAATGATTCTCTGACAAGGGAATCATTCTCATACCCCTCATGGTACATGACGACTCTTAGCAGATCACTTCGAGGCACCCCGAAAGGACATGCCCCGATACAGCCTCCGCACATTGTGCAAATTCTTCCTTGAAGGAAAGATTGATATTGCTTCAATTCATCTAAATTCTTTTTAGAAAAAGAGGTTCCCATGACGGCTGCACACTCCTCGATCTGTTCAATCGTGGTCACCCCCGGAACAGCGCAGCCAACATTCTGGTCCATCAGCACATACTTGAGGGCAGCCTGGTGAGGACTGAGGCCTCCCATCTTCTCCCTCTTGTAGCCTCCCGCCTGGGTCTTCATGGCCACAATGCCTATTTCTGATTTCGCTGCAATGGCCACAGCCTCTTTCATATCCTTTGAATGAGTGAAATTGTAGGACACCAGAGCCACATCATGAAGATTCGATTTTACCGCCTCTCTCAATAGAGAAGCCATACGGCTATGGGCAGAAAATCCGACAAAACGGACCTTCCCTTCCTTTTTCATCTTTGACATGAATTCGAATAGCTTCGGATCGGAAACCTCTTCCGGAGAAGAGAGATTATGCCAGACCAGAACATCGATGTAATCCGTTCGCAACCGTCGAAGGCTCCGCTCCACAGAAGCTCGCATCTTTTTCTCTTCGTGGGCATGGACTTTGGTTTGGATGAAAACCTTTTGCCGCTTTCCTTCAAAGGCCTTGCCCACCATCTCCTCATTTCGACCTCGCATATAACAGTCGGCTGTGTCATAAAAGTTGATTCCGAGATCAAAGGCTCGTAGCAACACGGCTGGATCGCTACAGTTCATCACCCCCATGCTCACGGCCGTCACCTTCAGCCCTGTCTTCCCGAGGATTCGATATTCGAGGACTGGTTTCTTTTCTGCATCGGCCAATGGAAGACCACTCCAGAAATGACTTCCCACCACTCCCAAAAAGGCCGAAGAGATATGCCTCATGAATTTTCTTCTTCCCATCTTTTCTGAAAGCATCGAATCCTCTCAATTCAATCAGATTACCTAAATTATACCCTACTCCAATGATTTATCAATAAAAATAGGGACACTCCCAATTAAAACAATTCTCCAATAACTGAGAGAGATCCCTAATCTAATTACTTAGCTTCGACGAGTGGGAAACCTACCTTCTTCCAGGCTTCAACACCTCCCGCGAGGCATTTCACATTCTGGTAGTCCCTTGCCATGACCTTCGCCGCCTGACCGGCAGCTGTCCTTTCATGAGGTCAGCCTCAGTAGAAAATGATCTCCTGATCCTTTACGAGAGACGGAAGCTTGGACTTGAATTCATTGAGTGAAATCGCCCCTTGAAGCTGCATGATCTTGAATTTTGCCTCGTCTTCATAAGCACAGACGAGCAGGGCTTTGCCGGCTTCCAATCTTTCACGAACTTCTGTTGGTGAGATGCGTTCGGGTTCCAAAGTCTTAATACCCTCCTCGTATTCCCTATAAATTCACCCCTCATCCCTTCTTTAAATCTTCGGAACGAATGGGAAGACTTCTGATTCGTTTACCCGTCACCGCAAAAATGGCATTGCAGACAGCAGGTGCAATCGGTGGTACGCCGGGCTCCCCCACTCCTCCAGATTTTTCTTCACTTGAAACAATATGAACTTCTACAAGGGGCATTTCACTAAGGCGCAATATGGGATAATCATGGAAGTTGCTCTGTTCCACCCTGCCATTCTGGAAGGTGATTTTACCATAGAGAGCGGCGGAAAGACCGAAAACGATTCCCGATTCCATCTGCGCCTTTATGGTGTCTGGATTGACGATCTTACCACAATCAATTGCGCATACGACTCGATGCACACGGACTTCTCCTTCTGCGCTTACGGAGACCTCCGCGACTTGAGCGATGAAGCTACCAAAGGATTCGTGCACGGCGATGCCGCGGCCGCGGCCCTTCGGCAGCGGTCTGCCCCACCCGGATTTCTCCGCAGCAAGCTTCAGCACGCCGTCATGGCGGGGATGTTTGACGAGAAGTTTACGACGGAACGCATAGGGGTCCTTGCCCGTCTCATGGGCCACCTCATCGATGAAACTTTCAACGACAAAAGCGGTGTGAGAATGGCCAACCGAGCGCCACCACTGCACGGGCACACCGATTTTCGGGCTGTGCAGGTCGACAAGAATATTTGGAATCTCGTAAGGAATCTCTTTAGCTCCTTCGACTGATGCCGGATCCACATCTGCCTTCGGATCGAAGGGCGTCCCGCTGAGAATGGACTGCCCGACAATGGTGTGCTGCCAGGCGATCACATTCCCTTTGCCGTCGAGTCCTGCAGCGATTTGATCATACCACATAGGCCGGTAATAACCACCCTTGGTATCGTCCTCGCGAGTCCAGATCACCTTGACCGGCTTCTTCACCACCTTGGCAACCCGCGCCGCCTCAGTGACAAAATCCGACTGCGGATTTGCGCGCCGGCCAAAACCACCACCCAGAAACGTGGTGTGAATTTTAACCTGCTCGGGTTTTAGACCCACGACGCTGGCCGCACTATTCCGATCCACTGTCTGAAACTGAGTCCCGGTCCAGATCTCACAACTTTCCGAACGCAAATCGACCAGGCAATTCAAAGGCTCCATACAGGCGTGGGCAAGGTAGGGAACTTCATACTCCGCCTTCAGTTGTTTTGCTGCGTTCGAGAGGACGGATTCAGGGTTACCTCCTTTCCTCGCAACGGCCCCAGGACTCTTAGCCAAATTCATGTACTGTTCCCGCATTCCAGATGTGGAGTGGGCAGCGAGGGTCCCTTCGTCCCATACAACCTCCAAGGCATTGCGGCCCTTATTGGCTGACCAGAAGTTATCCGCGATCACAGCTACTCCGGAATCGATCTGAAGCACTTCTTTAACGCCGGGCACAGCTTTTGCTTTATCAGCACTAAAGTTCTTCATTCTTCCTCCGAACACAGGAGCCCGGGCCACGACGGCAGTGAGCATACCGGGGACCCTGGCGTCGATGCCAAAAATCGCTTTCCCATTCGTTTTTTCTGGGGTATCAAGGCGTCTTCTGGGCTTTCCAATGATTTTGAAATCTTTCGGTTCTTTCAGCGCGACGCTTTTCGGCGGCTCCATTTGAGACGCCTTCTCAACTAATTTGCCATAAGAAATTTTTCTTTGGGTTGGGTTGTGAATGACAAATCCTTTCTCGGCCCGGCAGCTCCCTGGATCGACCTTCCAGATATCGGCTGCGGCCTTCACCAGCATCGCTCTTGCTGTAGCTCCTGCTTTCCGCAACCTCTCCCATTCGCTCCAAACACTTGTGCTTCCACCAGTTCCCTGGACTCCCCATTCGGTATGGTTATACGCTGGATCAACAGGTGCAGACTCGACGCGGATCTTTGACCAGTCGACTTCAAGCTCCTCGGCGACAAGCATTGGAAGAGAAGTGTATACACCTTGACCCATTTCCGACTTATTCACGATGATGGTCACCATTTCGTCCGTTCCAATTCGGATAAATGCATTTGGCATAAAGGGGCCTCCTGTTGGGTTTGATACCCCGCTTAAAGATTCTCGAAGAGGAAGGTAAAAACCAAGTATCAGTCCCCCACAAATGAGGGTACCCGTTTTGAGAAAGTCGCGGCGACCCATGTTAAGAATCTCTCTCATTTCGCACCTCCTTTAGCCATCATTCTGGCTGCTCGATGAATCGCACGGCGAATGCGCTGATAGGTACCACAGCGACAGAGAATCCCGGACATGGCACCATCAATGTCGGCATCACCCGGTTTAGGATTTGTTTTCAGCAAGGCAACAGCTTCCATGATCTGTCCCGATTGGCAATAACCGCACTGGGGTACATCGTCAGCGATCCAGGCCTCTTGGATTGCCTTGCCCTCTTTTGTCTTGCCAATCCCTTCGATCGTTGTGATCCTTCTGCCGTCAACGGAAGATACAGGTGTGACACAGGAACGGATTGCCTCCCCATCGACATGAACGGTACAGGCACCGCAAAGTGCCATGCCACAGCCATATTTCGTTCCTGTCAGCCCAATTGTCTCTCGGAGCACCCAGAGAAGGGGTGTGTCTGGACCAACATCGACTTCATACTTTTTCCCATTTATATCAAGAGAGATCATAAGTTGCCTCCTTTCACCCTCACCCCATCCCTCTCCCCGGCGGGGAGAGGGGAGGGTGAGGGGCTCTTGGGTCGGTTCTTCTGAAGGAATTGAAGCTCCCCGGCCACAGGCCGGGGCTTCCCGGCAATGTAATGTCATATTATATTGCGCCCCTTTACCCCGCCTACCTGCCTACCGGCAGGCAGACAAGGCGGGGCTTGCGGGGCACTTTCCGACCAAGATATTCTATGAACGGACAACCGATAGAGTAAATGGGGTAAACAGTGTATTTGGTGCGGTCCTGCACTGTATTTCTTCAGTCTCATATCCGCTTGTCTTTCAGTTGGCGGGGTTGAAAAACCCCAGCTGCCGCGATAGGCGGGACATTCATGTCCCGCCATCTTCTGATTTCATAAGGCGAGCGTGGGAATGACCATTGCTTCTAATCATCTCTGGGTTTAGATTCTTCGGGGACGATGGTAAGATTCAACTTTTCTGTTTGTCGTATGATCGTCAGCGACGTCTTCACTCCCACCTTCTCTTCTGTTAACATCCTGTGCAAATCATCAATACCGAATACCGGCTGACCATCAAAACCGACGATGATATCCCCCTCGGATAAACCCGCCCTCTGTGCCGGACTATTCTCTTCTAAGGATACGACCAGGATGCCACTTTCAACTGGCAGATGATAGAATCGCACGACGCGGCGAAGAAGCGGGACGTTCTGACCTCCGAGCCCGATATAGCTCCGCTTTATTTTGCCTTCTTTAATGAGTCGCCCCGCGACAAATTTGGCTGTGTTAATTCCAATGGCAAAACAGATCCCTTGCGCAGCAAGAATCATAGCTGTATTGACGCCGATGACATCTCCCCGGGAAGTCACCAGCGGACCGCCCGAGTTTCCGGGATTCAAGGCAGCGTCGGTTTGGATGATATTGTCGATGAGACGACCTGATATCGACCTGAGCGAACGTCCAAGCGCGCTGACCACTCCTGAAGTCACGGTGCACTGGAAGCCGTAAGGATTGCCAATGGCAACGACCAACTGCCCCACTCGTATTTTCTGGGAATCCCCTAAGGGTGCGGCCAAAAAATTTGACCCATTGACCCTGACCACTGCCAGATCCGTGTCCGGATCCTCTCCAACCATGTCTCCGTCAAAATGACGTCCGTCCGGCAGGGTCACTATCATCTTGTCAGCCTGATGCACGACGTGACTATTCGTCAAGATGAAACCGTCTGGCGTAAAGATAAACCCTGAGCCATTGCCGCGCAGTTCCTCGGGAGAACGAAAAGGGGTGATCTGCCTTCCCTTCGATGTCTTACGGACATCAATGTTCACAACAGCGGGACTG
>Ga0326726_10003272_pt1 | contig 14868 bp, 10 predicted proteins | sample MHFenrmetagenome_2_FD_207603 | JGI IMG/M metagenome (GOLD analysis project Ga0326726, IMG submission 207603) | Lab enriched peat soil microbial communities from Michigan Hollow, Ithaca, NY, United States - MHF15MN | ecosystem: Environmental > Terrestrial > Soil > Wetlands > Peat | place: USA...
CCAGCGACGGTCGTCAAGCGCGATCACGCTGACCTCTAACTATTAATTATGGGACAGGGCATGTGTCCAATATTGCCCTTCTTGTGTCCAATAATCTTCTGGTCCGATTTTGAAGTTCCTGATTCACTTAATCTAAGCGATTAGGGCGTTCCCTTAAGTGCGCCGGGAGTTATGCGGCATGGCGCAAGGACGCGGCTTGCTCCAGGCCGCGCGCGGGCAGCAACTCCATGAAGCCATGAGCCGAGACCTTACTGAGGGAGCGGTCAGCGCAGGAGCGCGGTGGACATCGGGGTGATATCTGCCGACTGCGCCGGCTGCCTGTGTTTGCGGGTTTAGCGGTTCGATCTCGAGATGACAACAGCCGTGATCCGGCGCACGTCGGCACGGTATCACCTCGATGGCCTACCAGCGACTGCTCTTACCCCGCTCGCACCCGCACCGTCTCACCAATCGTGTTCATGATGTAGCGCAGATGGTCGTAGTCCGGATGGCGCACGCGCATCCACGCGTTCGCCATGTAGCCGGCCTCGATCGGCTGTGTCGGCGTGCCGGCGGATGGCAGGTGCGCGGCGACGATGCATTCGCCGAATTCGCGACCGATGCGATCCACGCCTTCGTACCCGACGATGCGCCCATCGCGATCCGGCCGCAGCGCGATCATGCCGCACGCATAGCGGCGCGACGGGCGCTGGCCGATGCGCCCGTGGACCAACGCCATCGCCCACTCGCGGTAGATGTCGAACTCGTTACCCGCGTTGTACACATCCCACTGGCCGACGCCGGGTGGGCGGCAGCCGATCTCGGAGAACTTCAGGCCCTTGGGGCCGAAGAACCATTCCATGTGCGTCGCGGAGCTGCCGATGCCGAGCGCCTTGATGACCTGGCGCGCCAGCTGTTTGACTTCGTCGTAGCCCGGTGCATCGACGCGATTGGTGGCGACGATCTGTGGCGAGATCCAGCGCTCGCGCATCGCCTCGAGCACGTTCGGGTAATAGTGGCTGATGAACTCGTGCACGACCTCACCGCGAATCGTCAGCGTGTCGAGAAATCCCTCGTGGCCTTCGATGAACTCCTCCACTGCCACTGACTGGCCGCGATCGATGCCGAATTCCCGGATCGCGTGTTCCAGCTCCACATCACTGGAGACCTTGGTCGTTCCCGCGGCGCCCGCGCCGGCGCGCGGCTTGAAGATGAGCGGATAGCCTACTCGCGCGGCAAACTCGCGCGCTTCCTGCGGTGATTCAATGCTGCTCGACTGCGCGCAAGGAACGCCCGCGGCACGCAGCACTTCCTTCATCGTTGGCTTATCGCGGCACAGCCAGGCGGTGCGTACGCTGGTGCCAGGAATACCGCAGGCTTCGCGCACCTTGGCGGTCGGCATGATGTGCGCTTCGACCGTGGCTTCGAGTCGATCAACCCAGACTCGCTTCTGGACGCGTCGCACCGCTTCGAGGAGCGAAGGCTCGTGCACGACCGACTGCACCTGCTCGTAGTCCGCCAGCCAGTGGCGCAGCTCGCCATCGAGGTAGCCGATCGGCCGCTCGCCGATGCCAACTACGCGCGCACCGACCGAGTGCAGGCCGCGTACGAATTCGCGCTGGTTATGGGGAAATGCGGGCTCGACGAAGATGACGTTCATGCACCCACCAGTCGCGCATAGAGATCAACGTACTGCGCGCCCTGCCGTTCCCACGAAAAATCCTGTGCCATGCCGTTGAGCATGATGCGGGTCCACACCGCACGATTCTGATACAGATCTACGGCCGCGCTTATTGCCCACGACACTGCCTGGCCGGTGTAGTCGTCGAAGACGATGCCGGTGCCGGAGCCGGTGTCCGGATCGTACAGCTGTACCGAATCGGCGAGTCCGCCCGTGCGCCGTACGATCGGCACCGTGCCGTACCTGAGACTGTACATCTGGTTGAGCCCGCTTGGCTCGTACAGCGAGGGCATCAGGAAGATGTCGCTCGCGGCTTCGATCAGGTGCGCGAGCTTCTCGCTGTAGCCGCGATGAAACACCACCTTGCCGTGGTGCGCACGCTGCAGGCTGGTGAAGAATTCCTCGTAACGCGGTTCCCCGCTCCCGAGCACGATCAGCCGCAGATTGTGACGCGCGAGCGCGCGCGGGAGCGCGTCGAACAGCAGGTCGATGCCCTTCTGCACGGTCAGGCGCGAGACCATGCCGAGGAGCGGCACGCGTCGGCCGAGCTCGAGCTTGAGCGTGCGCATCATGAACTGCTTGATGCGCGTCTTGCCGGCGAGATCCTCGGCGCTGTAGTGATGCGGCAGGTGCGGATCCGTTGCCGGATTCCATTCCGCGTAGTCGACGCCGTTGAGGATGCCGAGCAGCGCAGTACCGCGCGCGCGCAGGTCGGCTTGCAAGCCCATGCCGTACCGGTCGGTGCAGATCTCGCGCGCGTACGTCGGGCTCACCGTGGTGATGACACCCGCGTACATGATGCCGTGGCGCAGTGAGTTGATGCGTCCCGCGCGCAGCTCATCCTGATGCAGCAACGCCTGCGCATCGCCGAGCCCCAGATCGCTAACCGACGCAGCGGGGAAGACTCCCTGGTAGCCGATGTTGTGAATGGTGAACACGGTGCGCGTGCTGGCGAACAGGCGATCCCAGGCGTAGACCGAACGCAGATAGAGCGGTGCAAAGGCGGTATGCCAGTCGTTGCAGTGAAGAATCTGCGGCGCAAAGCCAAGGCGCTGGCAGCTCTCAATCGCCGCACGCGTGAGCAGCAAGAAGCGCAGGTGCTCATCGGGCGCGGCGGTGTAGATACCGGGGCGCTGATAGAGTGCCGGGCAGTGGACCAGGTGAATGGGAAGCGCGGAACCGGGCAGGCGCGCGCTGACGAGCGAGAAATGGCAGCGATGAGTTCCGAGCTGGACCGGAACATCTTTCACCGCATCGAGGGGCGTGAGCTCGAGCTTGCTGGTGTCGATGCTGGAATAGAACGGCAGGAACAGTCGCACATCATGTCCGGCCGCGTGCAGGTAACGTGGCAGCGCGCCGGAGACGTCAGCGAGGCCGCCCGTCTTTGCCAGGGGCGCGACCTCGGAGGCGACGAAACAGATCCGCAGTGGCGCGGGCATGCGCGGCAGTCTAACCTGCGCGGACCCGATGCCCCACACGTGACGCCACGACGATGGTGATCCTGCTCATCTCTCCCGGCTATCCGGCGGACATGCCGCAGTTCACGCGCGGCCTTGCAGAAGTCGGCGCGACGGTGCTCGGCGTTGGCGATCAATCACCAGGCGCGCTTCCCGAACTCGTACGCAAGTCCCTTACCGGCTACCTGCATGTGCGCTCGCTTTGGGATGACGCCGCGGTCGCGGAGGAACTACGCAACTGGCTGCGCGGACGCCCGCTCGACCGCATCGAATGCCTTTGGGAGCCCGGCATGCTGCTCGCGGCCCGGCTGCGCGAGGCACTCGGCGTTCCGGGGCTCAGCATCGAGCAGACCGTGCCGTTTCGCGACAAGGAACGCATGAAACAGGTGCTTGATGGCGCCGGCATCCGCACGCCGCGGCACGTCGCCGCCAACAGCGTCGCGCAATGTTGGGAGGCGGCCGAGCGCATTGGCTTTCCATTGATCCTCAAGCCGATTGCGGGCGCGGGTTCGGCGGACACCTATCGGGTCAATGATCCGGATGAGCTGCGCGATGCGCTGGGACGTTTGCAGCACGTGCCGATGGTGAGCGTCGAGGAATTCGTCGACGGTGAAGAGTTCACGTTCGACACGATCACCATCGACGGGCACATTGCGTACTACAACATCGCCTGGTACCGGCCGCGGCCGCTGATCGCGCGCTCCAACGAATGGATCAGCCCGCAGGTGATTGCATTGCGTCAGGTGGATCAGCCCGATCTGGCCGGCGGCGTGCGCATGGGGCACGACGTGATTCGCGCGCTCGGCTTCCAGAGCGGTTTCACGCACATGGAGTGGTATCGCAAGGCCGATGGCGAAGTCGTGTTCGGCGAGATCGGTGCGCGTCCCCCGGGGGCACACCAGGTCGATCAGATGAATTACGTGTGCGACTTCGACGTGTTCCGCGAGTGGGCAAATGCCGTGGCCCATGGCCGCTTCGGCACCGTGATCGAGCGACGCTACAACGTCGCGACGATCTACAAGCGCGCGCAGGGCTCTGGCAGGATCCGCGCCATCGACGGGCTTGACGACATCCAACGCCGCTTTGGCTCCGCCATCGTGTGGAACACACTGCTGCCCATCGGCGCCCCGCGCCGCAACTGGAAGCAGACGCTGGTGTCGGACGGCTTCCTCATGCTGCGTCACCCGGACCTGGAGACGACGCTGCGCATGGCAGATACCGTCGGCACCGATCTGAGGCTGCGCGCCGGCTAGTAAGTCGTGCAGCTGCGCTACGAGCCGCGCGTCGCATTCCGAAGTTCGTGCGTCACACGAGCTCGCGCAGGTACTTGGGCAGCATCTCTCGCCACGTGACCCAGTTGTGGTGGCGATCCTTGCCCCACAGGTCCACGCGGTTCGGAATGCCCTTGGCGCCCAGCACGTTGGCAATGCGCCAGGACTCGCCCGGGTCCTCCCAGTCTCCTTCGCCGGTAGGTATCACGATGAAGCGCCGGCGCAGCTGCTCGAGCTGCGGCCCTTCTTCGAGTCCCGGCAGGTAGTGGAGCGGGGAGGAGAAGTAGAAGTCCTGGTTGAACTTGCCGTTGAGGTACTTGGACAGATCGAAGGTGCCACTCATCGCCACGGCCAGCTTGAAGACGTCGGGGTGCCGGCAGATGCTCGCCACGGCGTTGAAGGCGCCGATGGATGCGCCCGTTGCGACCACCTCGATGTCGCGGGAATTGCAATCCTCGCGGATCAGCCCCACCACCTCGTTGTAGAGGTACGCATCGAAGAGGTTCTGCACGCGCGAGCAATATTCGGGCGAATGGCTGCCCTGTAGCCACGTCTTACCGGCGATGCTGTCGACGGAGTACACCTTGATGCGTCCGGCATCGATGAGATCGCCGAGCACGCGGATCAAGTGAAACCGCTCGACCTCCTCGTAGTCCCCGCCTGCCGTCGGAAACAGCAGCACCGGCGTGCCGAAATGTCCCCAGCGCACCACGCGTGCGGGCTCGGGAAGGCGCGGTGTGTTCCAGGCCCAGTTCTTCTTGTCCACGGTTCCCCGCAGCGGGCTCGCGCCCGGTTGTCTTCCTTCAGATCGCGAGTGGAGCCTTGCCTTCCGCCTTGCGCCACTCCTGGATGCGATCGAAGAACAGCTCGGTGAAGGGTTCGATCTCGTGCGCCGGGTACAGCGCCGTCACTTTCTTGCGCACGGCGTCGCGCGCCTCGGCGCTGCCGAAGAAATCGTCGGCGACCGCGTCCAGGTGCGCCAGATGCTGCGTGCAGAATTCCCGGAAGGCGTCGCTCGCGAAGTGCTCGTGCGCGAGCAGGGCGTAGCCGCGCAGTTTCTCGTGCGGCGACAAGTCCCGGGCGGCGATCTTGAAATAAGGCTCCCAGTCGAGATTCCGGCGCATGGCGCGCTTGGTCGCCGCGCAGAAGATCGACCAGCGCAGGTTCGACTTGATGAGCCATGGAAAATGATAGTGGAGCGAAGTCACTTGGGAGTCTGGGCAGGCGTTGGCGAAATCGATCGGATACCACTCCCCGCTCTTGAGCAGCGCCTCGCAGGAGTTGAAATCCCAGCCGAAGAACGCGTTGATCGTGAGCGTGATGTCCTCTAGCTTGCGCTGCTCGGCGGACGACAGGAAGTCGCGATCCATGCGGTAACGATCGTGCAGCGGTGCCGACGGGTCGTAGTTCACCACCCGGGTCTGCGGGCCGAGGCCGATGCAGCGCACGAACTTGTCGTACGGAATCACGCCGGCCTGCAGGTGCATGATCTTGGTGCCGCTCACCTCGTATGCCGCGCGCAACGCCGGTTCGTTGTCGATCTTGGTGACCCCGACCCAGCCGCCGCCGTCGTAGGGTTTCATGAAGAGCGGATAACCGATCTGCTTGCCGATGGTGCCGATGTCGAACAGCCGCGCGTAGCGCTGCAGTGTCGCGTCGAGATCGGCGGACTTGTCGTAGGCCTTGGGCGGCACCATCCAGGTCTCGGGAATCGGCAGTCCCAGGCGCATCATGGCGCAGTAGGTGGCGTGTTTCTCATTCGCCTGGATCGACCATGGGTTGTTGAACACGTACAAGTCGTCCAACACGACCGCCTTTTTGATCCACTCGCGGCTCACGTGATACCAGTGCGTCAGCCGATCGATGACGACGTCGTAGCGGCAGGGCTGGCACAGGTCGAAGGGCTCGATGGTCACGCGGCTCACGTCGAAGCCGAGCGTGTCGCCCTTCCAGGGAATGTTGAGCTTGAGCCGGCGCATGATCTCTTCGAAGCAGATCGGCCAGCAGATGTCCGCGCCGAGGGAGAGTCCGATGTGGCGGGTCAGGTGGGCCATCAGCTATTCATACACCATCCACAGCGGCCCCGGAAACAGCCATGAGAGACCGGTCCGCAGCCGGTCGCGCCAGTTCTCCCAGTTGTGGCCGTCGCGCACTTCCTCGTACCGAACCTCGATCCCCTGCTGGTTGAGGAGTGGAACGATCGAGCGGTTCTCGTAGATCAGCGATTCATAGATGCCGCAGCTCAGGAACATTCGGTCCGCCGGGCGTCCCGGTGCGGCGCGAAATTCGTTGACGAAGCGCGCGACCGGATCGAAGACCGGCCCGCGCCGGTGGTGGCCGATGTCGGAGAAGGCAAAAGAGCCCGACTGCAGCAACAACCGCCCAAACAGGGCCGGGTAGCGCCACGCAGCGTGGAGCGACGCAACAGCGCCGAAGCTCGCGCCCATCAGGCCGCGGCCGCCCGGCTCTTCGAGCAGCGGGTAGCGGGTTCGCATCAGCGGCAGGACTTCCTCGGCCAGGAAGCGCGCGTGGCGGACGTCGCCCGCATACTCGGCCAGGCGGTCGGGCGACTGGCACATGCACACGATCATCGGGGGGATTTCGAGCCGATGGATCAGGTTGTCGAGCACAGTCTTCAGGTGCGCAAAGCGCAGGTAGTCCTCACCGTCGTGTGCGATCAGGAGCGGATAGTGACGACTGCGCCTGAAGCGAGCCGGAATGTAGACCCGCAGGCGTCGCTTCGAGCCCAGGGCGATGCTGCTCAACGTCAGCTCTTCCAAGGCTCCCAGTCGCGCCTGCGCGTCGGGCACAGTCCAGGCGGGGCGCTCATAGCCATAGCCCTGGCAAACCGAGTTCGCACCAAACGGATCGGCAGCCTTGACCGGATTCAACGGATCGGTGATCCACTCGTTGTCGGCGCCGCGCACGATCTCGAACTTGTATTCGATGCGCGAGTTCGCCGGCAGGTCGATGCGCAGCACCCACAGATCGGTATCCGCGACGCGCTCGAGCGGCTGCGCGGTCGGCAATCCGTGGATCCAGCAGCGCAGCAGCACGGCATCCGCAGCGCCGCGGTACACGAACGTCACACCTGTCGGGTCGACCAGCGGAAAGCGATTCGCAGCGATGAAGGTGTCGACCGATTCGGGTGTCGGGCGCTCGACCGCAAGCAGATCGCGCAGGCTCACAATCATGCGGAACGCACCTCGGCGAGCGCACCTGCGCGGCTCAGCTGCCAGGAGGCATAGGCGCCGGTCAGCCGGCCGGAGCGCCAGTGCACCAACGATCCCGCATCGAGCGTGAGACAGCGCGCTGGTGCGAAGCGGCGCACGAGCAGCGATACCTTGTCGTAATCGTGCAGGGCGAGGCGCGTCTGTGCCGAGGGCAGCGGTATCACGCCGCGCGCGAGCCCGAGCCCGGTGTCGAACACTTCGGCGATGCCGGCGCCCTGGGGCGGATGATCGTGAAACAGCACGATGCGCTCGCTGAGCGCCATTGCGCCCGCGGACCACGCCGCGATGGTCTTGCCAGCGAGCAGGCGCTGCAGGTCGAACAAGCGCAGCCGGTTTGCGAGCACTGCGACGTGACCGCCGGCGATCAATATGGCTGCCGCGCCCTGGATCAGGCCGCGCAGCGCCTTGATGTGCGGCACCACGCTTGCGCGCTGCTGTACGCGCAGCCCGCGGCGGAAGGCCGCGTGCTCATGCTCGATGTGGCACAGGTGCTCGCGGTCCAATGCGCGCAGGACGTGCAGGGCGGAGCGCCGCGCGCGGCGTACCAGGCGCGGATCGCCGTCGCGCTCGAGCAGCTCGCGCGTTGCTTCCATCGCGTGCGCCAGGCGCAACCGGTACAGGTTCTGCATCTCGCGCAGCCGGAGCTGGCGCGCGCGGTATGCACTGTGCAGCTCCTGGTCGGCCGCAAACACTTCCTCAGCACGGGCGTACAGGGCCAGGTCCGTAACCGGTACCGCGACGTGAGCACGCAGCTCGTCGATTTCTCCTTCGCGCTCCTGCCAGCCGGCCGAAATCGATACCAGCGGCCCAGTGATCGCCAGCTCGCGCAGCGCAGCGCCCAGGTTGGGCTCGCGGAACTGCGGCCCGAGGAAAATCACATCGGCCATGGCGCGCATGATAACGGACCGGCCGCGCCGCCTGTTGAGATGCACGCGCGTTGGCCGGATGATTGCGCGTCCTTATGTCTTCTACGGGTGCCTCGTGACGACACGCGTGCTGCTGTTCCTGGTCGGCCTGCTGGCCGCAAGCGTCGCCAGTTCGGCGAGTGGGGTTCTCGCACCGGAGTCGCTCCTCGACTGGCAGTTCGTCGGCGACCCGCAGATCTCCCCTGACGGTCAGCGCATCGTGTATGTGCGCGTGAGCGTCGATCGCGAGCGCGATGACTACTCACGCGAGCTGTGGATGGCGAGCGGCGGCGGCGCACCGCGTGCGCTCACCTCCGGAGGCAACGATTCCTCGCCCCATTTCTCGCCCGATGGCCGCTTGCTCGCCTTCGTTTCCGGCCGCGGCGAAAAGCGCCAGATCTATATCCTCGATCTCGCGGGCGGTGAGGCGTGGCCGCTCACCGTCGATGAAGAAGGCGTCGGTGCTTTCGCGTGGTCGCCGGACGGCAGGCGCATTGCGTACAGCTCACGCACCGCGCTCTCCGGGGATCCCGGCTACGAGAGCGCGAAGCAGCCGCCCAAGGACAAGGATCACCCGCCGGCACGGCCGCCGTTCGTGACGGAAGACTTGATTTATCGCTACGACGGCACGCCGGGCTATCGCAACGTCAAGCGCACGCAGATCTGGGTTGTGAACACGCTGGCAGGACCGAAGCAGCCCGGCCAGCGCATTACCCGCACGTCCTTCAACGTGGGCGAGCCTGTGTGGTCGGCCGATGGACGCGCGGTCCTGTTCAGCGCCAACGGCCGCGAAGATGCCGACTACGCCATGGAGGACAGTGAAATCTACATCGTTCCGGCCGACGGCAGCTCGGCGCCGCGCGCACTCACGGATCGGCGCGGACCCGACGCCGACCCGCTGCCGTCACCGGATGGCAAGTGGATTGCGTTTACCGGCTTTGACGAAGCGACGCCCCCGCGCGGCACCAGCGTTACGAACCTCTACGTCATGCGCCCCGACGGCACGCAGGTGCGCGAGCTCGCCGCAGCGCTCGATCGCAGCGTCGGCGAAACCATGCTGACCGATGTTACGGCGCCGGCGGTCAACGGGCGGCGCATCGCGTGGTCCGCGGATTCGCGGCGCATACTGTTCGGTGCCACCGATCGCGGCCAGGGACGGCTCTTCAGTGTCGACGTCGCGAGCGGCACGCATACCGAGCTCAGCCACCTGCGACAGGGTGAAGTGCGCGATTTCAGCGTAAGCCGCAACGGCGTGGTCGCGGCGGCGTTCAGCGCTCCGGCGCAGCCGACCGAGATCTATCAGTTCCCCGCCGGCGCCGCCGACAAGCCCTGGCATCGTGTGTCTGCGCACACCGTGGAGCTCGCACCCGCCGCCGGGTTCTCCGACTACGAGGAAATCATCTTCAATTCCTTCGATGGCCGGCCGATCCAGGGCTGGATCATCAAGCCGCCGGGGTTCGACGCGAATCGCAAGTACCCGTTGATTCTCTATATCCACGGCGGCCCGCACGCGATGTACGGCACCGGCTTCTTCCACGAGTTCCAGATGCTCGCGCAGGCGGGCTACGTATTGCTCATCACCAACCCGCGCGGCAGTACCGGCTACGGCGAGGCGTTCGCGAACATCATTCAATATCACTACCCCGGCGATGACTTCCGCGACCTGATGACGGGCGTCGACCAGATGCTGGCGCGCGGCTACATCGACGAGAAGCGGCTCGGCGTGGCGGGCGGCAGCGGCGGTGGATTGTTGACGAGCTGGACCGTCGGGCAGACCGGGCGCTTCGGCGCCGCGGTGGTCGAGCGCGCCGTGACCAACTGGTTCAGTTTCGTGGGCACGACCGATCTCAACTACTACTTCGTCACGCACTGGTTTCGCGATTACCCCTGGCGCGACGGCGCGGACTACCTCGCGCGCTCGCCGCTCTCACACGTCGACAACGTGACGACGCCCGTGCTCGTTATTCACAGCGAGCAGGATTACCGCACGCCCCTCGACCAGGGACTGCAGTTCTACACCGCGCTCAAGATGCTGAAGAAGCCTGCCAGGCTCGCGGTGTTCCCCGACTCCTCGCACGGCCTGAGCCGGGAAGGGCGACCGAGCCTGCGTGTGGCGCGGTTGAAGCTGATACGGGACTGGTTCAACGAGAAGTTGAGCGCGCAGGCGCCGCAGGGCAAGGAAGAGCAGGCTGCGAAGGCGAACGTCGAGTAGCTCAGTGCTGCTACCGGCCGTATCGTTCAGTCGTCGCCGCTGCCGTTGATCTTTCGCGTTCGCGCTGCGTCGGGCGCCGCCGGCGCCGCCTCCTGCTGCGCCACCAGGCGGTCGATACTCTGAAGCTCGCCGGCTCCGCTCTCCTGTCCGGCGCCGCCATGGACGCGGATGATGGACTCGAGCAGTTGCGCCGAGAGCATCGGCTGACCGAACTGCTCCTGCTCTGAGATCACATGCAGCAGTACGAGACGCGTGATATCCGCGCCGGTCTTGTCCTCGATCACGCGGATCTTTTCCCCCGCGACGATGAGGGTGCGGATGTCCTCAAGAGTGACATGCCGGCTAGTCGTTGAATCGTACAGCCGCCGATTCGCGTACTTCTTGATGGTACGTTCGTCGCCCATGCAAGCCAGTGTACCCCAATCACCCTGCGGTACTTGAGAACTGGCCGCGAAGTCGTAACTATAGCCGTCCGGCAGCCCATACAAGCGAGCCTGCAGACTCGCAAGGGGTCACGATGATCTACGACAGCATACTGGGCACCATCGGCAAGACACCGATCGTGCGCATCAACCGACTCGCGCCGTCACACGTCACGATGTATGTGAAATGCGAGTTCTTCAATCCGCTGGCATCGGTCAAGGACCGCTTGGCGATCGCCATCATCGAAGACGCGGAGCGCCGCGGAACCATTCGTCCGGGGCAGACGGTGGTCGAGGCGACGTCCGGCAACACCGGCATCGCGCTCGCCATGGTGTGCGCCGCCAAGGGCTATCCTTTCGTCGCGACCATGGCCGAGAGCTTCTCGATCGAGCGGCGCAAGATCATGCGCATGCTGGGCGCCCGGGTGATTCTCACTCCGGCCGCGGAGCGCGGCACGGGCATGGTGCGCAAGGCCGAAGAGCTCGCGAAGCAGCACGGCTGGTTCCTGGCGCGCCAGTTCGAAAACCCGGCGAACCCGGAGTACCACCGCAATACGACGGGTCCCGAAATCCTCAGCGATTTCGCCGGTAAGCGGCTCGATCACTGGGTGACGGGGTGGGGCACGGGCGGAACGCTGACGGGCGCCGGCGAGATGATCAAGCTGGCGCGGCCCGAAGTGCGCATCACGGTGAGCGAGCCGGACGGTGCGGCGCTGCTCTCGGGACGCGAGTTCAAGCCCCACAAGATCCAGGGCTGGACACCCGACTTCATTCCCGCCGTCCTCAATCGCGAAGTGGCCGACGAGATCCTCACGGTGACCGATCAGGAGGCGATCGACACTGCGCGCGCACTCGCGAAGAGCGAGGGCATTTTCTGCGGCATCTCTTCCGGCGCGACGTTCGCTGCGGCCCTGAAAGTGGCGGGCAAGGCGAAGAAGGGTGACGTGATCCTCGCCATGCTGCCCGATACCGGCGAGCGCTACCTCACTACGGCATTGTTCGAGGGGGTTCCAGACGGCTCGGATGCCGAGCTCTGAAACGAACCCTGAATTAAGGACTCTTAAGGCTCCGCGAATCGGCCCTCAAGCCGGGGTGGCGTAGGGTGTCACCGTCCCGGCACGCGGCGTTTCATTTCCTGCATGCAACAGAGGCTCCGAACCAGCGGGCTCAGCTCCGGGCCCGTACGGGCCGCGCTGAGCATTGGCGCGCTGATCCTGGTCACCGTCGCGCTCGAGAAATCGCTCCGCGGGTTGACCTGGGCACACCTGCGCGCCGACATCCATGCGCTGTCGTGGGGTCAGCTTGCGGCCAGCGTCGCCGCGACGCTCGCAAGCTACGCACTGCTCACCATCTTTGACTGGCAGGGGCTGCGAGCCGTCGGCCGCAAGGTATCGCAGCTGCGCATGATCGGCACCGCCTTCATGGCCAACGCGCTCGGTCACTCGCTGGGCTTCGCCTCGCTCACGGGCGGCGCGATTCGCCTCAAGGGCTACGGCGACTCGGGCTGCACGGCGGGCGAGGTGGGCCAGATCGTCTTTCACACTACCACCGGATTCCTGATCGGCGCCTGGGCACTCGCCGCGCTCACCGCCGCGCTGGTGCCGCAGCAGCTGGCGGCCGTGCTTTGGGGCGGGATCGGGCTGTGGCGCACGCTGGGACTTGCGGCGCTCGCGGCACTGCTCGCGATGCTGCTGGTGCTGCGAGCGACGCCGTTCCCGGTGCGATGGCGCAAGTTTCGCCTCACGCTGCCCTCGCGCCGCGACGCGAGCCTCGCGCTCGCGGTCAGCATCGTAGAGCTCGGCTGCGCGGCGGCCGCGCTCTACGTGCTCCTGCCCGATGCGGCGGACGTGAGCTTCGGTAATTTCATCGGCCTCTATCTCATCGCCGTGCTCGTGGGACTCATCTCGACGGTCCCGGCGGGACTCGGCGTATTCGAGTGGACACTGCTGCGCTTTCTGCCACAGGTGAACACGAGCGAGCTGCTCGCATCGATACTCGTCTATCGCATCATCTATTACGTCCTGCCGCTCGTGATCGGGATCGTCGCGCCAGCCGCAGTGATGTTCCGCAACCGCGGTCGCACCATCGGTCGCCTGCTGGGAGAGATGACTCCCGCCCTCGCTGCGGTCGCGGTATTCGGTGCGGGCGCGTGGCTCCTGCTTGCAGGCTCGCTGCCGCTGCCGCGCGAGGCGCGCGGCGACACACCGCTCGCACTGCTCGAAATCTCGCACCTTACCGCGAGCCTCCTCGGCGTCGCGCTGCTCGTGCTCGCGCGCGGCATCCAGCAGCGCAATCACGGCGCATGGGTGCTGACCTTCGGCGCGCTCTCGATCGCCGCGGTGCTGTCGACCCTGCGACGCGACCCGCCGCTGCTCACGGCCGCGGTGATCGTGCTCGCACTTGCCTTGTGGATCGGCCGGCGCCGCTTCTACCGGCCGGCATCCCTGTTCGAGGCGCGGTTCTCCTGGATCTGGTGGCGCAACGTCATCATCGTGATCTTCGGTACGGCGTGGCTGATGCTGTTCGCGTACCGGCACGTGCCGTACCAGCATGAGCTGCTCTGGCAGTTCGAGGCGGCGGGCGATGCGCCGCGGGCGCTGCGCGCCCTGGTCGTGGTGGTGGTCGTGCTGTCAGCGATCGCGCTGCGTCAGCTGCTGCGGCCCGCGCGCGGCGTCGAAGGGATGCCGGACAGCGCAACTCTCGATGCGCTCAAGCCGGTGCTCGATAGCGTGACCGAGACGCAGCCGCTCCTCGCCTACCTCGGCGACAAGGCGATCCTGAGCACGACGGACAAGCACGGCTTCATCATGTACCAGAGCATCGGACATTCCTTGATCGCCATGGGCGATCCAGTCGGTGACCCGGCAAGTCGCAACCAGCTGCGCTGGGCGTTTCGCGAGCTCGCCGACCGTCGCGGGCTCAACTGCGTCTTCTACCAGATCGGAAGTCAGGACCTGGAGCGCTACCTCGACCTCGGACTGTCGCTGGCTAAGTTGGGTGAGGAAGCGATCGTCGATCTCAACACCTTCACGCTCGAGGGTGGCGCCCGTGCCAAACTGCGCGGCGCACGCAACCGTGCGCTGCGCGAGGGCCTGAGCTTCGTCGTGGTGCCCCCCGAAGAGGTCGACGCCCGGCTGGATGAGCTCAAGCAGATCTCCGATGAATGGCTGCAGGACAAAATCGGGGCGGAGAAGGGCTTCTCGCTTGGGTTTTTTGCGCCTGGCTATCTACGCCGCTTTCCTTGCGCGCTGGTGTTGCGCGGCGGGCAGCCGGTGGCTTTCGCCAATCTATGGCTCGCGCCCGCCGGGCATGAGTTGTCGGTGGACCTGATGCGTCAGACGCGCGATGCACCCGCCGGCGTGATGGACTTCCTGCTCATCGAGACCATGCTGTGGGGCAAGGCGCACGCCTTTCGCGCGTTCAATCTCGGCATGGCGCCGCTCTCCGGGATGGCGCGTCATCGCCTCGCCTCGCGCTGGCAACGGTTGCTCGACCTGATCGCGCGCCGCGGACAGCGCTTCTATAACTTCGAAGGCCTGCGCCGCTACAAGGCCAAGTTCGGCCCCCAGTGGCGTCCGCGGTATCTCGCCGCACCCGGTGGGCTCGCGCTGCCGGGAATTCTGCTCGATGTGACGCGCCTGATCGGCGGCGTGCGTACTACGCCCGCGCGCGATGACGAGGCGGTGCCGCAACCACCAGCGCTCGAGG
>Ga0326726_10003273_pt1 | contig 14865 bp, 10 predicted proteins | sample MHFenrmetagenome_2_FD_207603 | JGI IMG/M metagenome (GOLD analysis project Ga0326726, IMG submission 207603) | Lab enriched peat soil microbial communities from Michigan Hollow, Ithaca, NY, United States - MHF15MN | ecosystem: Environmental > Terrestrial > Soil > Wetlands > Peat | place: USA...
CGGCGTATGTGTACTACTCGGATTGGCGCGAGGCGCGCGCCCACTACAGCGCGATCATCGGTGCCACACCGCTGTCGTCGATGCTCTACAACAATCCCATCGCGTATCGCACCGACGTAACGGCGCCGCACCTCGCTGAGCTCGCCGAGGTTCACGAGAATCTTCACGCGATGAAGGAATCGAGCGGCGACGTCCGCCGCGTGACCGCCGTTCGCGAGGTGCTCGGTGATCGCCTCGCCGTCTTTGCGGGACTGGACGACATGATCCTCGAGGCGATTCCCGCGGGCGCGACGGGTTGGATCGCGGGACTCGTCAACGCGCTTCCGGAAGAGTCGGTCCGGCTGTTCGAGTTGGCGACGGACGGGCAGTGGGACGAAGCGACGAAGTTGTATCACTGGTTCCTGCCGCTGCTGCGAATGGACACGGTGCCGAAGTTCGTGCAACTGATCAAGCTCGTGCAGGCCGAGGTCGGCCGCGGCGCGGTGACCGTCCGTCCGCCCCGATTGCCGCTCGAGGGAGACGAGCTCCGCGACGCGCTGGCCACGATTCGACGGCAGCTCGACCAGCGCGGGACGTTGAGCGGATCGATGGACGCGGATTCCTCCGTCGTGGCACGCGCGACGGTCTCACACGTCTGAGGCGACACCGCCGCTCCGCTGGTCCCCTCTGCCCCTGCACTATTGCATAATGGATACGATCGACACATACTGGGCGGCGATCGGCTACGAGGACCCGCCACGCGAGGACTGCTCGATGATGTGCTGGTCGATCCAATGTACCGGTATGCCGCGCCATCGATCGAGCGATCTCGCGGAGAGTCTGATGCACAGCGACTCACGGAGGTGAGCATGCGCATTCTCTCATACCGGACCGGGCGGCCGCTGACCGTTGCGTGCGGCGCGCTCATGACGATCGCGAGCGCCCGTCTGGCGCTCGCCCAGAGCGCGACGGCCGAGGCGCGACCACGCGAGCGGCCCGCCATGGTGATGTGTCCATGGACGATGGCCGACACCGTCGCACCGGATCGCGCCGAACCGCCACCGCCCGCTCCGGCCGGCGTGATCGATCCGCCGCGTGCGCGGATCCCCGACTGCGTGCCGCCTGGGTGGAAGTCGCCGGACAAGCTGAAAGCGTTCGAACCGCCGAAGCTCCCCGCCGACCGTCCGAGGGCGATCGTCGATGACTATCTCAGCTACGTAGTGACTGCTCCGCCGCCGGAGATCGTGGCGCGATTCAAGCTCGACACGAGCTTCTATAAGAAGTACGCGGACGCCAACGGGTACCCGATCCTCGCGTCAGCCACGGTGACGAGTGCCGCGGTGGCGATCGTGCGGGACCAGGTCAACTACATGCTCGGCAACCGTCCCGACGTGCGCGACACCATGATCGCCCACGGCGGACGGGTGGTCGTGATGGCGGAGATCGAGTACACGATGGACGTTCCCGAGCAACGCCGGTGGGTGGTGCCGAAGTACCTCGATCCGCGGCTCACACCGCAGGAGCGCGCGCGATACTACGAGCCCGGCGGGCTCGGGTCGATGACGGCGGAAGGCTACTGGAACCCGCGAGCGCGCGGCATGGGCGGCACGCTCACGACGTGCGCGGAAGAGAACGTCCTCGGCTACTACAACACGCGCTACTGGGGCACGAACATCTGCGTGCACGAATTCTCGCACGCGATCATGGGGGCCGGCATCGGGAACGCCGATCCGAAATGGTTCCAGAGCATCGTGGATGCGTACAAGCATGCCAAGGCCGCGTGTTTGCGCACCGCGAACGGCTATGCCGGCAACACCTTCAATGAATATTGGGCTGGCGGCGTGGAGTGGTATGTCGGCAATGGTGGACGCGAGCGCGCCGGCCTCAAAGCGGAAGACCCCGCGCTGTACGAGGTGGTGAGCCGGCTCATCCCCGAGAGCAAACTCGTCCCGGCGCGCGCCAACGTCGCGAATCACACGCGCGCCGAGATGGACCGCAGCGTCCGGGAGCGCAACCCGGACTGGTGGACGCGAGAGCAGCAGCGACAAGCAGTCGCCGCGCGGGGCTCGACGCGCGGCGACAGCGCCCGACGTGCGGCGGCACCCGCGCCGGCGGCGCCGCCCTGTGTGCCGCAGGCAACACCAACGAGTTCGCCGACGAGATAGCACAACGGTTGCGTCGATCCGCACCGACCAAGGGACAGCGAGGAGGCTCGTGATGCGAAGCGCCCGATTTGCCGGAAGGATGATCCTGTGGTCGATGCTCGCTCTTGTGCCGGTGCGCGGAGAGGCGCAGGGGACGTTAGAGGACTATCAACGTGCCGCCGCGGTGAACCAGCGGCTGGCCGGGCTCACGGTGAACGTGGCGCAGGAGCCAACGTGGGTCGGAGCGACGCGTTTCTGGTACCGCAAGTCGGTGAAGGGCGGCAACGAGTTCGTGCTGGTCGATGCCGCGAGCGGCGAGAAGCGACCGGCCTTCGATCATGCGCGTTTGAGTAGCGCGCTGTCAGCGGCGGCCAATGCGACGTTCAGCGCGGTGACGTTGCCGTTCACCGCCTTCACCTACGTCGGTGCCGATGAGTCGGCGATCGAGTTCGACGCCCGGGACTCACATTGGCGGTGTTCGGTCGCTCAGTCTCAGTGCGCGCGAACCGGCGCGGCAACGACGGGCGCAGTCGGCGGGCGTGGTGGCGGTGCGGCGATTCGCCCTGGCGGCGTGACTGGCGATGCACCGACGGCAACGACCGCTTGCTTACCGCCGGGTGACGCAGCCGGACAACGCGGTGGGGGCGCCGGTGGACGCGGTGCCGGCGGCGGCCGAGGTGCCGCCGCGCCAGGAGCGGTTGGCGCGACGCAAACCGGTTGCATCTCGCCGGACGGTCACACGATCGCCTTCGTCCAGAACCACAACGTCGCCGTGCGGCCCGTGGATGGTGCCGGCGCCTCGCAGCCCGGCGTGGGCGGCAACGGCAGCCGACCTGATTTCACGATGCTCACGTACGACGGCTCCGAGGGCGACGCCTACCAGCTGATGTCGATCCGGTGGTCGCCGGATTCGAAGAAGCTCATCGCCTATCGCCGGCGTCCCGGCTACACCCGGCTCGTGCGGTATGTGCTGTCGTCGCCTGCCGATCAATTGCAGCCGAAGGACACGTCGATCTTCTACCGCAAGCCCGGCGACGTCCTGGACTTCGTCCAACCGGTGCTCGTAGACGTGGCCGCGCACACGAGCGCCATCGTCGACAATGCGCTCTTTCCGAACGCCTATCAGATCTCTCAAGCCGTGTGGCGGAAGGACGGGCGCGCGTTCACCTTCGAGTACAACCAGCGCGGTCATCAGGTCTACCGCGTCATCGAGGTCGACGCGTCGAACGGGAAGGCGCGCGCCGTCGTCTCGGACGAGCCGAAGACGTTCTTCTCCTACCGCCCGCTGAACGGATCCGCCACGGACCACGGCAGCAACTGGCGGTTCGACGTGGACGATGGCAAAGAGGTGTTGTGGATGTCGGAGCGCGACGGGTGGGCGCATCTGTACCTCTACGACGGCGCGACCGGCCAGGTAAAGAACCAGATCACGAAAGGCGATTGGGTCGTGCGTGGGGTCGACAGCGTCGACGTCGCCAGGCGGCAGATCTACTTCCGCGCCAGCGGCATGATCGCCGGCCATGACCCGTACTTCATTCACTACTACCGCATCAATTTCGACGGGACGGGTCTCGTCAAATACACCGAGGCGAACGGCAACCACGCGATCACGTGGTCGCCGGATCATCAGTACTTCGTCGATCTCTACTCGCGCGTGGACCTGCCGACGGTCCTCGAGCTCCGACGAGTGAGCGACATGCGTGTGACGCCCCTCGAGAAGGGAGACATGTCGGCGGAGCTCGCGATCGGGTGGCGGCCGCCCGAGGTGTTCGCGGCGAAGGGGCGCGACGGAAAGACGGACATCTGGGGCATCATCGTCCGGCCGATCACTTTCGATCCGAACAAGAAGTATCCGGTGATCGAGCAGATCTACGCCGGACCGCAGGGGAGTTTCGTCCCCAAGACGTGGGGCGGCGGACAACCGTTACAGTCATTGGCCGAGTTGGGCTTCATCGTCGTGCAGGTGGACGGGATGGGGACCAACAATCGCTCGAAGGCGTTTCACGACGTCGCGTGGAGGAATCTTGGCGACGCCGGGTTCCCGGATCGCATTCTCTGGCACAAGGCCGTCGCGGCGAAATACCCGTGGTACGACGTGTCGCGCGTCGGTGTGTACGGCACGTCGGCGGGTGGCCAGAATGCGGGTGGCGCGCTGCTCTTTCATCCAGAGTTCTATAAAGTGGCGTACGCCAACTCAGGGTGCCACGACAACCGGATGGACAAGATCTGGTGGAACGAGCAGTGGATGGGATGGCCACTCGGCCCGCACTACGAGGCGTCGTCGAATGTCGTCAATGCGTCCAAGCTGCAAGGCCACCTCATGCTCGTCATCGGCGAGTTCGACACGAACGTCGATCCGTCGTCCGGCTATCAAGTCGTCAACGCGCTGATCCAATCGGGCAAGTACTTCGACTTGCTCGTCGTGCCCAATGGGGCACATGGCGCGGGTGGCCAGTACGCGATTCGCAAGCGCAACGACTTCTTCGTGCAGTGGCTCCTCGGGGTGCAGCCCCCCAATTGGAATCAGGGTGTGGCCGGCGCTCCCGCGCTGACGGGGTCCCCCGGACTGGAATTCCCGGCGGAGCCGGAGCTGGAGCCCAGCTTCTACGACGGACCGAATGATCCGCCTTATGTGTGGTGGTAGTCTCGACCTGTTTGAGGGGAGAAATCAATGACACGGGGGATGCTTCGCACATTGTCCGCGATGACACTGATCGCGACCGCCGTCACCAGCGCACTCGGGCAGCAGCCGGCGGGCGCCGTCGGCACAGTGATCGGCCAGGTGGTGGCCGCGGAATCGAAATCGCCCCTGCAAGGCGCGCAGGTGACGGTGCTCGGGACGACGTTACGTGCCTCGGCAAACGCGGAAGGCCGGTATGTCATCCGCAGTGTGCCGGTGGGCAGTCGGACCGTGCGCGTTCAGATGCTGGGGTTCGCGCCGAAGGAGCAGCTCGTCACCGTCACCGCGGGCGGGACGGCGCTCTCGAACTTCGAGATGAAGGACATCCCGTACACGGTGGCGCCCGTGGTGGTCACCGCGCTCGGCATCGCGCGCGAAGAGAAGAGTCTCGGCTATGCCACGACGTCGATCAGCGCGTCGACGCTCGAGAAGATTCCCGAGCCGACGATGATGCAGGCGCTCGCCGGCCAGTCCGCCGGCGTCGCGATGACGAGCGGCAGCGGACGTCCGGGGGCGGGCGCACGCGTCGTGATTCGGGGCGAGACCTCGTTCAGCGGCACCGGGCAACCGCTCTTCGTGATCGACGGCGTTCCGGTCGCGACCAACTCCGATAGTCGGAGCGACGCGCTCGGCACCGGGACATCGGGAAGCCGGCAGATGGACTTCGACATGGAGAACGTCGAGGAGATCTCGATTCTCAAGGGCGCCGCGGCGACGGCACTCTACGGCTCACGCGCGGCGAACGGTGCGGTCATCATCAAGACCAAATCGGGCACGGCGGGCCAACCGCTGCGGTTCAACTTCAGTACGGAACTTCGCTACGACCGGCCGATTCTCGGCGGATACATCACTGATTGGGCGGCAGGAAACCGCGGCTACTACTGCAACGGCAAGAACGTCAACCAGGGCGGTTGGTGCGAACCGGGCTCGCCGAGCGCGACGAACCCTCAGCAGACGCAGAACTGGGGTCCATACAAGGACAGCATCCCGAAGGTCGTGTTCGATTCCGTGGGTGCGGTCCGGTTCCGCGATCCACGCGCCGACTTCTACGTGACGGCGCCGACATCGAACAATTCGCTCCGCGGCTCCGGCGGCATCGGCGAGTTGGGCACGTACACGCTTGGCGCGTCGTATCTCCATCAGACCGGCATCAACCCGGCGGAGAAGCTTGGCCGGCTCAATCTGAATGCCAACATCAACCTCCGGTTGACCAAGTGGCTGCAGTCGACGACCAGCATTCAGCGGATTCGCAGCAACAACCCGTATCAGGACGATTCGTTTTCCGGCATCGACAAGACGCTGATCGACATGCCGGCCACGTTCGACATGCGTCAGGGCTACATGCCGGATGGCACGCCGGTCTTCCTGACGAGCGGATTGCAACCGTCGCTGCAGTGGCAGATGGCCAACCAGTTCAACAAAGAGCTGACGAACCGGTGGATCGCTTCGCAGCAATTCTCCCTCTCGGTCGGTTCGGGCATTCACTTGAACAACAACGCCGGTCTCGACACCTACGTGTCGGAGTTCGGCCGGTTCGTGAACCAACGACCGTGGTTGGCCGCGGTGGGCACGACGTCGGGGTCGACGTCGCAGCGAACGACGACGCGCACGACGATCAACGATGATCTCACCCTGGTTGCCGCTGCTCGTCCGATCAGGAACAGCGAACTCCGGGTCAGCGGATTGATCGGCGGCAATCTGTACTCGCAGGACAACGCCGCGCTCACGGGGAATGGCACGTCGATCGTCATTCCGAACTACTACAACCTGGGCAACTTCGCGACCCAGACGGTGACCGGAACGTTGACGACGCAACGACGACTTCTTGGCGCGTACAGCCAGCTCGAGTTCGACTACTCGGATTGGGCGTTCCTCACGTTCACCGGCCGCAACGACTGGAGCTCGACGCTGCCGACGAACGCGAATTCTTACTTTTATCCGTCGGCGCAGCTCGCGGTGATCTTCACCGAGCGGCTGCGGTGGAAGCCCAACTGGCTCGACTACGGCAAGATCCGTCTGTCGAAGGCCAAGGTCGGCAACGACGCGCCGCTGTACGCGCTGACGACGCGATACGTGAATGCGAGCGCGGTGGGCGCAGATAACGACCAGCAACAGTTCGGTGGTCCCGCGCTCACATTCCCGTTCCGCGGCGTCACGGCATACATCGCCAGCACCTCGCTCGGCAATCCGATCTTGAAACCGGAGACGACGGTCGAGGACGAGCTCGGCTTGGAGCTGCGCATGTTCGGCGGGCGAGCGCGCGGCGAAGTCTCGCTGTATCGGAAGTCGAGCTACGACCAGATCTTCTCGGTGCCGTCTTCGTCGAGCACCGGATTCACGAGCATCTCGCGCAACGCGGGCAACCTGCGGAACAAGGGAATCGAGCTGTCGCTGGGTGGACGGCCGATCGACAATCGCTTCTTCGCGTGGGATGGTCGCATCAACTGGGCGAAGAACAGAAGCCAGGTCTTGAGCCTCGCGCCCGGGGTGACGTCGATCTACTTGTCCGGATATTCCTGGCCGCAGATTCGGATCATGGAGGGCCAGCCGTACGGCGTCATCTGGGGCTACGGATGGAAGAAGAACTGCGTCGCCGCGGATCCGTGCTTCAACGGCGTCGCGCCGGGCACGCTGCTCATCGGCGACGACGGCTATCCGATCAAGTCGGACGATCAGCGCAATCTCGGAACCGTTCAGCCGGATTGGACGGGCAGTGCCACGTCAGAGCTGAGCTTCGGGCGGTTTGCCGTCTCCGGATTGCTCGACATCCGCCACGGTGGAAAGCTGATCAACTTCGAGACGCAGTACGAGACGGCGAACGGCCGTTCGATTCTCACCGCCGACCGCTATACGTGGACGACGTGGCAGGGTGTCAACATCAACACCGGCAAGCCGAACACGAAGCCGCTGTTCAAGGATCAGGATTACTACCCGCTGGTCTACGGCACCGACCGGGCCGAGAACCAAATCGAAAACGCCGGGTTCGCGAAGCTGCGCGAAGTCAGCGTGTCGTATCGCTTGACGGACAGGTTGTCGCGACGGCTGAATCTGCAGAACGCGTCCATCTACGTCACCGGCCGCAACCTCCGCGGTTGGTACTCCTCGCCGTCGGGCGACCCCGAGGGGGACCTGTCGCAGGGGACGAATGCCGGTCAGCAGTACTTCCGCCAGTTCTCCGCGCCGCAGACCCGCGCGTTCCTCGTGGGCGTTCGGTCGCTCTTCTAATGTCACGACACTTGGCCAAGGGGAGCTCAATGCGATTTCTCAAAAGCGCGGCGCGGGCGATACCGGTGCTGCTCGTCCTCGGCACCGCCGCGTGCAACAGCTTCTTGGACGTGAACAGCAACCCCAACGCACCGGAGTCCGCAACGATCGATATCCGGTTGCCGGCGTTGGAGGCGACCTTCATCCACTCGACGTACTACGGTCAGACGGCGCTCTGGGGCTCGGAGTGGACCCAGCAGTGGGCGTTCAACGCGAATCGCCGCTCGTACGCGCAGGTCCAGAATTACGAGCTGTTCGACACGGACGCGGCGTCGTCGTGGGACTACTTCTACTCACGCCCCGGCAACGCCGCGTACTCGATGGCGAACGACGCGAAAGGCGACGCGGATGCCTACTACAGGGGCATCGCGAAGCTGTTCTACGCGTGGACGTTCCAGATCATCACGGACCTGTGGGGGCCCGCGCCGTACACCGACGCGTTCAAGCCGGAGATTCGTGAGCCGAAATACGAATCACAGCAGACGATCTACAACGGCATCTTCGCGAACCTCGATACCGCCGTCACGCTCTTCAGCACCACGAGCACCACGGCGCGGAAACCGACGACCAACGACGTTCTCTTCGCCGGCGACATGACGAAGTGGAACAAGTTGGCGCACCTGCTCCAGGCGCGCGCGCATCTCCGCTTGGCGTACGCAACCGGCGAAGACAAAGTGGCGCGTGCGAACAAGGCGCTCGCCGCCTTGGCGGGCGGCCTGGCGAGCAACGCGGACGATGCCGATTTCACGTATCCGGGCGGCGTCGGAGCGAGAAACCCGAACTGGACCTTCGTGGAGCTGCGCACGGTGTTCGTCGCATCGGACTATTTCGTTCAGATGCTGAAGGGCCGGAGTGATCCGCGGCTGCCGATCTTCTACACGGCGGCGCCATACGATTCGATCAAGGGCAGCGGCACGAGCCGCGTGACGTTCCCGGCAAAGCCAAACACGTACGTCGGGCACCTCGAAGGATCGGATCAATTCCAGGCCGACTCGACGGTCTCGACCATCGGACCATTCTTCTCCGCCGAGACGGCTCCGTTGAACGTCGTGAGCTATGCCGATCAGAAATTCACCGAAGCCGAGGCTCGGCTCATTGCGAGCGGCGCCGGCGCGGCGGACCAGCCGTATCGAGACGGCATTCGCGCCAACATGACGAAGCTCGGCGTCTCGGCGGCGGCGATCAATGCGTATATCGCCGCGCGTCCGGCGTTGACGACGGTGGCGAACCCGCTGCAGGAGATCATCACCGAGAAGTACGTCGCCAATTTCCTCAAGACCGAGCCGTGGAATGATTGGCGCCGGACGGGCTATCCGGTAATCCCGATCGTTCCCCAGGCGGTGATTCCGACAATTCCGCAGCGGATTCGGGCGCCGAACTCCGAGCTGAGCAGCAACTCCGTTCAAGTCGCGGCGAGCGGCATTCCGACCGGGCAGGATGGCATGAAGGTGAAGCTGTGGTGGGCCGGGGGAGACAACAAATGACGACACGACAGGAGATGTCTCTGATGCATCGGACAGCTGCGCTCCTCCTTTTCTCCGCAGCGGCGATGGCGGGGTGCAGCGGCACGAATCCCGCCGAGGTGCGCGGCGACCCGACGACCTTTCCCATTGTCGCGCACTGGACCGCGACGTCGGCGCCAATCGCACCCGCGACCGTCTCCGGGGCGCTGACGTTTGACCAACACCTGGGCTACCATTCCGACGTCGCGTTCGTCGTCACGGGGCCGCCGAACGCTGCGTTTCAGTGGCGGATCTTCAAGCGCGACTGCTCGGTCAATGTGGCGGCGGTGAACAACACGGCGCCGACCGGTTTGGTGCTCTTTGCGACCACGCAGTCGTATCCTGACATCACGCTGGACGCGACGGGGAAGGCGACGGTGAAGTCCCAGATCGCGGGCTGGCTGGATTCGCTCACGGCGTATAGTGTCCGGATCAGGCCAACCGCGACGACAACGTTCAACGGGGTGAATCCGGCGGCATGCGGCAACCTGCAGTACGCGCCAGTCAAGTAACGAGCGCTCGAGGACGAGCCGTCCTCGCGGTGCTCATTGCCGGAGTGACGAACACCGCGTGCTACAGCTACGTCCCGGTTTCGCTTGGAACCGTGGCGTCGAAGGAGGAGGTTCGCATACGCGTGACCGAGGACGCAGCGGCCCGTCTCGCCAAGGACCTCGGCACCTTTTCGACCGAGATCGACGGGCAGTTCGCGCGCGAGGGAGCTGACTCCGTGTCGGTCGGTGTCGCGATTGACCGTGCGTATCGCGGCACGACGATTGGCACGACGACACAAGTGCTTTTCCTCGGTCGATCCGAGGTCGTCGAGGTGCGGAAGCGCGAGTTCTCTCGCTCGCGCACGATCTTGGTTAGCGCCGGCACCGTGGCGGGGTTTGGTCTGCTCGCCGCCGGCGTCGCCCAGCTGGTGGATCCGAACGGACCATCGCAAAATCAGCCTCCACCGCCACCACCGCCGCAATTGCGCCGCCCGTCGGCGTATCACTTCGCCCTGCGGATACCCATCCCGTGAGACTCCGGCGTGCGCTGCTCCTGCTCGCGACGACGTCCGTGGCTGGCTGCGCGAGCGCAACATCGCAGGGGCAATCGAGCCGGACGAGCGGCGATCGCTTGACGCGCACGGAGCTCGCGGCGGCAAACTCCGACAACCTCTACGACGCCATTGCGAAGCTGCGACCGGAATGGCTGTCGAGCCGTGGCCCGACGTCGGTGACCGACGCGACGCCGACGTCGGTCAGCGTATTCATGAACGGGTCGATGCTCGGCAAGGCCGACTACCTGAAGCAGCTCGGCGTCCTCGACGTCACCGAGGTGCGGTACTGGGATGCTGCGTCGGCGTCGGCGCGATTTGGGATGGGACATCCCCGCGGGGTGATCGAGATCACGCGCAAGTAGATCGTCCGCCTGCGTCCCACTGCGGCGACGACGCGCCGGTAGGTCGGCGGTGTCCGCCTCGCCTCCGGAAGAGCGTTCTCTCTCTGCATGAGCCCTCCGCGGGCCGTTCGAGATCGCACCGCTGATCCACCCAAGGCGGCGTCCACATCACGCGCGGCGCCGCCGCCGCCGTTGACGCGCCGGTTCGGCAACGACCAAACCCTCACGCTCCTCAAGGCGCGGCAAGCGAAGGCGTCCGGGACGTCGCGCGACGCGAGCGCCGACCAGCCCGAGGTCGATCTGTGGACCACGTTGAGCGCCGGAGGGCGCGCACGCGCGGAGGCACTCTTCGATCGATGCAGCACGCTGCTCGGTGAGCTGAACGACGCGCAGACCGCGCATGTGAGCGTCGAGCGTGCCAAGTGGATCAACGATCTCGCGTACGACCACCTGATGCCGATCGGGCACATCGATAGCGACGCCAAGATCGTCGCCGTCGAGCGCGCGTTCGAGCGCTACTCGATGACGATCGCCGACCGCGTCGCGGGCTATGGCGCCGAGTGGGCGGCGCTCGAGCATCGCTACTTCGACGAGCGGGGCTGGCTGGCGCGGCAGAACTTCGATGACGCGACGCTCGCCGTGAAGCGACTCGATGATCTCTACGCCACGTCCCGTCGCTGGCTCGACGGCGCGCTGGGACCGTACATCACCGGCGAGGACTACAGCGAGCTCAAACAGACGCTGGAGAGCGGCAGCCACATCTCGACCGGCGTGCTTCAGGGATCGCGCATTCGGGCTCGCCAGGTGCACGATCTGCTGGACGTCGTGCGCGAGCTGCGGCTCGACGAGCAGGATCCCGACAAGTATGTGCCGGAGTGGCGCAAAGACGTCGAGAATGAGCTGGACAACCTCGACCGGCTCGCGAAGCGCACACACGCGGTGCCTGGAACCGACTATCCCGCCGAATTCACCCGCCTACGGAACGAGCTGCGCCAGCAGCGGGATGCTGTGCTGCAGAAGCGGCCTCTCGCCGAGCGAGTCGCCGTCGGGATTGCGAAAGTGCCCGTCGCCGGCGTCGATGCAGCGGTCGGCGCCGTGGAAGCGATCGTCGGTCCCTTCGTCGAGGCGGCGCGGGAGATTCTCGATGATGCGCAGGTCGGTCTGTACTACGTGAGCGGCGGCAGATACTTGCCGAGGTTCACGAGCGATCTGATGAAGGCGTTCGAGCAGGGCGCCACGAGGACCGAGGTGTTGAAGGGGCTGGTCACCGGTCTGATCGGGACGCCGCAGCGGTTCCTCAAAGCGGTCGAAGACGGCGATTGGGAGGCCGTCGGTCGCGAGGCGGTGAACCTCTACCTGCTGGCCAGGGTGGTGAAGGAGAGTCCCAAGGTCGTCGCGCGAGTGCCGGAGCTTCTCGTGACGACGCGGCGCGCGCTACGAGTGCTCCGAGCTCGCACATTGGGACTGCGTCTCAAGTCGGCCAGGCTCGTACCCGAGCCGCCGCCTCTGCCGCGCGAGCCGGTGTTTCTGCGCGACGACCCCGCGGTGGTCGAAGCCCCCCAGGCCGACACTGCGCCGCCGGACCGCGTCGAGGTCGACGAGCTGAACCCCATTCCTGACGTCGATGCGCTTCGAGAGCTGTTCCTTCGTGTGTTGCGCTCGGGCGAGCGGGGAGGGATCACGGTCGGGAGAGTGGGTTTCGGCGGCGTCCAGGTTTTCGTGGGCGAAGACGGAATCCTGACGGTCTACCGCGACTCGATCATCAACGTCGACCGAATACGCGATCAGGGAAAGCTCATGCACAACGTGTTCGAGGAGGCGGCCCGGGCTGCCGCCCGACAGGTCAGGGTCAGATCCGTGCGCGTGGCGGTGGGGACCGTTCAGAACCAGAACTGGGCCGCGTACCTGATGTCGCATGGCTATGACTGGGACTACATTCGAACGTCGCCGGGTGTCCACTCGCGCGTGCTCTTTCGCATTTGGACGCTCTAGGGAACGTCTGAAAAACGACTGATCTGAGAAGGAAGCGCCGGGCCATCGCGATGGTACGCGTTCTGGCGATTGGCACCTAAGAGATTGCTGGTCGATTGAAGCGGATGGGACCGGATTCTGACGGATGAACCACCTCCACCTCGGCCCAGCGGACCCAAAGAATTCCTTTCCGCGCAATCCGCGTATTCCGCGTAATCCGCGTTCCAACCTCGTCGTGGCGTCCGGCCCGCACCGCCTCCCCGACCCCGCGGGCTCCCCGGCCTGGGTTGGATGGGCAGTGTGAGTTCGAGGCCCCCTTGGCCTGAGTTCAATGACTTAAGGAAACGCGGATCGCGCGGATTTCGCGGATCGCGCGGACGCTCTCTTTTTGGTCGTGGGGCGAGAGTCAAGAACTGGGCTTGCCCCGATTTAGTGGACACGGATTTAGGCGATACGTAAGCGGGCCAGTTGTCGTTCGTAGTCCACCGGACTGAGAAAGCCGAGTGCCGAGTGCCGGCGTTGGTGATTGTACCAGCGATCGATGAAGGCGGTGAGGTCGCGGTGCGCTTCCGTCCGCGTCGTCCACCGGACGCTGCGGACGAGTTCACGCTTGAGGGTCGCAAAGAAGCTCTCGACCACCGCATTGTCCCAGCAATCGCCCGTTCGACTCATACTCGGGACGATCCCGTGCGCACGCAGACGCTCTTGATACGCCGCACTCGCGTACTGGACGCCGCGATCGGAGTGATGCACGAGCCCGGGCTGGGGCCGACGGCGGGTGAGCGCTTGGTCGAGTGCCCGAAGCGTGAGCGACTGATCGAGGACGCGATCGCCACACCACCCGAGCACGCGGCGTGAGGCGAGATCCAGCACGACGGCGAGGTAGAGCCAGCCTTCGCGGGTCGGCAGATAGGTGATGTCGGCGATCCAGACTCGATCGCGTTCGGTATATGCCGTGGGAGCAAAGCGCCGCGCGAGCACGTTGGGCGCCACCGGCTCGCGATGGCCCGACTCGGTCGTGACGCGAAAGCGCCGCGGCGCGATGCCCCGGAGGCCCGCCCCACGCATCAGCCGGGCGACGCGATTGTGGCCACACCGCACGCCCTGCGCGTGCAACTCGGCGTGCACCATCGGTGCGCCATAGCGCCGCCGACTCGCGGCGTGCACCCCGCGAATGGCCACGAGCAAGCGCTGATTGGCTTGCGCGCGGCGGCTCCGCGCGCGGTGCCCCTGCCGCTGCTGTTCGGCCGCGTAAAATCCGGCCGGCGACACGCCGAGCACCCGACACATGAGTCGCACGTTGCCCTCGCCCTGATGGCGAGCAATGCAGGCGTACTTCACCGCGACTCTTTCGCGAAGAACGCCGCCGCTTTTTTTAGGAAATCGCGCTCTTGTCGCAGTCGCTCATTCTCGCGTCGGAGCCGTCGGAGCTCTGCCTCGGGCATCTCGCTGCCCGGCGGCGGCACGAGCGTCTCGACCGGTGAGAACTGCCGCCGCCGGCCGCCCCCGGGAAAAATGTCCTCTGGGCTCGCTTCCGCTGGCGCGCCTGCCACCTGCTTCGCCCAGCTCCGCAAAAGATCCGGACTGACCTCGAGTTCCTCGCTCACCCGCTGGAGAGTGAGCCCCGTCGCTAACCGCTCGTGCATCACACGAACCGCTTCCACTTTGAATGCTGGCGAATGTCGTCGCCGAGATGCTTGACCCATGAACACCTCCCCATGTGAGTTTGAGGTGTCCACTGGATCGGGGCAACTTCAAACAGCATCATCGCGATCCGAATCAATCCGCATGATCTTTCACCCGAGGTCTTCTTACTCGCGGCTCGGCGAGGCAACACGTGCGGGATGTGACGTCACCGATGGCGGTACGTCATCCCGTGGATGCATTCTGGTGATTCGGCACCGGTGAGCGGCTCTAAGAGCCGCTCGGATCGCCGATG
>Ga0326726_10003274_pt1 | contig 14864 bp, 11 predicted proteins | sample MHFenrmetagenome_2_FD_207603 | JGI IMG/M metagenome (GOLD analysis project Ga0326726, IMG submission 207603) | Lab enriched peat soil microbial communities from Michigan Hollow, Ithaca, NY, United States - MHF15MN | ecosystem: Environmental > Terrestrial > Soil > Wetlands > Peat | place: USA...
TCGACACGAGATCCCGTAGATCCCGATCGGTTGCAGGGTTTGCGCCGACGTCGCGCCGCAGACGGTGCCACGCCACCAGCGTCCTCGCGACGACGAGCGCGACACCGGCGGCGTAAATCGCGAGCAGCACGAACGCGATCGTCCCGGCATCCGTCGCCAAACCGTCGCGTACCGCGCCGACCGAGTGCGCCGAGTCGGCAGTCACCTGGACGCGTCCCAACGCGACGAGCGGAGCGGCGAAGAACGACGGAACGACCCACGCCATCCAATGGACCGGCACCTCGCGTCCCGCGATCACCACGACGAGCGCGACGATGGCCGACCGCCACACCATGGCGCGCGCGTCGGCCGTCGCCCGGCGAACCATCCACGCGGCTGCCGCGGCCGCCATGATCGGCAGCACGGCGACGAGTCCCATCGCGTACACCGCCGTCACGATGCGCGCGCTCTCCGCGTGCGCGGCGACGAGCAGGCCGGAGGACGCCGTCATCTGAGCGTCCTACTTTCCTTCGGCGCGCATGCGCCGAATAGCCGACGTGATCTGCTGCCGCTCCTCGCTCGACAGCGGCCGGTCCGAATCCTCGAGCAACGCCGCCACCGCAGCCGCCCGCGATCCGTTGAAGAACGTCCCGAGCAGGTGCTTCACCGCCGACCGCTGCGCGATGCTGCGCGCGACAGTCGGGTAGTAGATGTGCCGTGGGCCGTCCTTCTCGTGTCGCAGATGTCCCTTGTCTTCGAGAATACGCAGCTGTGTGCGCACGGCCGCGGCGCACGGCGGATCGGGGAGCTGTTCATGAATCTCCGCCGCCGTTGCGTGCCCGCGGCGGTGGACGACGTCCATGATCTGACGCTCACGCCGGCTGAGGTTCATCGCGGAAGAGGACAGGGAGAGCGGGACGACGGGGGATTGGGGCACGGGAAGCGAAGCGTGGCGGTAGATACAAACTTATCTCCGCTAGAGAATATTTTGTCTCTCACCGGCTTTGTCAACAGCCAAATCCTCCCAACCCCGTAGCGAGGCCGGCCACGCCTTCCCCAACCCCATCCCCGCTTCCTACTTCGCCCTTCCCTCTTCCCTCAATTCTTCCAACAGGCTCTCGTCGTCGCGGAAGATCGTTGCCAATGCGCCCGTCTCGCCGCCACGGATGAGCCGCACCGCAACGTCGTGCTTCGCCGCGTCGCCGTCGACCTTCACTTCGTCCCACTGTTCGGCGTGGCCCACATAGTTGATGCTCACGTCGTAGTGCGCGCTCCAGAAGAACGGTGCATGATCGAACCGCTCGCGAGCGCCGAGGACGTTGCGCGCCGCAACCTGGCCCTGGCGCTGGGCAACGACCCAGTGCTCCACGCGGATCCGCTGGCCGCTGTGCGCGTCGGGCCAGCGCGCGATGTCGCCGGCGGCGTAGATGCCCGGCACGCTCGTCTGGAGGTACTCGTCCACCGACACACCCTTGTCGATCGCCAGGCCCGCGCGCTCGGCGAGCTCGAGCCGTGGACGCACGCCCACGCCGATCGCGACGAGGTCGGCGGCGAGACGCGTTCCGTCATCGAGCACGACGGCGCCGGCTTCGATGAGCTGCGGCTTATGGCCAAGGTGAAACGTGACGCCGTGCGACTCGTGGAACGATCGTACGAATTCGCCGAGATAGTCGCCGAGGACGCGGCCGAGCGGAACGGCGTCGGGCGACACGACGTGAACGTCCAGCTTGCGTGCGCGGAGCGACGCGGCGACCTCGAGGCCGATGAAGCTCGAGCCGATCACCACCGCTCGCGTGGCACTCGTGGTCGCGGCGATCAGCGCGCGGCTGTCGGCGAGCGTTCGAAGGTAGTGCACATGCGGCAGATCGCTGCCGGGAATCGGCAGGTGAACCGGCTCCGCCCCCGTCGCGAGAATCAGCGCGTCGTATCGCAACGGCTCGCGGCCGCCCACGTCCACGGTGCGCGCGCCCGGGTCGATGCCCCGGACACGGCCGCGAATGACGTCGATCCCATGCTCGGCGTAGAAGCCGCTTGGCCGCAGCGGCATCCACTCTTCCGGCGCGTTGCCGGCGAGATAGTCCTTCGACAGGTTGGGCCGATCGTACGGCGCGCCGGCGTCGTCGTCGACCATCGAGACGCGGCCGTCGTAACCGCAGCGGCGGAGCATCTCCGCCGCGGCGCTCCCCGCCGCACCCGCGCCGATGATCACGACGTCGCGCGGATGCCGAGCGCGATCCGTCTCGATCGGATACGTCGGCGCGAGCGGATCGCGCTCGACTTTGCCGGTGACCACGACCGTGGATCCGCGCCGCTCGACGTTCCAGCAGGCGAGCGGAGAGAGCGCGGGTGCGCGCAGCGCTTCGCCGGTGCGCAGACTGAAGCATGCGTGGTGCCATGGACAGCGCACGGTATTGCCGTCGATCACGCCCTCGGCGAGCGGACCACCGTAGTGCGTGCAGCTTGCACCGATCGCCATGAACTCGTCGCCGACGCGGGCGAGTAGCACCGCTTCGCCCTTGGCGTGTCCGAGCAGCTTGTCGCCGCGTTTGAGCAGCGACGCATCTATGCCAGCGCCGAGGTCAGGTCCCTTCAGCTCAGCCTGTTCGCCCATGACCGCCTCCCCGTTCATCCAGCCGATTACGAGATTTCATTCGATGCGCGACCGCGTCCGCTGTAAACTTGCGCAGGATTCCAACCCCTCGTCCTTCGTCCTCTTCCCTCGTCCCTCTTCCAATGCCCGACCTCCGCTATCCCGTCGGGGAATTCAACCGCCCCGCCTCGCTCTCGCCCGACCAGCGTCGGGCCGCGATTGCCGCGATCGCCGCGACGCCGGCCAAGCTCCGAAGCGCCGTCCGCGGTTTGAGCGAAGCGCAGCTCGACACGCCCTACCGGCCCGGCGGCTGGACGGTTCGGCAGCTCGTGCATCACGTCCCCGACAGCCACTCGAACGCCTACACGCGGTTCAAGCTCACGCTCACCGAAGACGTGCCGACCATCAAGCCGTACGACGAAGCCGCCTGGGCGAAGTTGGACGATTCGCGCACCACGCCCATCGAGACGTCCCTGACCATGATGGACGCGCTCCATGACCGTTGGGTCCGCCTCCTCGAGTCGATCGCGCCGGCCGACTTTGCGCGCAAGCTCAACCACCCTGAGAACGGGATCATGAATCTCGATCAACTCCTGGCGTTGTACGCGTGGCACGGCGACCACCATGTGGGGCACATCACGAGTCTGCGCAGTCGAAATGGGTGGACGTGACGATTCGTGGCGGCACTTGCCCCGCGGAGCGTGACGCGGATCACGTGCACCGCGTGCGACATATCCGTTCTTTAACAATGGACGTACGGTCTCGTCTCCCCCGTGGCGCCAATGACGGCGAGCAGTCCAACGAACCATCGACGGACACGGGGGGAGGGCGGTATGAACAACGTGAGAATGGCGGTGCTCGGGGCAGTGATGACGGTGGCGGCGGCTGGGGTGGCGAGCGCGCAGACCACGCCCACGACGAAGCACGAGAGACGTGACCTGCGACAGGACCGGCGCGAGCTCGCGACGGACAAGAAGGAAGTGAAGCTCGACACGCGCGAAGTGCGCTCCGACAAGCGCGATCTCCGGAAGGACGTGAAGTCCGGCGACACGACCGACGTGCGCCGCGACCGCCACGACCTCAAGTCCGATCGCGTCGATCGCCGGCAGGACGCCCACGACGTCGTGAAAGACAAACGGGATATTCGGCACGACCGTCGTCAGCTTCGCGATTCGATCGGCGGCTGATCGTCCGGGGCGGTTTTCGCCCAGCATCGAAGAACCTCCGCCACGCTCCACGCCTGCGCGATGCAGCCGCGGGGCGTGTACGGAGGCTCGGCGTCGAAGACTTCGGCGATGGTGCCGAGCCCGAACGTGCCGAGCTCCGCGACGAGTCCCTCGAGAAAGGCGCGCGCCCCGGCGCGATCCTCGGGATGGACCTTGAGCCACGCGTCGATCCACGGGCCGATGAGCCACGCCCAGACGGTACCCTGGTGGTACGCGGCGTCGCGCGCGCGCAGGTCGCCGAAGTACCGGTCCCGGTAGCCCGGCTCGCCCGGCGCGAGCGATCGGAGTCCGACCGGCGTGAGCAGCCGCTCGCGCGCCACGCGCATCACCGACTCCCATCGCGCGCGGTCGAGCACGGGATGATCGAGCGAGATCGCCAGGATCTGGTTCGGACGGCAGAGGCGGCTGTCACCGTCCTCCCCGTCGACGAAGTCGTACAGGTAGCCGGCGTCATCGATCCAGAAACGCTTATTGAATGATTCGTATACCTGGTCCGCCCGCTCGCGAATCGGATCGGCTGCGCCGTTCCCGCGGACCTCCTTGATCCAGCTCTCGAGCAGGCGGAGCGCGTTGTACCAGAGCGCGTTGATCTCCACCGCTTTGCCCCGGCGCGGGGTGACGACCCATCCGTCGACCTTGGCGTCCATCCAGGTGAGCTGGTAGCCTTTGGCCCCCTGACAGAGAAGGCCGTCGGCCGGGTCGACGCCGATCCCGAATCGAGTGCCCTCGATGTGATGCTGCACGATGTCGATCATCGTCGGCAGCAGGTGCGTGAGCGTCGTCTGATCGCCGCTGCGCCGCACGTACGCCTCGACCGCGTGGAAGTACCACAGCGTCGCGTCCGCGGTGTGATAGAGGCCTTCGTTGCTGCCGTCGGGGAACATGTTCGGGATCAGGCCGTTGCGCACGTAGTGCGAGAACGTCCGGAGGATGAAGCTCGCCTCGCGCTCACGTCCCGTCGCGAGCGTGAGGCCCTCGAGACTGATCATCGTGTCGCGGCCCCAATCCGTGAACCAGTGATACCCGGCGATCACGGTGCGGACCTCGTTGCCGAGGGCGGCCGCGCGCGTCGCGTCGGCCATTCGTCCCTTCGGCGTAATGATGAACTGGTCTGCGGCGAGCTCGAGCTCGGCGCCCGTCTCGTTCTGCACGTGCGGCACGGATGCGTCGACCAGCCGGCGGCGGCGCTCGTGCTCGAGTCCCGCCGCTTCATCGGGCGTGAGGGCGAGCATGACGTCGTCCGCCTCCACCGACGCGATGAGCGTGGCGCACCCGCCTTGCCGCAGCGTCACCGTGAAGTGGCCGGGCGTCCAAAGCGTGCCGCGGAACTCGTAGCCACGGATCTGCTCGACGGGGTAGACGTACTCGCTCGTCACACGCTCATGGGACACGAACTGATGCATGTCCGTGCCGACCACGCGCAGCTTGAGCGGCGGGATGTTGCTCACTCCTTCGACACGCAGCACGTGCAGGCCACCCGACGAGGCGATGGCGTACCGGGTGGTGGACGGGCTGTTGTGCAGGGCATCCACACGATCTTCGTAGGCGCGGAAGTGCACGGCCGGCCGCAGCTCGAGCCTGGCCGTTTTCGGACCGCCGGTGAGCCGGTAGTTGACGTGCACGGTGTTCTGGCGGTGCGGCATCACGATCCGCTTCTCCAGACAGACCTCGCCCCACGTGTATTGCCACACCGGGAGTCCGGACTCCAATCGAAAGCTCGTCACCTGCACGGCCGCGGCCGAGTCGACGGGTCCCGCCACGCGCGTCTCGCTGTTGAGCGCGCCCATGCGGCCGTCGACGTACAGCTCTTCGCCGAGATGGTTGAGCATGACCATTCGGCCGAGCGGATTCGGCAGCGCGGCCACGAGAATTCCGTGATACCGCCGCGTGATCACGCCCGCGGCCGTCGACGACGAGTAGCCGCCGATGCCATTTGTGACGAGCCACTCGACGTCGAGGAGCGTGCCGGCTCGTGCCTGCAATTCGCTCGGCAGCGGCAGCGCGCGGACGACTCTATCGATGAGGCGTCGGGTCATCGCTCGGAGCGAGAAGGACGCTGGACTCGGCGGGAATCCACCAGCCGTTGGGAATCGTTTCGAGGCGCGGCGTACCCCACCCGCCGTACACGCGCGCCTCGGTCGAGAACACTGTTCGCCACGGACGTACCGCGCCGTCGTCGCCCGTCGCCGGCGCCATGAGCGGCTCGGCGATCGGATCGGCGTGCAATCGCGCGCCGAGGTTCACCACGAGCAGCCGGTCGTCTCCGGCCACGCCGAAGAATCGGAGCACGAACGTGTGATCGGTGAGCACCGCGCCATCCAACCCGCGCGGCCGCGCGGCGGCGATCACCGGATCGCAACGCCGCAGTGTCAGCAAGTCGCGATGGAGCGCGACGTGCTCGGCATGCGTGCGTCGTTCGGACCAATCGAGCTTCGAGCAGACGAACGCCCAGGAATCACCGGGATCCTGCGGGCGCGGCTCGCTGTCCGCGGCGATGGTGCTCGGAAACTGCGCCATGAAGGTGCGGCGTCCTTCCCGCACGAGCGCCGAGAGCTCGGGCGAATGATCGGCGAAATAGAGGAAGGGCGCGCTGGCGCCGAATTCCTGCCCCTGAAAGAGCATCGGCGTCTGTGGCAGCAGCAGGAGCAATGCGGTGAGCGCGCGGTAGCGCCCCGGACTCGTGTCGCGATGGAGCCGTCGCCCGCCAGCCGTGTTCGCGACCTGGTCGTGGTTCTGGAGAAAGTTGATGAATCGCACCGGCGCGACGCTCAGCGCCGGCGTTCCACGGCGTCGGCCCTGCCACGCGAACCACTGGCCCTGATACAAGAATCCGTATTTCGCGACGGACACGAGCTCCTGCGCCGTGCCGCGATAGCCGCTGTAGTACGCCTCGTCGCGCCCGGTCGCCGCAACGGCGGCCGAGTGTTGGAAGTCGTCGTTCCACAGCGCGTCGAGCCCGCAGCCACCGGCCGCGCGCTCGGCGAGCAGTCGTGCCTCCTGCGGCTCGTTCTCGCCGACGACGATCGTCCGGCGGCTGCCGGATGCGGCCCGCACGGCGTCCGTGACCTCGGCCACGATGTGGCGCGGCGAGTCGTCGAAGATCTGCTGCGTCGCGTCGAGCCGCAGGCCGTCGACATGGAACTCCTCGATCCAGTAGCGCGCGTTCGTGAGGAAATACTCACGGACCGGCGCTGCGTCGGCACCGTCGAAGTTGATCGCGTCGCCCCACTCCGTCCGCTCGCCGCTGAAGTAGCGCGGCGCGAAGCGCGCGAGGTAATTGCCTTCCGGCCCGAGGTGATTGTAGACGACGTCGACGATCACGCCGAGCTCGAGCGCGTGCGCGGCGTCGACGAACGCGCGCAGGTCGTCCGGCGACCCGTAGAGCCGGCACGGCGCGAACAGATTCACGCCGTCGTATCCCCAGCCGAACTTGCCGGCGAAATCGGCCAGCGGCATCAGCTCCACGATCGTCACGCCGATGTCGACGAGATCGGGGAGCCGCTCGATCGCCCCGCGAAAGGTCCCCGCCTCGGTGAACGTGCCGACGTGCAGCTCGTAAATGACCTGGCCGCTGTTGGACACGCCGCGCCACTCGCGATCGGTCCAGCGGAACGCGCTTGGATCGACCACCACAGAGGGGCCGTGCGGGCCATCCGGCTGAAAGCGCGAGGCCGGGTCGGGAACCGAGTCTCCGCCATTCAAGCGAAAGCGGTACGCCGTTCCAGGCCCGAGGCCGTCCACCAGCAACGAATGGTAGCCGTCGGGCTCAGCGGTCAGCGGATATGCCTGGCCGGTGTCCTCCCGGACGAGCTCGATTCGATCGCACACGGGGGCCCAAACACGCGCGTGGGCCCGGATGGGGCCGTTTCCGGAGTGGAAAACTTCTACGCCAATGGGGTATCGACGACTGGCCGATACTTCAGTTGTCGACGTGCGTGGTGCCATGATGTGGCAATCCCGGGGCAGAAACGGGACCACCACGTTGTGAGTCTATTCCGGGGGGGTCAGCCGCGAGGATCGCGGAGGACCCCTGCTGCTGGATTCGTTCCACCTACGACATTTCAGTGTGCGTTCGGGCCGCGTACCGACCCGGCGGGCACGCCCCTGGCGAACGTTTCTTTCCAGTCAATGCCCAGAAGCAACCAACCTAAGCCCAAGACTCAGACCGCCGGCGGTGATGCCGATACGGCGGAGACCGGGCGTAGGTCGTCGCCAGACGGAGAGGATATGCACGCGGGCATCGGCTCGGGCTTGCTGGCGCGCCAACCCACGCCGGAGGCGGACGAGCACGTCACCATCGCCAAAGTCTGCCCGCAGTGCGGCAACGAATACGAGACTGGCGACCGCTTCTGCCCGAAGGACGGCGCGCCGCTGAAGCCGAAGAGCGGTGGCGATCCGATGATTGGGCGCGTCATCGCCGATCGCTACCTCATCCTCGCGCGACTCGGTGAGGGCGGCATGGGCCGCGTCTACGCGGCCGAGCACGTGAAGATGAATCGCCAGTGCGCCATCAAGGTGATGAATCCGTCGCTCATGAACGACGCCGAGTCGACGACGCGGTTCGCGCGCGAGGCGTCGAACGCCGCGCGGATTCTGCACCCGAACGTGGCGGCCGTTTTCGATTTCGGAGAATCGGAGAAGACGGTCTACCTCGTCATGGAGTACGTCGACGGCGAGCCGCTGTCCGAGATGCTGGCGCGCGACGGCGCGCTCGCCCCGCGGCGCGCCATCGACATCGCGCGACAGATCGCCGACGGCCTCTCCGCCGCGCACGAGCTCGGGCTCATCCATCGCGATCTCAAGCCCGACAACGTCATCGTCACGCGAAAGCGCGACGGCAAGGAGATCGCCAAGGTCGTGGACTTCGGCATCGCGAAGGCGGTCTCCGACTCTCCGCAGGACGCGCTCACGCGCAGCGGCCTCGTGATCGGCACGCCGGAGTTCATGAGTCCCGAGCAGCTGCTTGGCGACCCGGTCGATGCGCGCACGGACATCTACGCGCTCGGCTGCATGCTGTTTCAGATGCTCAGCGGCGCGAAGCCGTTCGACGCCGATTCGCGCGAGCAGATGATCCGGCGCCGGTTGCATGAGCCGCCGCCGCACGTGCGCGACGTCGTGCCGAGCGTGCCCAAACGCGTCGACACGCTCATCGCACACATGCTCGCCCGCTCGCCAGGAGACCGGCTCGCCAGCGCCGCCGAAGTGAGCGCGTCGCTCGACCCCGCGCTCGTGATGACCGGATGGGACGTCGACACCGTCTCGTCGCACGTCTCGATTCGAAGCGGGCGCGGTGCCCCCACGGTCACTCGGCAGGCAGCCGATCTCGGCATGCAGCCGACGATGGTGATGAAGATCGAGCGCCCCAACGCGGGACGTGTCGCGGTCGGCGCGCTGATCGGCTCCGTCGCGTTGTTCGGTGGGATGTATCTCTGGCGGCAACGTCAGTCAGATGTGCTCGAGCCGACCGTACGTCCGCCGATCGTCGCGGCCGCTCGCATCGATAGCACGCGTCCCGCGTCCGTGGCCGTCCCGCCGCCGAAGGACACCGTCCAGCCGCAGCCGACGAAGCGGGTCGTGGTCGACACGCCGCGACCGGCCCCCGTCGTGACACCGCCGCCCAAGAAGTCGGTCACGAAACGCGACAGCTCGAAGACGGTGGCGAACAAACCGCCGGAGAAACCGCCCGCGCCGCCCGCGACCACCGATGAAACGGCGATTCACGAAACGCTCGATCGGTTCGCGACCGCGATGGGGAACGGCGAAGTCAGCATCAGGAACGCCTTTCCGGGAATGCCCCAGGCGCTCCTCGAGAATCTGAAGATGATCTTCGCGCAGGCCGACCAGGTGTCCGCGAAATCCGCGCCTGGCGATCCGGTGATCACGGGTGACCATGCCGAGGTTCCGTTCACCGTGCACTTTCAGTATCGCCGCCGCGGCAACCCGGTGCCCGAGACGTTCGATCCGAAATACACGGCGACGCTGACGAAGGACGGCACGCAGTGGAAGCTGACCGGGCTGGCGCTCCGAAACTGATTCGGGCGGCCGCGCCGGGGATCCGGCGCTACAGCTTTCGTCCGATGCGCGCCCTGAGGTCGCTCGACACGTCCTCGAGCAGCTTCGAGTCGTAGCCGATGTCCCACTCGTCGAGGCGCTGCCAGTTCGCCTCGGCGCGGACGGTCACCTGCTTCCAGTCGTCGCCGAGAAACCGAATCACGATGCGCGTCCGGTAGCGAAGGTCGGGAGCGCCGTCGCGCGTCGTTCCCGCCTGCCACGGCGTCATGAGGAACCCGGCCTTCGGGTCGCTCACGTCGACGGAGAAGCTCTGCGTGAGGAGGTCGGTGGCCGCCTTGAACGCGACCACCTTCGTGAGGCCGTCGCGCAGGTCGACGACACGCGTCGTCTTCACGTCGGACGTCGTCTGGACGAACGTCGACGGAGGCACGACGACGGGAATCGGAGCGATCGGGCTCCGGAGCTGCATGCGCGAGCATCCGGCGAGCGCGATCGCCGCGACGATGGTTCGTACGGCGTTGTGGGGATTCATGCTGCTTGGAACATCGAACGAAACGCGCCGGGCGTCCAGCGCCCAGCGCAACGGATTTTACTGAACGCAGCGCCCCTTGGGGTTCGGCTTGCGTTTGTCCACGACGACGCGGTGGTCGAGGTTCGCCACGCGGAGCGCGACGTCGTGCACCAGGGTGGCGACGCGCGCGAGCTGCTCGTAGTCGATGTACTGCGGCTCGTCGGTGACCTGGTGATAGTCGCGATGCCCGCCCGTCGAGAAGAAGGTGATCGGAATGCCGTAGCGGGCGTACTCGTAGTGATCACTGCGGCAGTAGTACTGCTCGGGATGGCCGTTCGCGTCGTAGGTGTAATCGAAATGAAACGGCGTGGGCTCCGTCTTCGCGACGGACTCCACGAGATCACCCAGTTCGGTCGACAGGCGTCGTGAGCCGATGAGCTGGAGGTAGCCTGGACCGCCGCCCTTCTCGTCCTGCGGTCCGCCGCGCCCCACCATGTCCATGTTGAGCTGCGCGACGATCGAATCGCGCGGCACGGTGGGGTGATCGGTGAAGTACTCCGAGCCCCAAAGCCCCTTCTCCTCACCGGCGTGCCACACGAAGAGGAGCGATCGCTTCGGCCTCGTCTCGGCCTTCGCGAAGGCTTCGGCGATCTCGAGGACCGCCACGGTGCCCGACCCGTCGTCGTCGGCGCCATTGTAGATCGAGTCGAGCCGCGGCGGGTGGATCTTGCGAAGGCTGTCGAGGATCTGCCGGACCTTCACCATTTCCTCCGGGCGCGCCGGGCGATCCTGGTCGTCCTCGCCGCGCGGGCGCACGACGGCGTCGAAGGCGCGAATCGAATCGTGATCGACCGGCGCCCGGTTGAAGCCGATGTGATCGTTGTGCGCGCCGATCGCGACGTACTCGTTCTTGAGCTGCGGATCGCTGCCGGGCAAGATCGCGATGACGTTGCGCGCCGGCGCGCGCACGGAATCGAAGGCGATGGTCCCGCGGATCGCCTTGCCGAGCGCGCCGCGCTTGAGACTCGCCGGGCTCGCGCCGAGCATGGCCTCGGCCATCGGCGCGCTCACGTAGAAGAATCCCGGCAGCGCGACCCCCGCGGTTTGCGAGACGGCGACGGTCGGCTCGAGCAGACCCTTTCGCTCCTCGTCGCTGAAGCCTTCCAGTCCGGCGATTGCGACCGCGGCCGCGTTGAGATAGTAGATCGTGAGCGGCTGGCGAAATCCCTGGACGATCGGCTTGCCGTTCGGCCCCTTCGGCACGGAGATCACGACGACTTTGCCCGCGGCGGCCGCCGGTGAGACGAGCTGGCTCGTGTCACCCGGCGGCGCGAACGTGCCGCCGTAGATGATCTGCGCGCCGTCGATCGATCGAACGGTTCCGCCAAAGAGACTGTTGTCGCGCGGGATGTAGTCGGTCGGCGCCGTGAACGACATCCCGTCGATCGTGATCGCGGTCGAAGTCGACACGCCGTGCCCGAACACCGGCAGGTTCTGGAAATAGGTGCCGCTGTCGCCCCCCGGCACGAGTCCCATCCGACGGACTTCGCGCTCGATGTAGTCGGTGGCTTTGAGGTGATACCTGGTGCCGACCTCGCGGCCCATCATCGAGTCGTCCGCGAAGATGTAGAGCCGCGTCATGAGATCCGCGGGGGAGATCGCGGCGCTCGTCGGTTGTGGCGCGTGCTTGAGCGGCAACTCCGGTGTCTGCGCGGCCGCGAGGGCCGGCAGACACGAGGCGGTCAAGAGACGACCGATGATCGATCGAGTTGAACCTGGCATCGGTGGTCGTTAAAGGGCGTCGCCGGGCGAAGATCTCGCAATATCTCATCCGGCGCGCGCCGAGTGAGCAGAGCGCGGTAAGCATGTTGTAAGTCGTCCATCAAGGTAGTTCCTCCGTACTTGGACGCCCGGCACGGTCCGCCAGAGGGCATCGCGGCCCATGCTTATCCGGGCACGCGCCGGTGCCCGGCCAGAGAGGACCCGGCTCGAAGGGACCGACTGGCTCACGAGGGGCCGTCGGTAGGCCGCCTCCCGACGCGGGAGGGGGCGTCTCCCGATTTGCGCCGAATCGCTCTGGGCGTAGGTTCCTCACGTCAGCAATTCCCCGATGACGCGCGTTTCACGGACGGAGTGTCCCGCGCGCCACCTAGCCGCTCGTCAATGAGAATCAGCGTCCCCACGGAAACCGCTCCTCGCGAGCAGCGAGTCGCGCTCGCGCCTGACAGTGTCACACGGTTGGTGAAGCAGTTGAAGCTCGAGGTCGTCGTGCAGCGCGGAGCGGGGCTCCGCGCCGGTTTTCGCGACGCGATGTACGAGAGCGCGGGCGCGACGATCGCCGCCGACGCCGCGAGCACCCTCGGCGGATCACCCATCGTGGCGAAGGTCCAGCCGCCGAGCGCGGACGAGATCGCGCGCATCGACGCCGGCGCGACGCTCATCTCGCTGCTTCGCCCGGGGCACAGCGCCGACGTCGTGAAAGCGCTGTCACAGCGCAAGGTCACGGCGCTCGCGCTCGAGCTGGTCCCGAGAATCACGCGCGCCCAATCCATGGATGTGCTTTCGTCGCAAAGCACAGTTGCGGGCTACAAGGGGGTCCTCGTCGGCGCCGCGGCGCTCGGCAAGTTCCTGCCGATGCTCACGACGGCGGCCGGCAACATCTCGCCGGCCAAAGTGTTCGTGATCGGCGCCGGCGTCGCCGGCCTGCAGGCGATCGCCACGGCGCGACGGCTCGGCGGCGTGGTGTCGGCGTTCGACGTCCGGCCGGCGGCGCGCGAACAGGTGCTGAGTCTCGGCGCGACGTTCGTCGCCAACGAGCTCGTGAGCGCCAGCGCGGAGGCCGCGGGCGGCTACGCGCGGTCGCAGACGCAGGAAGAGCAGGTCAACACGCTCGCGGCGATCGGCAAGCACATTCCGGATCAGGACCTCGTCGTCACGACGGCGCAGATTCCCGGACGCACCGCGCCGACGTTGATCACCGCGGAGATGGTCGCGACCATGCGCGCCGGTTCGGTGATCGTCGACCTCGCCGCGGATACCGGCGGCAACTGCGCGCTCTCCAAGCCCGGCGAGACCGTGCAGGTGCACGACGTCACGATCATCGCCCCGTCCAACCTGGCCGCGACCGTGCCGTTTCACGCCAGCCAGATGTTCGGCCGCAACATTCTCGAGCTGCTCAAGCACATCGTGAAAGACGGCGCCCTCGTGCTCGAGCCGAGCGACGAGATCACTGGCGCAATGATGATGACGCACGACGGCAACATCCTTCGATAGCTCCTTCACCGCTCAGGAGAGACCCACCGTGCAGTTACTGGAGATCTACGTCTTCGTTCTCGCCGCGTTCGTCGGCTACATGGTCATCTCCCGTGTGCCGCCGCTCTTGCACACGCCGCTCATGGCGGCGACCAACGCGATCTCCGGCATCTCGCTCGTCGGATCGCTCATCGCGGCCGGCGCGGCGCACAACACCGTCGCCACTCTCCTCGGCTTCGTCGCGGTCGTATGCGCGACGAGCAACATCGTCGGCGGCTTTCTGATCACCGACCGCATGCTGAAGATGTTCAAGAGCGCGAAGGGCGAAGAAAGCAGAGTGAAGCGGACCGAGGGCGGAGTCACGCACGAAACGCTGTAACCCGGCGCCCCAGACCTCGCCCCCCTTCCCGCTTCCCTCCTCCCGCCTCCCCGCCCGCTAGATGCGCGAAATCTTCATCCAATCCAGTTATCTCATCGCGTCGGTCCTCTTCATTCTGGGCCTGCGCAGCCTCACGCGTCCGGACAAGGCGCGCCGCGGCATGCAGCAGGCCGCCGTCGGCATGCTGTTCGCCATCGCCGGCACGCTGCTCAATCACACGATCATCGACTATCGATGGATCGCCGGCGGTCTCCTCCTCGGCGTGATCATCGGCTACCCGATGGGCATGTGGGTGCCGATGACCGCGATGCCGCAGCGAATCGCGCTGTCGCTCACCTTCAGCGCGCTCGCCGCGACGCTGGTCGGTGTCGCCGAATACCACACGGAGATGGTCGACGGGACGCTGCCGTCGCACGCGAAGATGCTGGCGCTGGCGTTCGAGATCATGCTGGGCTCGATCACCGTGGGCGGGACGCTCGTCGCCGCGGGCAAGCTGCAGGAATGGCTCACGTCCAAGCCGGTCACTTACAGAGGCCAGAACTTCGTCAATGCCGTGATCTTTCTCGGCATCCTCGGGGTGGCCGTCTACACCATCGTCGATCCATCGCAGCAGTGGGCGTTCTACACCATGGTTGGCTCGTCCGTCGTCTTCGGCGTGATGCTCGTCATGCCGATCGGCGGCGCGGACATGCCGGTGATCGTCGCGCTGCTCAACTCGTATTCCGGCCTGGCCTCGTGCGCGATGGGCTTCGCGCTCGGCAACGTCATCCTCGTCATCAGCGGCTCGCTCGACGGCGCGTCGGGATTCATTCTGTCGATCCTGATGAGCAAGGCGATGAACCGGTCGTTCACGAACGTGTTGTTCGGCGCGTTCGGCAGCGAGACGGCCGCGATTAGCGCGAAGTCGTCGGCCGG
>Ga0326726_10003275_pt1 | contig 14864 bp, 10 predicted proteins | sample MHFenrmetagenome_2_FD_207603 | JGI IMG/M metagenome (GOLD analysis project Ga0326726, IMG submission 207603) | Lab enriched peat soil microbial communities from Michigan Hollow, Ithaca, NY, United States - MHF15MN | ecosystem: Environmental > Terrestrial > Soil > Wetlands > Peat | place: USA...
CCCAGCCCCCTAGAACGTGCCGGCGCCGACTTCGATCACGTAGCTCAGCTGCTTGATGTCGAAGCCGCCGGTGGCCTTCACACCGGTGCGCACTCCCCAGAAGTCGGTGATCTTGGCCAGGAACTTCGCGGGGGTGTGCACCATGTTCACCCGGAACTTCATCCCGAGTTCCCCGACGAAGTAGGCCACTTCGGACGAGGTGCTGTCCGACGGATTCCTCACATCGTCCCATTCGAGCCCACCGGAAAAATAGCTCCCGATCCAGTTGGAGGCGCTCGAGGTGTAGAGCAGCGTCCATGCCCACCGGTCGGTCTCGATGTACACCCGGTTCACCAGCCAACCGCCCGTGAGTCCCACCTCGAAGTTCTTCACGATGAACAGCGGGAACGCCGCCGCGACACCGCCCTGCCCATCGTAGCGGTACGCGATGGAGAGCGATTTCGAGAAGTCCTGGTCCTCGAGCCAGCGGCTCGGGTCCGCGGCGTCGCCATAGCCCTTCACCACCGGCCAGTTCGGGTCTCCCTTGTCGGCGATGAAATGGACGAGGTCGGCCTCCGCCTCGCTCGCCGGCGGGAAGGGCCGGAGCTCGTAGATGGCATTGTCGGGGGCATAAACACCGTCGAACGACAGGGGGCCACGGAGGGGGCTGTCCTCCGGCAGGGGCGGCATCACGCGGTCTTCCTCCTGCCGTACCTTGGCCATCCATGACTGCCAGCCCCCCGAAAACAGCGCCCCGCTGCTGATCACGTCGCGCACACCCCAGGCGTCGTTGATCCGGCGGTTCACGTCGTAGCCGGGCGTGTAGTAGCCGTCCCCGTTCTTGTCGGTGCAGCTCGCGTGCTTCCCTTCTTCCACCAGGATCCGCATTGGGAACTTGGCCCCCTGGTCCACCACGAGGGTGTTGTCGTACCACTGCATCCCGTGCGCCTTGCCGATGACCTTCGGGACGACCAGGGCGTATTCGCAGCCTCTGCATTGCGGCTGGCGGTACACCACCACCTTCATCTGGGTGGACTCCACGTCGTGCTTGTGCCCGCCGAGGCCCTGTTCGCTGGCGTAGTAGAAGAAGTAGTCGAGGTCCACGGCGTCGACGTGGGCCAGATTCAGCGTCGCTTGTCCCCGCACCGCGCTGTCGGGGCGGAACGACCACCCCGCGCTCTCGTCGTGATGGAAGATGGTCCTGACCATGTAGTAGCTGACCGGGGCATCGGGCGCTGTCTCGAACGGGAACGCCTCCGGAATGCGGATCGCCTTCCCGGTCTTGCCGGCCAGGTTCGGCTCATCGGGCGAAAACCAGAGGATCGGCGCAGCGTACGCGGCGAGCCGCTCCATCGTCATCAGGGAGTCGGACCCGGCCCAGATGAACCCGGGCAGGGTGTCGAGCGCCGCCAGGGACCCGCGCTTGTCGAGCGGCACCACCTCGTAGTGCTGCGCGGCGAGCGGTTGGGCCGTGAGGGCGCAGAGCAAGAGCGGCAGCACCGCGCCGGCGACGACGCGTGACAGCAGGCGATGGGCTCGATTCATCGGTCGACTCGGTATCGGGATCGTGCCGGAGGACGATCAGTCAAGGTACCCCGCCCCCGACGGTGGGGGTATACTCCCTGAGCGGCGAGCGTTCGACCGCCTTTCGAATTGCCCAGCGACAAGGACCCACGCCCGGTGCGACTGCCGAGTCTCCCCCGCTCCACCGCCGTCGTCGCGTGCCGCGCGCTCCTGCTGCTCGTGTTGAGCGCTTCTGCGTTGCCGGCGCAGGCGCCGCCCGTCACCCGCGATACCCTGACCGTCGTCCCGGGACCGCAGTTCAGTACCACCTCATGGATTCGCTGGCTCGCCACCCCCCTCTTCGGCTCCCGATACCGGCAGCTCTGGCGCACGCCAGTCACGCTGCCGGTGCTCGACACGCGAGCCACCGGCGGTGGGCTCCGGGCGACCGGTTCGGGAGTCGACCTGGAGGCCGGCGTCCTCTACCTCGTGGCGGCCGACGGCACGCACTGGGGCTTCTGGCCGCTCGATCGCACCGATCCCCGTGCGCTCCCGACCGTCATTCCGTCCAACGTGAGTGAAGGGCTCATCATCGACCTGACGAGCGGGCGGAACCCGGCGGGCCCGCTGGTCGCCGCCGCGCTGGCGGAGGCGGCTGGGGTGCCCAACCAGGACGCCTGGCTCGTGGTGCTGCCGCACGATTCCACCCTCGGGCCGGCGGCGCACGGCTACGCCGGGAAGCCCGGGTACCTGTTGCGCCGGGATCCCATCCCGCGCGCCGACTCCCTCGGCGCCGTCGCTCCCGGCACCGTCGTGACCTCCCTCGCGGTGCTGCATCGCGTGCTCGGGAACTCCGACGAGCAGATCGACGCGCATGCGGCGGTGAACGCCCTCCTCTTCAACGCACTCGTGTCCAACCTCAACCCAGGGTTTCTCGACTGGCGCTGGGAGGCGGTCCCGTCCGCGTATGGCATCGCGTGGCGGCCGCTCGGATTGTTCCGGGAAGCCGCACTTGCCCGCTATGACGGGATCGTGACCTACCTTTCCCGGCCGGTCATGCCGGACCTGACCAACTTCGGCCCCAAGTATCCACGGATCCTGACGGGCAGTCCCGACCAGGCCAGCGCCTATCGCTTCCTGCTCGGCTCCCTCGGGAGGCCAGCCTGGGATTCGGCCGCCGCCGGGCTCCAACGCGAGCTGACGGACTCCGTGATCGAGGCCGCCGTCCGGCGGATGCCAGCCCCGTACCAGCAGCTGATGGGTAAGGAGCTTGTGGCCACGCTGCGCGATCGGCGCGACAATCTGCCTCGAGCCGTCGAGCGCATGTTCAATTCCGTCCGCGGCGAGGCGGATCTGCACGGCACCCGCGGCAGCGACGCCGTGGTCGCGGAGTGGCTGACGGCCGACTCGCTGTCGCTCCACCTCGGGCCGCGCACCGAGCGTTTCTCCGGCAAGGAGACCAAGGAGCTCACCCTCTACCTCCTCGGCGGCGCGGACACCGTGGCCGTCACCGGCGTGCGCGGGAAGGAGCCCGTCCTCCGCATCGTTCCAGGCGCCCCTGGCCACCTCCTGGTGGCTGACAGCACCCGGGGCAGCCCGGCAACGGTCTTCGCCAGGGAGATCGCCGTCACCCAGGACCCGCCCGACGCCATCGGCGTGCATGCGACCGTCGTGCAGGATCCGCTGGTCCACCTCGACACCACCGGCGCGGAACGCACCGACGGGCACCGGGCGCTCAGCCCCAACATCGTCTTCGCGATCACCTCCGGGGTCGGCGTGCTCATCGGCGGGGGCGTGACGCGAACCGACTGGTCGGGCGAGGCCCGGCCATTTCGCTCGCGCGCCACCCTGCGCGTGGCGTACGGGTCGGAGTCGCACAGCGGCGTGGTCGACCTGAAGACGGACTGGCGGTGGGTCCATTCGCCGCTCCAGCTCCACGCCGATGCGGTCGCGTCCGGAGTCACCGCCATCTACTTCTACGGGTTCGGCAACGAAACGCCCTCGACCAATTCCTCCAGTTACTACCGGGCGGGACGCAGCATCTATGGATTCACGCCCTATCTCCTGTACCCGCTGTCGAAGCGGGTGCAGCTGACGTCAGGTTTCACCCTGCGCCAGGTGTACACCCCACTCGATACCTCGCTGTTCATCGGCGTGGACCGCCCCTACGGGAGTCCGAACTTCGGGGAGGGCGGGCTGATCGGGTCAGTCACCCTGGACACCCGTGACGTCCGGGGCGCCCCGAGGCACGGGGCCTACTCGAAGGTGAGCGCGGAGTGGTATCCCTTCGTCAAGGATGGCAGTGGCAGCTTCGGGACCGTCTCCGCCTCCTTCGCCACATACGTGACGCCGTCCTGGTGGCATGCGATGACGGTGGCCACCCGGGTGGCGGGCACCGCCACCTGGGGCACGGTGCCGTACTTCGAGTCGGCCTTCATCGGCGGCGGGCGCACGGTGCGCGGCCTTTCGCAGGGCCGGTACGAGGGCAACCAGGCGGTGTACGCCAACCTCGACCTCCGACTGCGGTTGTCGCAGGTCCAGTTCGTCCTGCCGTGGGACTTTGGTGTGCTCGGCCTGGCCGACGTTGGCCGGGTCTTCGTCCCCGGCGAGACATCGAGCGTCTGGCATCCCAGCTTCGGCGGTGGCCTCTGGGCCGCGCTCCTCGACCGCACCCTTGCGGCGAGCGTCAACGTCGCGACGGGCGCCGGACAAGGGGTCTTCATTAACGCCGGCGCCGGATTCACATTCTAGGCACGCTCCCCCTGATCGGAAGACTTCTATGGTTTCCCTGCTGTTCCTGATCATCCAGGCCGAGGCCCCGGCGCGCGACACCGCGACCTACGCCTCCCCAGCCCTCAAGGCGGTCATCGAGCGCGCCGCGGCATACAACGCCGCGCCGCCGCCCGGCCTTCGGGGATATACAGCACGGTACGAATCCGAAGTGGCGATGGCCAAGCGACTGCCGGACCGGATCGAGGGGACGTCCACCATCGAGCAGACTGCGGGGGAGTTCACCTGGGAGGTCGGGCGCGGCTTCGGCCAGCACCAGCTCGGATACCGGGTGGTCACCACCGGCGTGCCGCTCCCCGCCTCGGCGGCGCTCTCGAACGGCTGGATCCTGCCCACACTCACGGGGCCGAGAATCGACGTGTTCGGGGCGAACAGCGGCGCCGCCACGGTGGTGGGTCAGGACTCGAGCGGCGATCACTCCGTCTGGTCGCCTCTCGGACCCGCCCGGGAGCAGTACTACACCTTCGAGGGGGGCGACACCCTGACGATGGAATTCCCCTCCGGGCCACCGCAGCGGGTGGTACGGATCATCGTCTGGCCCCGCGACGACCTGGCCAAGCCGTCCAAGGTGTTCCGGGGAGACCTGTACCTTGACCCGGCGACCGGCGCGCTCCGGAGGCTTCGTGGACAGTCGCTCACCATGGGAGGCCCTCCGCCACAGGGGAGAGCCAAGCACCTCAACCGCCTGATCGTCAACGCCGCGGTCGCTGACATCGTGACGACTGAGGTGCCAGGAGCAGGATGGGTGCCGACCTACCAGCGCATCGAGCTCGAAGTGCTCATTCCGCTGACGACGCAGAGCTGGAGCGTCCTCCGCCTCATGACCAAGCTCAGGGACGTGGTGCCCGCCGTGGCGGGGGCAGCTCCAGCGCCGGTGCCTGCCATGGTTCCCGGCCGGACGGCGGTGTCGAAGGATTCGCTACATGCCTACAAGGAGTGGCAGGAGGCCCCCGATAAGGGCGTCAATTCGGTCTATTTGTCCCAACTCTTCGACGTCGGCCCGCCAAGCTTCCGCCCGACCGGCCCGCCGATCTACTTCTGGCGCGGACCGACGACGCTCAACGCGCTGCAGTTCAACCGCGTCGACGGGCTCTACACCGGCGTCTCTGGCACCCTTCGCCTCCGCGACGCCATGCCCGGCGTTTCAATCCTCGGCACCGCCGGATTCGCGTGGTGGTCGGGCTTGTTCCGTGGCGGCATCACCGCCACGCGCGCGCAGGGACACTGGATCTCGGACCTGCAGGCCACGAGGATCACCGATCTCACGACAAAATTTGCCGACCCGCTGGACTACAATCGCGGGCTTCGGGCGCTGTTCCAGCAGGACAACTACGACTACGTCGATCGGGCGTCGGTCGGGGCCGGGGTCGGGCGGTACTTCTCGGCAAGCGGGCCCGGGAGCGTGATTGCGCGATTCGACTACGTGAAGGACTACGTGACGCCTGCTGAGCTCAACTACGGCCCGCTCGGCCAATCCTACACCCTCAACCCGTACGTCACGCCATACGAGTACCCGCGGGCCCAGGTGGCGGTGACGTGGCACCCGGAAATGAGCTCGCACTTCACCCGGCCCGGCCTTGGACTCCACGCATCGTACGAGGCAGGTGGGGGTGACCTCCCCTATCAGCGGATCCAGGCCGGATTCGTGGGGCGTGCCAACTGGCACCAGTTCGCCTTCACCATCGTTGGCGACGTGGGAACCACCATCTCGGACGCGCCGCCGACCCAGCAGCTCTTCCTCATCGGTGGCTCGGGCTCCCTGCCGGGCTACGATTACGACCAATTCGGCGGTAACTTCGGCGCGCTCACCCGGTGGATGCTGGCAGCCCCACTCCCGTTCCTCCAGACCCCGCTCACGATCGGCAAGGCCACGATCCCGCCGATAGCGCCAAACCTCTCCTACCGGGTGTACAACGGGTACACCGAGACCACCAACGCCGGGGCGGCCGCGGCCCTCAACGCGGTCGGCACCCAGACCGTGAATGGCGCTCCCGCGCCCTTCTCGGTGCCGTCGAATCGGATTGTTTCCACCCAGGAAATCCGCCTCAGCCTCTTCGGTACCCTCCTCGGCTTCGGGGTGGCAAAGCCGTTTGAGGCCGGCACCAGCTGGACCTTCACCTTCTCCTTTGCCCAGTCGTTCTGAAGCGGGTGGCAGTCGATCGAGGCCGGCCCGGAAAATCGGACCGGCCTTTGTCGTATCAACATATTGGGTAACGATTTAGTCGCTGCTGTCAATATGGCAGCAAATCGCGGTACGGCGGTTGCCCTTCCACGCTCAGCTACAGTCGCGCTTCCTCCGCGGTCTCCCGCCGTGGGCGTGATGCGCGCATTCACCTCAGAAAGGACCGGGTCAGCATGGCCTCGAAAATCATCGGGATCGACCTCGGCACGACGAACTCCGTCGTCGCCGTCATGGAGGGGGGCGACCCGGTCGTCATCCCTAACGCCGAGGGAGGCCGGACCACCCCGTCCGTCGTCGCTTTCACCAAGGATGGCGAGCGGCTGGTCGGCCAGGTCGCCAAGCGGCAGGCCGTCACCAACCCGAAGCAAACCATCTTTTCGATCAAGCGCTTCATGGGCCGCCGGACCGCCGAGGTCAAGGAAGAGGCTGGACGGGTCCCCTACCCGGTCGCGGACGGCCCGAACGGGCTTGCCGCCGTGGAAATCCAGAACAAGAAGTACTCACCGCCCGAAATCTCGGCGATGATCCTGCAGAAGATGAAGCAGACCGCCGAGGACTATCTCGGCACCCCCGTCACCGAGGCGGTCATCACGGTGCCGGCCTACTTCAACGACTCGCAGCGGCAGGCGACAAAGGACGCCGGCAAGATCGCCGGCCTCGAGGTCAAGCGGATCATCAACGAGCCGACCGCCGCCGCGCTGGCGTACGGGCTCGACAAGAAGAAGGACGAAAAGATCGCGGTCTTCGACCTGGGCGGCGGCACGTACGACATCTCCGTCCTCGAGCTGGCCGAGGGCGTCTTCGAGGTGAAGAGCACCAACGGCGACACCCACCTCGGCGGCGACGACTTCGACCAGCGCGTCATCGACTGGCTGGTCACCGAGTTCAAGAAGGACCAGGGCATCGACCTCTCGAAGGACCCGATGGCGCTCCAGCGCCTCAAGGAAGCCGCCGAGAAGGCCAATATGGAGCTCTCCAGCACCCAGCAGACCGACATCAACCTGCCGTTCATCACGGCCGACCAGTCGGGGCCCAAGCACCTGAACTACACGCTCACGCGGGCCAAGTTCGAGCAGCTGGTTGACGACCTGATCCAGCGCACCATGCCGCCGATGCAGCAGGCGCTCAAGGACGCGGGGCTCGACCCGAAGAGCATCGACGAGGTCATCCTGGTCGGCGGCTCGACCCGCATCCCGAAGATCCAGGAAGTGGTGAAGTCCTTCTTCGGCAAGGAGCCCAACCGTTCGGTCAACCCCGACGAGGTGGTGGCCATCGGCGCGGCCATCCAGGGCGGCGTGCTCGCCGGCGACGTCAAGGACGTGCTGCTCCTCGACGTGAGCCCGCTCTCGCTGGGCATCGAGACCCTCGGCGGCGTGACCACCGTGCTCATTCCGCGGAACACGACCATCCCGACGAAGAAGTCGGAGGTCTTCTCCACGGCCGAGGACAACCAGACGACGGTCGAGATCCACGTGCTGCAGGGCGAGCGCCAGATGGCGGTCGACAACCGGACCATCGGCAAGTTCCAGCTGACGGGCATCCCGCCGGCACCCCGGGGCATGCCACAGGTCGAAGTCACCTTCGACATCGACGCCAACGGCATCCTGCACGTCTCGGCCAAGGACAAGACCACCGGCAAGGAGCAGAAGATCCGGATCGAGGCGTCCAGCGGGCTGTCCGACCAGGAAATCGAGAAGATGGTCAAGAGCGCCGAGTCTCACGCGTCTGAGGACAAGAAGCGGCGCGACGAGATCGAGGCCCGCAACCAGCTCGACGGCCTGGTCTACAAGGTCGAAAAGGACAGCAAGGAGTGGGTCGACCGGCTCGCGGCGGATGTGAAGGCGCGGATGGACAACGCCCTGGAAGGCGGCAGGGGGGCGCTCAAGACCGGGGACCCCGACCTGATTCGCCGGGCGCTGGACGACCTGAACGCGGCCTACTCCGCGGCTGGCGCCTCGCTCTACCAGAGCGCGCAGGCCGGTAGCGAAGCGACTGGGGAGCCGCAGCCCCAGGACGGCGCCCCGAAGGAAGACGTCGTCGAGGCCGACTACGAGATCGTGGACGACACCAAGAAGTGATCTGCGACCGAAACTTTTCCCCGCGCATCCGGGTTATGATAGTACACCCCGGTTGCGCGGGGGATCGTTGTCACCCCACCACCCCAGAGAGTCCGCTCCATGTCCGTACGAACCCGTAACTGGTTGAAATTCGGCAGCTTGGTCGGGTTGGCGTTTGCCCTAGGGCTGCTCTTTGCCGGTGTCCTCGATCTGCCCGGCGCCAGCGAGGCCCAGTCGCAGGTGGGCCTCCTTGCCCAGACCCCGACCCGCACCGTCGCGGCGCCGGCCTCCACGATTCAGCCCGCCATGGCACCGAGCGCCAGCGCGGAGATGCTCGCCTCGCTGAGTGACGCCTTCGCCAACGTGGCGGAAGGGGTCAAGCCGAGCGTGGTGTTCATCCGCTCCCAGAAGACCAACACGGCGCCGCAGCGCCAGTTGCCTCCGGGAATGGAGCAGTTCTTCCCGCACTACCGTCAGGGTCCGCGTGTCGAGGAGGGCGGCGGCACCGGATTCGTGGTCTCGGCCGACGGCCTCATCCTGACGAACAATCACGTGGTCGAAGGCGCTGACAAGGTCACCGTCATGTTGCCCGACCACCGGACCTTCACCGCCAAGGTCGTCGGCACCGACCCCAATACCGATATCGCTGTGGTGCGGATCGATGCGAACGGCCTCAAGCCGGTGCTCCTCGGCAACAGCGACAACACCCGGGTCGGGGAGTGGGTCCTGGCCATCGGGAACCCACTCGGTGATGCCCTCACGTTTACCGTCACCAGCGGGATCGTGAGCGCCAAGGGGCGGGGCCTCGACAACCTTCCGAACAGAACCCAGCGGAGCATCCAGGACTTCATCCAGACCGATGCGGCGATCAACCCCGGCAACTCTGGCGGACCGCTCGTGAACGTCCGGGGCGAGGTCATCGGCATCAATTCGGCCATCGCGAGCGAGAACGGCCTGAACGCCGGCTATGGCTTCGCGATCCCGATCAACCTGGCCCGGATCGTCATGGACCAGCTCGTCGCAAACGGCAAGGTGGAGCGGGCGGCGCTCGGCATCCGGATCAAGGACGCGGGGCCGAACGACGCCACCTACGCGGGCCTGCCCGAGATCAGCGGCGTGCTGATCAGCGCCTTCGACGAGCCGTCGCCGGCCAAGCAGGCCGGCCTGCAGCAGGGAGACATCATCATTGCCGTCAACGGCAAGCCGGTGAACTATGCAGCCCAGTTGCAGCAGGCGATCGGCTTCAGCCGGCCCGGCCAGGTGGTGCAGATCGAGGTGGCCCGCAAGGGCGGCGTCCGCAAGACCTACCCCGTCAAGCTGATCGCCCTGCAGTCGAGCGAGGTCGCGCAGGAATCGGCGGACACCCCGAACGACGGCGACTCGAGCAGCCAGGGGACGCCGATGGTTGGCCTCGGGATATCCGTCCAGCCCCTCAAGCCCGGCGACGCCGCGGAGCTGGGGCTGCCCCGCGGATCCGGCGGCCTGGTCGTCACAGACGTCACCCCCGACGGCCCGGCATGGGAAGTCCTCCGGCCGGCCAACTCGGGCGGCCCACCGGACATCATCCTCTCGGTCGAGGGCAAGCCGGTAACGACGGAGGCCGATCTCAGGGCTGCCCTCAAGAACCCCGGGCCCGGCGGGATCGTGAGCCTCGAGGTATTCACCCCGACCCAGACCGGCGGCGTGACGCAGATCGTGCGGCTCAAGGTGTCCGGGAAGTAGCCGAGGCGAGCGGGGCAGAGGGGGCGGGCCTTCGGCCCGCCCTTTTTGTTTGTAGATTGGGGGCGTGCAACCCTTCAGACTCTTTCCGTTCGCCGCCGCGGCCTTCATCTTTGCCTGCCCGGCGGACGCCCCCAGGTCTGAGGGAAGCCCCTGGCTGGCCGACAGTGATTTCGTCGTCCGCGGCCTGGCGGACGACGCCGATTCCTCGGACGTACTTCAGCAACTCGGGGAGCCGGACTCGGTCATTTCCATCCAGGATCCCGACGATCCAGACGTCGAACTGCTGGCGTGGGCCTATCCCGAGATTGCAGTGTCCCTGGGGGAAGAGGGTGTCCGCTACGGCGTGACACTGACCGGGCCCGGCATCTCGACCGCCCGTGGTCTCCACACCGGCGATCCCCAGACGAGGACCGTCGAGCTCTACGGCCGTCCGCAGCATCGCGAAGGCGATACTTGGGACTACATCGCCCCGGACGACGAGAACGGATTGCACGTGATGCGGGTGCGCTTCGAGCACGGGCGCGTGTCGTGGATCTTCCTTGGCTGGCTGATGGAGTGAGTCGATGACCCGTCGTGGTCGCCTGATCCGCATCGTGGAAACCGCCGAGCGCCTGCCGCCGGCGGCCCAGCCCGTCTTCTGGGGCGCGCTGCTCGGCGTGGCGGTGGCCTGCGGCCTGATCCTGGCGAGCGTGCCGCTGTGGCTGTTGCAGCAGCGACACGACATTCCGAGAGCCATCCTGGACATGGCGGGGGCCGGTGTCATCGCCGGTGCCGTCGGCGGCCTCGTGGCGGTGGCCCTCGGCGGACTCCGCCGGGCTGGGCCGGGCGGCTATTACGCGCTCTGGGTGGCCTCCAACACCGGGGCGGCACTGATGTTCCTGCTGCTGCTCAGGCTGCTGGGCCGCGGCGAAGTCCTCGGGCTGGACCGCCCCTTGGCGCCGCTCGTCATGGCGGGGCTCGGCGCGCTCAACGGCCTCATCGTCGCGCGGGCCCTGGGCCGGAGCGGCCGGGAGTCGTACGGGGAGTTCCGCACCGCGGCCAACCTCGTGGCGGGCGCCCTGCTGGCGGAAACGGCGGAGCTGGAGCGGCGGGCCCGGACCGATCCCCGCGCGGCGGCCGACCTCGACCAGGTGCGCCAGGCCTCGCCGAGCAGCGCCTACCTCGTGCTGCTCGAGCGGGTCGCCTCGCGGCTCAGGGCGCTGCCGAGCGGCGACACCGACGCCAGGCATGCCTTGGAGCATGTGGAGGAGCTGGTGACGCGAGTCCAGGAGGATGTGCAGCGCCTCGCGCGCGATCCCGAGTTCGCGACGGAGCTCAAGCGCCGGCAGGAAGTAGCCGAGGAGCTCTTCCGGAAGGAGCTGGAGCGGGAGGCCAGGCGCATCCGGAAGACGGCGGAGTCTGACCCGCAGGCACGCCAGACGCTCGGGGCCATCGAGCGAGAACTTCGCGGTGGGGGCGGCAAGGAGTCGTAGTTCGCGACCGTGGCGGAACGGCAGACGCGCCTGGCTTAGGACCAGGTGGGGAAACCCGTGGGGGTTCGAGTCCCTCCGGTCGCATCCGAGTCACCCGGCGCCCGCGCCGGCCCCTCCCCGCACCACTCCCTCCGCATCCGGGGTGCCCATGCCCGCGCGCATCGTCGTGAACCCCAACGGCCCGGTCCGGATCGAGGGCGATTTCGAGCTGGTGGACGTCGAGGGCACCGCGTTTGGTCTTGCCGGGCGTCCGATGATCACCCTCTGCCGCTGCGGGCACTCCGCCAACAAACCGTTCTGTGACGGGTCCCATGCCAGGGAGGGGTTCAGGGATCCGGCCTTGGCCCGGGACCTCCCTCCCCGCCCGGGCGCCTGATCCCGCCGCTTCGTTTGCCCGGGTCACGGCGGGCGGGTAGATTTCGCCTGCCATGACATCCATCACCATCCAGAAAACCAGCGAAGACGCCGCCTTGCAGTCACTCCAGGTCACCGTGCCCGTCGAACGGGTCCGGCTGGCCGAGGATCGTGCCGTGCAGCAGGTGGCTCGCCGGGTGCGGCTGCCCGGCTTCCGCGCGGGCCATGCCCCGGTCGCCGTCGTCCGCAAGCGCTTCCATGAAGCGATCCGCCAGACCGTGCTCGAGGAAGTGATCCGCGAGAGCTGGGACCAGGCCCGCGAGTCGGAGTCCCTGAAGCCGATCGCCGATCCCTCGGTCCGGAACGTCAAGTTCGAAGAGGGCGGCCCGATCGAGTTCGAGTTGCACGTCGAGGTCCGTCCCGACATCACGCTCGCCACCACTGGGGGCTTCACCCTCGCGCGGGAAGTCGCCCCAGTCACGGACGCCCAGCTCGACGAGCAGGTCGAGAAGCTCCGCGAGCAGAAGGCGACCTGGCTCCCGGTCGAGGGGCAGCAGCCCTCGGCGGGGCAGCTGGTCCAGGTCGAGGTGACGTCGCTCGAGGAGGGTGCTCCGCCGGAGCCGCAGCCGCACTCGATCGTCCTCGGCGAGGGGCAGGCGCTCCCCGCGCTGGAAGAGCAGATCATGCAGCTCCTCCCGGGCCAGACGGTCGAGACGGAGGTCCGCCTTCCGGACGACCACCCCGACGAGAGCCGGCGCGGCAAGAGCCGCAAGCTGCGAGTGGCCCTGCACGAGGTGAAGCGCCAGGAGTTGCCACCGCTTGACGACGCCTTTGCCCGCGAGGTCGGAGACTTCGAAGACCTGGCCGGGCTCCGCGCCGCGGTGCGTGGCGACCTCGAGCAGGATGCGGTCCGTGAGGCGGACGCGCGAGTGCGGGACCAGCTGATCCAGAAGCTCGTGGCCGCCAACGGCGTCGAGGCGCCGCCCTCGCTGGTCCACCGGGTGATCCACGGCTACCTCCACGCCTACGGCGTTCCGCACGAGAAGGAGCCGGAGTTCGCTGCGCAGTTCCAGCCGGTGGCCGAGGCTCAGGTGCGGCGCGACCTGGTGCTCTCCGCCGTGGCGGAGGCCGAAAAGCTCTACGCCACCGAGGCCGAGGTGGACGCCCGGGTCGCCGCAATGGCCGCGGCCCGCAACGTCCCGGTCGGGCAAGTGTACAGCTCGCTCCAGAAGGCCAACCGCCTCGCCGAGCTCGAGCGCGCCATCACCGAGGACAAGGTCTTCGGCTTCCTGCTTCAGCACTCCACCGTGGAAGGGTGAGACCCGTGTCCCTGTATCCGCCCTACATCATCGAACGTTCCAGCCGCGGCGAGCGGACCTACGACATCTTCAGCCGCCTGCTCATGGACCGCATCGTCTTTCTCGGCGCCGCCATCAACGACGACGTCGCGAACATCATCATCGCGCAGCTGCTCTTTCTCGAGGCGGACAACCCCGAGAAGGACATTTACCTCTACCTGAACAGCCCGGGCGGCGTCGTCTCGAGCGGCATGGCCATCTACGACACCATGCAGCACCTGCGCGCCCCGGTCAACACGATCTGCATGGGCATGGCCGCCTCGATGGGGTCGTTCCTGCTGGCGGCCGGGGCCAAGGGTAAGCGGAGCGCCCTGCCCCACTGCCGGATCATGATCCATCAGCCCTCGGGCGGCACCCAGGGCACCGCCTCGGACATCGAGATCCAGGCCCGGGAAATCCTGTACCTGCGCTCCAAGATGAACCAGCTGTACAGCTACCACACCGGCCAGCCGGTGGAGACCATCGAGCGGGACATGGACCGGGACCGCTTCATGAGCTCGGACGAGGCCAAGGCTTACGGCTTGATCGACAACGTCTTCGAGCCCCGGAAGGACTGGCTGGCCCCCCCGGTCAAACCTTGACGCCCCCCGGGACCTGACCCACCTTTCAGGTTGGGTCCCCCCTCTTCCACCGGCGGTCAGGCATGTCGAACGACAAGCACCTCCGCTGCTCCTTTTGCGGCAAGTCGAAAGACTCGGTCCGGAAGTTCATTTCGGGGCCCTCTGTTTACATTTGCAACGAATGCATCACCCTCTGCAATGAGATCCTCGCCGAGGACGAAGAGCGCGAAGTCGCGGAGAGCATCACCTCCGTCCCCACCCCGGCAGAAATCAAGGACATACTCGACCAGTACGTGATCGGGCAGGAGCGGGCCAAGCGCACGCTCTCGGTGGCCGTATACAACCACTACAAGCGGATCAATGCCGCCGCGGCCCGGGACGGCGAAGTCGAGCTCGAAAAGTCCAACATCCTGCTGCTCGGCCCGACCGGCGTCGGCAAGACGCTCCTGGCGCAGACGCTGGCCCGGATCCTCGACGTCCCCTTTACGATCGCCGACGCCACGACCCTGACCGAGGCCGGCTACGTCGGCGAGGACGTCGAGAACATCCTCGTGCGGCTGCTGCAGGCGGGCGAGTTCAACGTGGCGGAGTGCGAGCGCGGGATCGTGTACATCGATGAGATCGACAAGATCGCGCGGAAGTCGGAAAACCCCAGCATCACGCGCGACGTGTCGGGCGAAGGGGTGCAGCAGGCCCTGCTCAAGATCCTCGAGGGCACCGTTGCGTCGGTGCCGCCCCAGGGCGGCCGGAAGCACCCCCAGCAGGAATACATCCAGATCAACACCAAGGACATCCTGTTCATCTGCGGCGGCGCCTTCGACGGGCTCGAGAAGATCATCGAGGCCCGCGTCGGCCGGCAGAAGATCGGCTTCACCTCGGGCCCGCGC
>Ga0326726_10003276_pt1 | contig 14863 bp, 15 predicted proteins | sample MHFenrmetagenome_2_FD_207603 | JGI IMG/M metagenome (GOLD analysis project Ga0326726, IMG submission 207603) | Lab enriched peat soil microbial communities from Michigan Hollow, Ithaca, NY, United States - MHF15MN | ecosystem: Environmental > Terrestrial > Soil > Wetlands > Peat | place: USA...
GAAGCGCTTGATCGAATACACCGTGTTCTCCGGATTGGTAATGGCCTGCCGCTTCGCGACCTGCCCCACCAGCCGCTCCCCGGTCTTGGTAAAACCAACCACCGAAGGCGTAGTCCGGCCCCCTTCTTCGTTCGGGATCACCTTGGGCTCTCCACCCTCCATAACCGCCACGCAGGAGTTGGTGGTGCCCAGGTCAATGCCAATAATCTTGCCCATAACGGATCCTCCTAATCAGATAAGTGCTTTACAATCAATGTGATTATGATTGCGTCCTGTAGTATCCTAGGACTTGAGTGTGTCGTTGTCAAGTATTAGATGCTTGGGCTTGAGTAAGGGATGCGACTTCCCTGGAGCCGTTCGGACCGGTCGGGTTCGTATCAGGGCACGCCTTTTCAGGCGTGCCGTAACAGCGTCCCAATGAGACCCGCCTTCAGGGCGCTGGGCGGTGGGCGACGTCCGGAATTCAGCGCGGCCACCTCCACAGGGGCTTCGGGCCCGAAAACTGAGAACCGAGAACGATTCCACCGCCCGACGAATCCGCGCTCAGCCCCTCCCTCCCCTATCGCGGCGATAGGAGAGGTACTGCGCGGGCCTTGGTCGTTCGCGGCGTCGCTGCCGGACCGGAACCGGGCGTGGCAGCCGGGCGGGGCGGCGCGGCTACAGGCTGGCCCGCTCTTGGCGGCTCGTTGACGCCCACGATGCCGGTGTCCACCAGCGCAATCTTCAGTTCGTTCTGCAGGTTAACAATCAAAGGGGCGGGCTCCTGGCAGCTGGGGTTGTCCTTGGGGCAGACCGTCTTGTACTTGCGCAGCTGCTTGCGCTCTTCTTTGGTCAAGAAAAGCTTCTGCTCGATTGCAACCTCGAACGTGTGAGTATCGTTGTTTCTTCGGACGATCGCAGTCGACCGCACGAATGTCTTCTCAATGAACAGCTCGAGTTCGCGCGCCGTGTGATCGGGCCACAGCTTGTCGAGCCCGGGGATGAAGGCCGACAGCTGGCCGTTGGCAATCTGCAGTTCGTCGGGTGCGAAGTCCGTGGAGGCCACTCCGCCCACCAATCCATTGGCAAACAGCAGACCGCGAAAAATCCAGCTGCGCGACGCGTAGGTCTGGGCGCGTTTGGCGGACTCGGCCAGAACCTCGGAATCGCGCGGGTCGGTATTGAACCGGTCGCCAAAGTTGATGTTCATGCCCACGATGAACAAGTCCTTGTCGGTCGCCAGATTCGTGACCGTGACTTCCACGAACAGATAGTCGTTCGCCATCTTGGTTCCGAAAGCATTCCGCGCCTCGCGCCAACCCACAATCGAGGCCGAGCAGTACACTTCATCTCCCTTGATAAGCGATTCTCCCGAGTTGTCCGCCAGCGGCGAGTAGGAAAAGCAAACCGCGGTCCGGCTCACCGTCAACATCTGGCTCTGGGCCGTCGCATCGAGCGTGGCGCCCGGCTTCGCCGACGGGGCGAGCAGGTAATCGCCGGGTGGTGTTTTGGGAGCTGCCGTCACCAGCAAGGCAAGCGTCGTGGCGGTCTGCGATTGGATTTCGAGGACCGGGCACGGATTCGCCGCGTCGCACTTCATTTTTATCCGCGACGGGAACGCATCCACTCGCGTCACCTGGTCGAGGTTTGTGCCTTGCAGAACAATGCGAGTCGATTCGGAAAGCTGGACGGTCGAGGGCTCAAGACTGGTAATTGTAACGACCGGGCCTTGGCCGAGCGCGGCGGAGAGTAACAGGAAACAGCAGGAAACCACCATCGAAAGCGGGCGCACAATATCCTCCTACCCCCCGATAGTGGAGCACAATATAACATCGCCTACAGCAGGCGTCCAGAGCCAGACTAACTCGGACACTCACCAGATCCTTATCCTCCAGATCTCCTTCTGTCTTCCATCATCAATTTCCGCAGCGCCCGATTGATCCGCGTCTGGTAGCCCCGTCCTTGCTTCTTGAGCCAGGCCAGCACATCCGCGTCCAGACGGAGCGTAACTGGTTTCTTGAGCGGCTTGTACAGCCCTGCCAGTTCCGCCGGCAGGTAGCGCGGGTGCTTCCGGTCATCGGCAGCAGCCTTCAGACTGCCCACCTTCCGGCGCTTCGCAACTCGTTTTTGTGGTTTCATTTAGCAGTTTATGTACGTATATCACTGTACTTACAATATGACCAGTACAAAATGTTCCACGTGGAACATTCCGCGCCATCCTGAACGGTTCACTGGGAACTGAGAACCGGGAACTGATTCCTGGAGTTACACTTCCCGATACCGGAAGCACTCCACCGCGTGATCGTTCACCATGCCCACCGCCTGCATGAAGGCATAGCAGATGGTCGAGCCCACAAAAGTGAACCCGCGCTTCTTGAGGTCCTTGCTGATCGCGTCAGATTCGGCGGTGCTGGCCGGAACTCGTTGCCCGGCCCTCCACGCGTTCACGCGCGGTTTGCCGCCGACGAACTGCCAGAGGTAGCGATCGAACGTACCGAATTCTTTCTGCACCGCCAGAAACGCCTTGGCATTCTGCACGGCGGCTGCGATCTTCAGCCGGTTACGGACGATCCCCTCGTCGCGCATCAGTGCCTGCATCTTTCGCCGGTCGTAGCGCGCAATCTTCTTCGCGTCGAAGTCGTCGAAGGCGGCGCGATAGTTTTCGCGCTTCTTCAGAATTGTGTCCCAGCTGAGCCCGGCCTGCGCGCCCTCCAGGATCAGGAACTCGAACAGCGCGCGGTCATCGTGTTGCGGCACGCCCCATTCGCGGTCGTGATACAGAATTGCAAGATCGTTTTTCGCCCACCCGCAACGCACGACATTCCGCCGAGGTTTCATGGTAGCCTTCATTCTCGTTGCCTCATCAGGCAATAGCCATCGGGTGCACTCGCGTTCGCCCGCCAGTTTTGGCGGAACCATATCGGGACTTTCCACGTATAACTCACTCGAGGAGAATGCATGAAAGAATCCACCAAGATTTCCTTGAAGTCCACGTTGATCGCCACCTTGATCGCCACTGCCGTTGGCATCTGGACGTTGCAGTTGGGCGTGGGAAGCGCGCTTTGGCCTGCTCACCCGCAACTCATGGCCTTTATCCTGACGCTCATCGCGTGCGTCGTGGCCAAGTCCGCCTCGGTGAGTTGGCTCAAACGATAGTTACTGAGCCCCATGCTGAATGCCAAGTGCCAAGTGCTGATTCTCAGTCGTACTTCTCATACAGAATCTGCTTTCGATCCCAGCCCAGAGACTTCAGCAGGTCCCGGTTCGCGCTGACCATCTTGTCGAGCCCGCAGATGTAAGCGTGCATGTCGGTCCGGCTGCCGACAATCCCCGGCACGTGCTCCTGCACGTAGCCGCGCAGCCCCCGCCATTCCTGACCTCCCCGGCTGAGCGTCGGCAGAAAATCAAAGTTAGAGTGCTCCGCTGCCAGCCGCTCAAACTCTTCGCGATAGTAAATATCCTGCTCGTAACGAACCCCGAACAGCAGCCAGAACTGCCGCCCTTCATGGCGCGACGCATCGGCCAGCAGCCAGTGCAGCATCGAGCGGAAGGGTGCGATCCCGGTGCCGGTTGCGATGAACACCGTGTCCCGCAGCGGTGGACGCAATATGAAGCTCCCGAACGGTCCCTGGAACGTGATCTCGGCGCCCACCTTCAGATCGCAAAGATAGTTCGACATGAATCCGTCCTGCACGCGATTGAGGCAGAAGGCGAAGCGGCCATTTTCTGACGGAGGCGACGCGATCGAATAGGCGCGCGTGATCTCCTCGCCGTCGGGCGTCGAGGCTTTCAGCGAAAGCCATTGGCCCGGCACGAATCCGAAGCGGGGAACTCCCTTCACCTCGAACTCGAGGTGCTTGGTATAGTCGGAAAGAGGACTGGAGCCTTCCAGGCGCGCGGTCAGGGTTTGGAATTGTGCCATCAGGAATATAGATGATGGCTGCTGATCGGCGGACGCTCGGGTCGCGGCAGGCCGACAGCCGAGTCGAGGAACGGAAACATGGCAGAGCACATTTGCCCCTGGTGGGTCGGCTACTTTCTGATCAGCCCCATTCGGCGTTGGTTGCAGGACCCGGCTGCGATCGTGCAGCCCTATGTTCGGGAAGGCATGACCGTGCTCGAACCAGGACCGGGCATGGGTTTCTTCACGGTGGAACTCGCCCGGCAGGTCGGACCTGAGGGACGTGTGGTCGTGGTGGATGTCGAGCCGAGGATGATCGCCAAGCTGAAGCAGAGACTGGACAAAGCCGGGTTGCGGAATCGCGTCGACGCACGCGTCGCGGCGTCCGATTCCATGGGACTCAGCGATCTACGCGGCCAGGTTGATTTCACGCTTGCCTTTTTCATGGTGCACGAAATGCCTAGCGCCAGCCGGTTCTTCGCCGAGGCCGCAGAGGCTATGAAGCCGGACGCCACCCTGCTGCTGGCGGAACCCCCCGGCCACGTGAAGAAGGAAAAGTTTGACCAGGAGCTACAAGCGGCCACTGCTGCAGGTTTTGCCGCCATCGGACGGCCGAAAATCCGACGGACACAGACCGCCTTGCTGAAGAAGATCTGAGCTGAGGAGCCAGCGTCCAGAGGATCACGCTGCCGACTGTTTGCCGGCGAGGATTCCGTCAATCTTGCGCAGTTCTTCTCCCGAGAACGCGAGATTCTTGAGCGCGTTCACATTGTCGTCCACCTGTTGAACCTTACTGGTGCCGACGAGCGCGCTGGTCACGCGTGGATCGCGCAGCACCCAGGCGACCGCCATCTCGGCCAGCGATTGTCCTCGCTCCTGCGCGACCGCATTCAGTGCGCGCAGCATCGCTACCTTCTGTTCGTTGATGTCTTTCTTTTTCAGGAAGAAGTCGCGCGCCGCACGCGAGTCGGTCGGAATGCCCTGCAGATAACGATCGGAGAGCAGTCCCTGCGCCAGGGGACTGAAGACGATGCAGCCGGCGCCTTCTTTGCCGAGCAGGTCGAGCAGGCCTTGCTCGGGATCGCGGACCAGCATCGAATACCGCGGCTGATGAATCAGGAAGGGCGTCTTCAGATCGCGCAGAATCCTGATTGCTTCGGCAGTTTGCTTCGCGTTGTAGGCCGAAATGCCGGCGTAGAGTGCCCGTCCTGACCGCACGGCGGTATCGAGCGCCCCCAGGCTTTCTTCCATGGGCGTGTCGGGGTCAGGCCGGTGATGATAGAAGATGTCCACGTATTCCAGGCCCATGCGCTTCAAACTCTGATCGAGGCTGGCCAGCAGAGTCTTGCGCGACCCGAGATTTCCGTAAGGACCGGGCCACATGTCCCAGCCCGCTTTGGTCGAGATGATCAGTTCGTCGCGGTACGGTAGAAAATCTTTCTTGAGGATTTGCCCAAAATTTTCTTCGGCCGAGCCGTAGGGCGGGCCGTAGTTGTTGGCCAAGTCGAAATGGGTGATGCCGAGATCGAAGGCCCGGCGTAGCATGGCGCGGGCGTTTTCGAAATTGTCCACGCCGCCGAAGTTGTGCCACAGGCCAAGCGAGATGGCGGGAAGCAGGATGCCGCTGCGTCCCGAACGGCGGTACAGCATGGTGTCGTAGCGCTGGCTGTCGGGTACGTACAAGGTCGGATCTCCTGAGCGAAAGGCCATGGATCAAGAGAGAGGATTATAGCGTTAGGCTCGCGTTGTGGGCATAGTTGCGACGTCTCCGTGCGTCATCACGCTCGCAGCGCCGAGGGCGGGGCGCCCCTTCGGCAAGCTCAGGGCAGGCTCTCGCGACAGCCGGCAAGGTGCCGGCGCTACACAAACCTACTTCCTCCCGTGGAGTTTGATCGAGGCCAATGCTTCCGCAGCTTGCTGGACAAGGTCGTCGGGGCTCTTCAAGGAAACGGATACGGTCGAACCGCAGCAGGAGGCTTGCTTACCGTCGGCGAAGCCCTCGGGTGCAAGCAGTTTGACCATGTCGCGTCCCAGAGCGATGCGCGGGATGCTGAGATCCCGCAGGCCGGCCGCGGCGGCGATGCTGAGATAGTCCGTCAGCAGGCTGGCGCCGGCAATGCAGCCTACGTAGGCGCTGACGTCGCTTGCCAGTTGTTCGGGAAGGGCGCGGAGCAGCACGATGTCGCTGACGGCGAAGTGTCCGCCGGGCTTGAGCACGCGCGCGATCTCGCGGAAGACGGCGGGCTTGTCGGAAGACAGATTGATGACGCAATTGCTGATGACGTAATCCACCGTGCCGCTCTCGACGGGCAGTTGCTCGATTTTTCCTTTGCGGAATTCGACGTTGGTTGCGCCGCGTTTTTCGGCGTTGGCGCGGGCGAGCGCCAGCATGTCGTCGGTCATGTCGACGCCGATGACGCGGCCGGTTGGTCCGACACGGTTCCAGGCGAGAAAGGCGTCGAAGCCGGCGCCCGAACCCAGGTCCAGCACGGTCATACCGGGTTTGATTTCGGTGAGCGCGAGCGGATTGCCGCAGCCGAGGCCGAGATTGGCGTCGCCCGCCTGGGCGAGTTCTTCGTCGCTGTAGCCGATGCTGCGGGCCACGTCTTCGGCAGGCGCGCCGCAGCACGAGGCTTCGCCGCGGGCTACTGCGGCATAGTGTTCTTCGACCGCGTTCGTGATTGCTTCAGCCTTCATGATTCCTCCTCCGTTGATGTCGGATTGAAATATCAATTCAGCCACGTCTTTCGCCCCTTCGGGGCTAACTCATTTGCGACTTACGACCCACGGCTGGCGCCGTGGGCTGCATTCTTACGCCGCTTCGCGGCTGTGGCAGAGCCTGCCGGTTCACATTTTCAAACATGCTCTTTCCAAAACCGATCTCCGAAACCAACTGCGACTGCACTGGCTCGTTCAGGCCGCAGCATCCGGAGGAGGCAATGACGTCATTCAGTAGTTTCAGAGAAGCGAGAACCTGCGTGCGTTGCTTCGCTGGGATGGTCGCGATGATTGTGCGAGTGCGCTCGCGCATGAGTTCGTCCAATTGCTGGCGGACCTGACGGCCGGCAGCGGTGATCTTCACCGAGGCGGCGCGGCCGTCGGCGTGGGTGCCGCGCACGCGCTCGACCAACTTGCGGGCTTCGAGCTTTTCGAGGACGCGCGTCATGGCGCTGGGGGTGATTCCAGAACTGGCGGCTAAATCGGAGATGCGAGCGCCTTCCTGGGCGACCAGGGTGCGGAGAATGGCGCACTGGCGCTGGGTGAGGCCGCCGCAGCAGACTTCATCGGGACCGACCTGGCCGAGGATACGGGCCAGGCGCTCGAGTTCGTCCCACCATTGCTGGACCTGGATTTTGCGAGCGGCCTGGGCTGGCATGAGAAGAGAATAGCATAATAGTTGCATGTGTCAAGCAAATAACTAAAACCGCTGCAAGCTACGAGCCAGAACGGGGAGAAAGCCAAAGCTCTAGACGAATCGTCGGGCGAGTGCGGCAGGCCATGTCCCACCCGATCGCAGAAGCGGTAACGCTGGCACGAGCAGTCCTGAATGGAGCGCAGGCGACTGTTTACGACAGTGATGTCGGAGCCTCGCCAGAATCTGGCCGTGGACTGTCCGCGAGTACAATCGGACATAGAGGGCACCCTCTATGAGGGATCTGGCAGACGTCCTTGGTGTTTTTGGCACGCGCACCAATGATCTCTTGCGGTGTACCTGGAGGTTTACTCTTTCGCTCAATAACATCATCACGTATAGCCCGGTGTCCTGGAACTACCGAGGGCTGGACCCGATCCCGTTCTCGCGGGCGATGTTGCGGCTCGAGGACGAATTGAAGTCCCTGTCGAGAGGCATCCTGGAGGCTCAGGACAATCGGAGCGTGCCTGCGCTGGAACGGTTGTACGAGAAGGTTGAGCCCGCGTTCAGAATCGTATTGGATGACGGGAAGCGTGAATTCCAGCTGGCGGCGGATGCGATTAGCCTGTATCTCGAACAACAACAGGTTCTGATCTTCACCTACACAGGGAAAACGCCGCTGGTCGTGCGGTCGTCTTATCAAGACATTTTTCTCCGTCAGCTGGCCAGCCACGTGCTTGTGAAGCATCCATTTCTCTCGAAGGAGTCGCTGGATCGCGCAGGCGTGGAGGTGAAGGCGTATGCGGTGGACTTCCTGCGGTCGCTCCAGCGGATATACCAGACGGATGTGGAAGAGATCTTCAGAAATTATCAGGACTTGCTTGTCGAGATGCACGACGCCCTCTCCAAGCATCCGGTGCGGGTGCCGACCTACAGAGGAGTTTCGCCCCGGCGGATCGCCCGCACCGATACCAGCGTGGTGTCGGATTTCATCGGTGAGATGCGAGAGATGCCCGATCTCGAAGACTTACAGCGGGAACAGATCCTGACCCTCCGCGACGCAGATGGAAGCGCCGAAACTGAGCTGTACCAGAGACTTGCTGTCTCGCCGGACTGGGGCGCTGAACTCGGTCGGGTAGTGGCGTTCATGCATCAGGTGAACCAGGACCCGCTTGTCAAGTACGAGGTTTTTGAAGCCGGGCCGCAGGGGGAGCTTGAGCCGGTCGAGATTGAGGAAGCCAGGAGCGATCAAGTCATCGACCAGGAGAAGAATGTGGCGCGACTTCGGACGCTGCTCACCGCGTTCGTTAAGGGGAGCCATATGCCCTTCACTCTCCTCGAAGGGGAGGGTGGCGTAGGCAAGACACTCTCACTCCAGGCGCTTGTTCGTGAGATCGATGGTCTGAAGCTCGTCCTGATCTCTTCGGAACATCTCGGTCAGATCCGGGAGTATGCGCGACGCATGGCCGAGGAACCGTGGAGGACGGTGCTCTACATTGATGATATGACCTTTGACCCACGTCACTATGAGAGCTTCAAGATTGGAACGCAAGGCATGAAACGATTCTATGACAATGTCACGGTGATGGCGGCTGCCAACCCATCGTCCTTGGCGCATCTCCCACCAGAGGTGTTGCGACGATGGCCAATCCGGATCAAGTATGAGCGGCCGAATTTGGCAAAGGGCGCGACGCTGCGCAAGGTGCTCAAGGCAAATTGCGACCGTGTCAAAATGGAGTATGCCCCCAGTCTCGTGACCGCGTTCCGGAAACAACATGGAAGTGCGCTCAAGACCCTGCCGCCGTCCGCGGTCTATGATTTTCTGCGGGAAGTAAAACTGACGCGAGGATTATAGTCATTGATCGCACCATCCATGCGGTGGTGAGGGTCGCTTCGCGGCTGGTCCGTAAGCAGTTCGCATTGCTCGCCAGGATTAGCGCCACGGGTGGGACAACGGACAGCGAGAATTCTTTGGCGGGTGAGTTCTTTTTTCATGGCGGAGCGATATTGCCCCAAAACTATGTACCGGACTGGCGAATTTTGAGCAGGTTTGACCGCACGAGGGGTAACAGTCGATGCGGACGCTACTACTCCACGGTTACCGATTTAGCCAGGTTCCTGGGCTGATCCACGTCGCAGCCGCGGCGGACGGCGATGTGGTAGGCCAGCAACTGCAACGGGACGATCTCGAGGATCGCGGACAACTCTTCCGGCGCGGGCGGGATGTAGAGGACATGATCGGCATTGCTGCGGATTTCTTCGTCGCCCTCGGTGGCGAGTGCAATCACGATGCCGGAGCGGGCCTTCACTTCCTGTAAGTTCGAAATTGTCTTTTCGTAACGGACCATCGAGGCGGGGCTGTTCACATCCCGCGTAGCGATGATCACTACCGGCAGATTCTCGTCAATCAGAGCGTTGGGGCCGTGCTTCATCTCGCCGGCGGGATAGCCTTCGGCGTGGATGTAGGAAATTTCCTTGAGCTTGAGCGCGCCTTCGAGGGCGATGGGGTAGTGGATGCCGCGTCCGAGGAAGAGGAAGTCCTGGGAGCGGACATAAATCTTGGCGAGTTCGTTGCAGGCTTCGTCGTGGGTGAGGATCTGTTCGAGTTTGCCGGGAATGTGGGTGAGTTGCTGGATTAGGGCGCGGGCTTGATCGGGTTTGATCGCGCCGCGCACCTGCGCCAGATAGAGCGCGAAAAGATAAAGGGCGGTGAGTTGTCCGCTGAAAGCTTTGGTTGAAGCGACACCGATTTCCGGGCCGGCGTGCGTATAGATCGTCCCTGCGGCCTCGCGCGTAATCATCGAGCCGACGACGTTGCAGATCGCCAGTGTTTTCGAGCCTTTGGCTTTGGCCTCGCGCTGGGCGGCGATGGTGTCGGCGGTCTCGCCCGACTGCGAGATCAGCATGGTGATGGTGTCGGGCCCCATGACCGGATCGCGGTAGCGCCACTCACTGGCGTAGTCCACTTCGACGGGAACACGGGCCAGGGTTTCGATCATGAACTTGCCGGCGAGTCCGGCGTGCCAACTGGTGCCGCAGGCCGCGATATTGATTTTCTTCAGCGCCTTGAACTCGGCTTCGGTCACCTGCATTTCGTCGAGGAAAACGTGGCCGGTGTCCTGCGAGACCCGGCCTAACGTGGTGTCGCGGATGGTGCGGGGCTGCTCGTAGATTTCCTTGAGCATGAAGTGCTTGAAGCCGCCCTTTTCGGCCATGATGGGGTCCCAGGTGACGTGCTGGACCGGGCGCTCGACGGGTTGGCCATCAAAATCGGTGAGCTTGACTCCTTGCTGCGTGATGACGGCCAGATCGCCGTCGGCGAGGAAAAACAAATCACGGGTGTGGTAAAGGATGGCGGGCACATCGGAGGCGACGAAATATTCGTCTTTGCCGAGTCCGATCACCACCGGCGGACCATTGCGAGCGGCCACGATTCGGTTGGGCTCGTCGATGGCGATCACAACCAGCGCGAACACTCCGGTCAATTCTTTTACGGCCTTGCGAACAGCGTCTTCGAGCGCGGGACGATGTCCGTTGCCGGTTTTCAGGTAATACTTCTCGATCAGGTGAGCGATGATTTCGGTGTCGGTTTCGGTCGTGAACTTGTGGCCTTCTTCGATCAGCTTCTTCTTGAGCGAAAGATAGTTCTCGACAATGCCGTTATGCACGACCACGATGCGGCCGGTACAGTCGCGGTGCGGATGAGCGTTCTCTTCAGTAGGACGACCGTGGGTGGCCCAGCGAGTGTGTCCGATGCCGTAGGTGCCGTCGAGCGGCTTCAGGCGGATGGACTCTTCCAGATTGCGCAGCTTGCCTTCGGCGCGGCGGATCTGCAAACCTTCGCCGTTGCCGGCGACCGCGATCCCGGCCGAGTCGTAGCCGCGATACTCCAGCCGTTTCAGGCCCTCGATGATGACAGGGACGACCTGCTTCTTCCCCACGTATCCGACAATGCCGCACATGGTTTAATGAACTCCTTCGTTTGCTCGGTGGGGGAACCGGTCGCTCCGGGTTGAGTAACGCTCTACGCGGCCGCGGGAAAGCGACCACCGGGGCTAAAGCCCGCACACTTCCTAACGACTTACGCGGCCCTGAAGGGCCGCTCTTCCACGGTGGTAAAGGACCGTTCTTCCACGTTAGTGCCGAGCATCACCGTGGTGCCGAGAGCCGCCGTGCTGCTGGGACCGGTGAGCTTTCTGCCACCTGCTGACAGGCCCGAGGAGCCACGACCAGCGTCTCTACCGCCGGACTAACTACTCTTCGAGGGAGAAACGAAATTCTTCTATCACAGGGTTGGTCAGAACCTCGCGCGCCATCCGTTCCACCTCAGCCTGCGCCTGGTCCTTGGAGAGTCCGCCGTTAAGCGAGATTTCAAAGTACTTGCCCTGGCGCACGTCCTGCAAACCCCGGTAGCCCATCTTATTGAGGGCGCCCTGGATGGTCTTGCCCTGGGGATCCAGCACGCTCTTTTTCAACGAAACGTAAACGTAGGCCTTCATGAACAGGCTGATTATACGTCAGCAGCGGTGATCTCGACTCTGGTTTTCGTTATAGCGGGTATCGCAAGAGGGCATGGGGCGTAGCGGACCAAGTCCCGTAACCTATTCTAGCGATGACAGTTGACGATCCAGTTCGGCGATGGCATCGGACAGCATCTGGCGGTGGCGAGGCTTCTCCGCGGTCTTAAGCTGGCGAGACAGGTGGCTGCGAGACAGAAGCAAACCTTGGCGCTTGCGAGCGCGGTCCTGCTGTTCGGCGGAGAGAAGCGGACGGGCCGGCTCACCTCGCTCGGGCATGTCAGCCTGTTGTTGCTCCACCGACTTACTCTCCCAGCCACGTGCCATTCCGGGAATTCTAACTGAAAGAACTAAGAAAAGCCTTGCTTCAGATTTCAAAGATGAGTAAACATATCTGTTCCCGGGTAAGCACAATCCGGGAAATCTGTGTCGCAGACCTGAGGGGGTCTCCCGTCCGGGAGCAAAGAGACTGGTTTCCACGAATGGAACCAGCGACTGCGACGCACATGGTGGATAAGGCGAAGTCCCTGTCGCGCCGTCTTGCAAGGCGGGGCGACGACCCCCAGTTTCCGAGGCTGAACGCATCGCCGCCCGAGGGGAATACCTTCGGCAGAAGTGAACGAGGGTGTGTGCATGGCGGAGGACTCATCCGGTCTTTTGGGAGACGCTCGCCGGGACAAGAACCGGTGTGACCACTGGCCGGATTCCGAAGGACACGAAGACTGCCGGTACCGGGAGCTGCTCGGGATTGCCGACCTGTTGGTGGGAACCCGGAGCCGGGCGGATCTGTTCCGGAATCTTGCCCCGCGTATCCTCGAACTGACAGGCTGCGAATTCCTGAATTTCTCGCTGCACGATCCCCGTCAGAACTGCATGATCACGCACTACTGGAAGAGGAACCAGGAAAGCGGAGAGTTCGATGCCTTCGCGGTGGACCAGTGTGTGAGCGGGTGGGTTTGGATGCATCAAGAGGCGGTGGTGATTCGCGATGTTGAGCAGGAGAAGCGATTTCCGGAGTGTATCCGGATTCTGCGCAATCATGGCGTGGGCTCCTACAGCATGTTTCCGATGACCACGCCGTCCGAGCGCTATGGGGCACTCGGCTTAGGGAGAAGCAGCCCGGAGGCCGTAAGCCTGGAGGCAACGGAATTCTTTCAACGCATTGCGTCGATGGTGGCGCTGGCAATGGAGAATCAGGAAGCGCACCGCGAGGCGGAAGAACAGCGGCGACGGTTGCAGGGCCTGGTTGCAATCGAGGAGGAACTCAGTGCCAGCCTGGACGTGGAGACGCTGGCGAAAAGGGCTATCAGCAGTCTGCGCGGGACGCTCGGCCACGATCACGCGGCCCTGCTGTTGCTCGAGGAGGATGGCACGGCGCTGCGTAAATGCGCGATCGATTCGGCGCACTCCACGAAGTTCGCAGCCGAGGAACTGACGCGGGTGCCGCTGCAGCAGTCCCTTTCGGCGCGGGCAATTGAGACGAGCAGCGTAACATTCTGGAGCCTGGAGGAGTTGAATCAAAAGAAAACATCAGTAGCCGATGCGTTGCGTGCGAGCGGGATTCAATCGCTGGTCAACGTTCCGCTACTTGCGGACGGCAAAGTGCTGGGCGCACTCAATCTGGGCAGCACGCAGAAGGATGCGTTCAGCGAACAGGATAGTGAGTACCTGCAGCTGGTCGCGAGCCAGATCGCCGCGGCCTTCCGCCACGCCAGCGCTTACCGGGAGAACGCGCAGCTCAAAGACCGCCTGGCGAGCGCGACGCGTACCCTGGAGGGCGCATTCCGCGTCGAGATGCGGTCCGACGAGATTGTCGGCAGCAGCGCGGCGCTGAAACGCGTGCTGGACTATGCCTCGATTGTGGCCGACACCGATTCCACAGTTCTGATCACGGGCGAAACCGGTACCGGGAAAGAACGGGTGGCGCGTGCAATCCACAGCATGAGCCGGCGGAACGACCGCAGCTTCATCAAACTGAACTGCGCTGCGATTCCAACCGGACTGCTGGAAAGCGAGCTATTTGGTCACGAGAAGGGGGCGTTCACCGGGGCCGTGAGCCAGAAGATCGGGCGGCTGGAGTTGGCTGATAAGGGCACTCTGCTCCTGGACGAGATCGGCGAAGTTCCTCTGGAGTTACAGCCCAAGCTGCTACGTGTGCTGCAGGACCAGGAGTTCGAACGGCTGGGAGGGACGCGCACCATTCGGGTGGACGCGCGCCTCATCGCCGCCACCAACCGCGACCTCATCCGCGCGGTCGAAGAAAAGCAATTCCGCAGTGATCTGTTCTATCGGCTGCATGTTTTTCCGCTGCACTTGCCCGCGCTGCGGGAACGGCGCGAGGACATTCCGCTGCTGGTGCGCTATTTTGTCGAGAAGTCTTCGGTCCGGCTGAATCGGCGCATTGAATTCATTCCCGATGAGGCGGTCGAAGCCATGCTGAAGTGGAGTTGGCCGGGCAACATCCGGGAACTGGAGAATTTCATCGAGCGATCAGTGATTCTGTCGGCAGGCAACGTGCTCAAGCCGCCGCTGGCCGAGTTACACCAGGAAATCGCGCGCCAGGGAATCGGTCCGGAGGGCACGCTGCGCGACAAGGAACGGGAACACATCACCGAAATTCTGCGCCAGACCCGGGCGTTCTTTCCGGTCCGGGCGGAGCCGCGGCGCGCCTGGGATTGAAACGTACGACTCTGCAATACAAAATGCAGAAGCTGGGCATCTCGCGCATGCAGTATCTGGACTGAAAGTCTGCCCAACCTGCGTCAGCCCTTGCCCGTCCTCCGGCGGCGGATGCCGTTGCGGCCCGGGCGCAAGCGAGCTAACGATCATATCTCTCCTGCATTTTGACTAACTCAATGGTATGGCATGCGGTGTGCACGGATTAGTCTGCTCGGCACATTCAACTCCCCCAGCGTACGAACTCACCAGCCAAGATCGTGGCGAGCAGGAGTAGTTATGGGTGTGTCTCGCCGCTACCTGTTTTCGGATGGTTGCCTCGACTGTACGCTGAGACGGAGCGGCGATTTTTGCAACTTGCCCCATGCTCAGCTGGTTGAATTCAACGGCATGGGGCATCTCACGCTGTATCCCCCCGACGTTGTGCTGCTCGCCGAG
>Ga0326726_10003277_pt1 | contig 14862 bp, 10 predicted proteins | sample MHFenrmetagenome_2_FD_207603 | JGI IMG/M metagenome (GOLD analysis project Ga0326726, IMG submission 207603) | Lab enriched peat soil microbial communities from Michigan Hollow, Ithaca, NY, United States - MHF15MN | ecosystem: Environmental > Terrestrial > Soil > Wetlands > Peat | place: USA...
GCTGATCGGTGGAAAACAATTTCACTTCGATCGGCTGTGGGGCCCACATGAGATCCCCGATCAAGTCGCCCAGGATGCCCGGGAACTCCCAGGTCAAACCCGGCAGCTCGGTGTTGAAGTGTCGCCGCAATTCTGAGATGACGTCTGCGGTTTTCCGGCGACGTTTGGTTTTCAGCTTGACAAGAAAATCCCCTGTGTTCGGCTCGGCGATGGACAGGGCCAGCCTGGCCCCGGTGCGGCGTGAATAGCTGGCAAGCTCCGGGATTGTCCGCAGGATCTGCTCCGCCCGCAGGAGCTGGCGGTTGGTCTCCGCAAGGCTCGTCCCGGGAGGCGTGAAGTAATCGATAACGAACCCGCCCTCATCCATGGGCGGGAGGAATTCGCTTTGGAGCTTCTGGTAGAGGAGGAACGCCAGGACGATGATGCCAGCGCAGACGGCGATGGTCGGCCAGGGCCGCTTGAGGGCGGCCCTCACCCCCTTCTCGTAGGCGCCGATGACGTGCTGCAATAAGGGACCGCCATGCTCCCCATGGCGGCCGACCGGCTCATTCTCTCGCGCTCGGAGCAGCCAGGCGGCCAAGGATGGCGTTAACGTGACGGCCAGGGCTAGGGACGTGAGCAGGGCGACGACCATGGTCAGGGCCAGGGCCCGGAAGAAAACGCCCGTGATCCCTTCGAGAAATGCGAGGGGAATGAACACGACGACCGGAGTCAGGGTCGAACCGACCAGCGGCCGGAGGATCTCCCCGATGCCGGTCCGGATGGCCTCCAGGCGCGGCTTTCCCGCCGTGCGCTTCGTGTGTATCGCCTCCACGACGACGATCGCGTCGTCGATGACGAGGCCAATGGCCGCGGCGATGCCTCCCAGCGTCATGAGGTTGAATGTCAGGCCGGCGATCTTCATGGCCAGGAGCGTGGCCAGGACCGTGACGGGGATGACCAGCGTCGCCACCAGCGTCGTCCCCCAGTTCTTCAGGAAAAAGTAGAGGATGACGACGGAAAGGATGAGGCCGAAAAGGATCGCTTCCCAAACGCTTCCGACCGAGGCGCGGACGATCTCGGATTGGTCGTAGAAGAAGGCCAGCCTCATGTCCGGGGGCAGCTCACGTTTGAGCTCGGCCAGCTGGGCTTTGAGGGCCCGGGCGATCGCGAGCGTGCTCCCATCGGGCTGGCTGCGGACGTTGAGCAGGACCGCGCTTTCTCCGTCAGCGGTCACGATATTGAAGGCGGGCTCAGGACCGCGCTCGACCCTAGCGAAGTCGCGGACACGGACGGGATGGCCATTGATGACCGTCACCGTAAAGCTCTCGATGTCCGGGATCGAGTGCAGGCGTCCATCGACCACGGTCAGATAGAGCCTGTGGTTCTCTTCATGCATGCCGGCGGAGGCAACGAAGTTGTTATTGGTCAGGGCCTCCGTGACCTGGGACAACGACAGCCCGGCGGCGCCGAGCCGGAGCGGATCCACGACGATCTGGTATTCGGGCGTCCGGCCGCCGACGAGGTCGACGCGGGCGACGCCCGGGATCCTCAGGAAGCGGAGCTTGAGATTGTAGCGCGCCGTCTCCCAGAGCTCCATGATGCCGCGCGTGCGGCTCGTGAGGCTGACCCCGAGAATGGGGAAGGCCGAGAAGGTCAGCCTAAATACCGAGGTCTCGACCGTGGCGGGCAGGGCGGCCCGGATCTCGGACAACCGGCTGAGGACGTAGAGCTCCGACTGGATCATGTCCACGTTCCAGGTGAAAAAGACGCTGACCTCGGCCGCGCCGCGGCCCGTGATCGAACGGATCGTCGAGACGCCGCGGATGTCTTTCATCGCTTCTTCGATCGGCCGGGTGATGGTCGCCATCATCTCGTCGGCGGGCATGACGCCGTTGTCGACGAGAAGGACCACCCGCGGAAAATCGGTTTGAGGAAAGACCGACGAGGAGAGGGTCAGGGCCGAGTAAACGCCGGCCGCGCATAGGGCGGCGCAGATGAAGACGATGGGGAGGGCGTGACGAGTGGCGAACCGGCCGAGGACTGTCTCGCTGCTCATCAAGGCTGCCGATCCTCGATGATGTGGATCTTGGTCTCTCCCGTGATGCCGTAGGCTTCCGTCGTAACGATGGTCAGCCCTTCTTTGAGGCTTTCGCCCTCGACCTCAACGAGCCCGGATTCGCGCAGGCCGGCCTTGACGGGCTTCAGGACGGCCTTGTCGCCGTCGACCAGCACGATCGTGCCGGCATCTCCACCCACGGAGTTGGCTATCAGGGCCGCTTCCGGTACGGCCAGCACGCCGCGACGCTCCTCCGCGACGATCCGAATGCTCAGGAACTGCCCCGGCTGGAATCCGGCGCCGGCCGGAAGCGACGCCCGGACAAGCACCGTATCAGTCTTAGGATCGATGTCCTTGCCGACGACGACGAGCTTCCCGGCGGCGGCACTCCCGTCGCCCCATAAGACGGTCTGGCCGGTCTTGAGCTGAGCGGCGTCACGGCTAGGCACCTGGGCTGTCACCACGAGACGGTCGAGGGCGATGACCTCGGCCAGGACCGCGTTCGGTTCGACCGCCTGGCCGAGCCGGGCACTGATCCGGACGACCGTTCCCGCGAGCGGCGCCCGGATCTCGAGGAGCGAAAGCTCCGTCTTGGCCGCGGCGAGCTCGCTCCGGGCCGTATTGAGCTCGAGCTCGGCTTGCTGGAAACTTTTTTGGGACGTCCCTTCGGCCGCCAGGAGCTTCTTCTGCCGTTCGTAGGTCCGCTCGGCCGACTCCAGCGCCTTGGCGGCCTTGGCCACGGCCACGTCCGCCAATCGCGTGTCGAGGCGGAAGAGAAGCGCGCCCTGCCCGACGGCACGGCCTTCCGTGCAGGCGATCTCGGCCAGGATCCCTCCGACGGGAGCCGAGATGACGGCGCCGGCCGCCGATCTCCCGCCACCGGGGGGCTCGGGCTCGACCGTCCCGTAGGCCGTGATGTAGCGGTGGAGCGTCGCCCGGACGATCTTGCCGACGTGGACGCCGACGTCCGTGACCACGGCTTCTTCCTCGCCCCCGTACTTGGGCCCGAGGCTCACGATGAGGAGGACGGCCGCCGCCACGGCGACCGCCAGGACGATCAACCCGGTTGTGAGCTGGCGTTTAGTCATCCTTGCGCTCCTTCTCCGGCCCCGCCGGCTCCCGGGACATCGTGGTGATCCAATCTTTGACGTCGAGCGGGCTCTGGGCCGCGTTCTCCAGCCGCCCGACCGCTTCCGCGGCCTGCGTCAGCGCCTCCAGGCGGGCCTGGGCGCCGGCGTTGAGCTCGAGCTGGATGCCGAGGAACTCGAGCGGAGAGATCTCGCCGAGCTGCCGCAGGGTCCTGGCGGTCCGCTCCTGTCCGGACAAGTTCACGACCAGATCGTCGGCCGCGCGGGATTTCAGAACGGCCGCCCGGCAGTCGGCGATGGCCGCGTCGAGCTCGCCGATAACCTGGGATTGAAGCGCCAGGAAGCGGGCCGCGCTCTCTTCGCGGCCGGCAAGTGCCTCGGCGATCGGGCCCCGGTTGCGGCTGAAGATAGGCAGGACAAGAGCCAGACCGATCGTCCATTTGCTGTCGGTCTGGTCGAGCTGGTAGCCGGGGCCGAGATTGATGTCAGGATACTGTTTAGCGATCTCAAGCTTGAGGGCGGATTGACTGGCCTCATATTCGGCGAGGGCGGCCAGGATGTCCGAGCGGTTGAGCACGGCATGGCGCCGGACTTCGCCCGCCGGGAAATCGGGCTCAGGGCGGTGGAAGGCGTCGAACGAGATGGTCACGCCCTCGAGGGCCCGGCGCGACAGGCCGAGGGCCGCGGCCAGACGAGCCATGGCGTCCTCTTTCGCCCGGGCGGCCTCGATCGACGCCAGACGGCTCTCATCGAGCGCGACCCGAGCCTGGGTCACGTCATAGGTCGAAACCTCGCCGGCATCCTTCTGAAGCTCGAGGAGGCGGACGAATTCCGTCTGGAGCTTCTGCTGGTCAGCGAGAAGGGTCTCCCTCTCACCGGCCGCGTAAACTTCGAGCAGGGCGCCGCGGAGGCGGCTGCGGATATCCCAGGCCGTGGACATGATCTGCCACCGCGCCGCGTCAGCCAAGTGCCGGGCCTCCGCGATCCGGATGCCGCGTTTGCCCGCGGTCTCGATCGTGAGATCCAAGGCGACTTCCGGGATCCAGGGAGTGACCTCGCTCCTCGGCGAAGTCGTGTTATAGCCCAGGAGAGGATTCAGGACCGGGTTGGGCCTCTCGCCGGCCGTGATCCGGCCGCCGCGGGCGACGCCCCATTGGGCCCGGGCCATGTCCATGTCGGGATGGTAGTAGAGCGCGGCCAGGGTCAGGGACTTGAGGTCCCATGCGGCCGGAGGCCAGGTCTCGGCTTCCTTGTTCGCGATCAGGAACCGGCCGAGTTCGGGTGAATCGAGCCGCCGGGCCTCGAGATCGTCCATGGCCCGGCCCGGGACGATGGGCCGAGCGTGGTAGCGGACGCAGCCGAGCGCCGATATCAACGCCGCGGCCAAGGCCAGGTTCCTGAATAACGGTTTCTGTCTCACCTCGCCGCCTTCTCCAGTGCCTGAGCCCCACGCTCCGTGCCGATCCGGCACATCCCATGATCCGCGAACGGTCGCAGGCGCCATTATAGTCCCTCCACCGGGGAAGATTTCAACTGAAATTTGCTTCATCCGGGCCTCCGCCCCCGGGTTTGACAGCCCGCGGCCCATCCACTATCTTGTAATCGCCAGAAGGAAGTCGGGGCCGTGCCCGAGGGGGTCAGCGGGATGTCCGCAGTGGTCGTCGAAGAAGGCTGGGACTCGCTTCTCCGGGTCCGTGAGGCCGTCGATCTCCGCGAGGAGCCGGTCGGCCAGTGCTATTTCCGTCTGAAGACGGAGGACGGCAAAGGCTCCGTCTCTATCGGCCGGCCTTTCCGGGCGTCCTCGCATTCGGGGCCGGTAGTGGCGGTCCTCCTCGATCCGGCACTCCCCGTCCCGCCATTATCCCGGGCCAATGCCGTGTTTTCCATCCAGGAGCTCATCCGCGTCCGGACGGTCCGCGCCGGGGGCCTGCCGCTTCCCGTTCTCCAATTGTTCCGAACGTACCTCCCCTACGCCTTCTCTTCCATGCACGCCCGCCGGCTCGGGCGGGCCTTTGCCGTCAGCCACTTCGCCCAATCGCTCGACGGACGCATCGCGACGCTCGCGGGCGATTCAACGCGGATCGGCAGCCCGTCAAATCTCGTCCACGCTCACCGCATGCGTGCGTTGTCCGACGGCGTCATCATCGGCTCACGGACCCTGCGCCGGGACCGGCCACGGCTCACGGTCCGCTATGTCGAGGGCAAGCAGCCGGCCCGGATCGTCCTGGCCTCTTCGCCCGAGGGGCTCGGCGCCTTGGCCCACATCGAAGGCGGCGACGTCTATCTCGTCGGCAGCAACGGGAAAACCGTCCCACCCGGCGTGAACGTGGTCCCGTTGCCCGGCGCCGACGGCTCGATCCCCACATCCGCGATCCTCCGCGAGCTCATGGCCCGCGGCATCCGGTCGGTCTATATCGAGGGCGGGGCCCTGACCACGTCCCGGTTCCTCGGTGAAGGCAACGTCGATGTCCTTCAGGTCCATATCGCTCCCCTGATCCTGGGGTCGGGGCTGAGCTCGTTCCGGCTTCCTCCCGTTCCCGATGTCGCTTCCTCGCTTCGTCTGGCCTATCACGCGTTCACGGCCGTCGACGATGGGATGATGATCGTCGGGACGGTCGCCCGGCCCTCTGGTCCGGCGGGGGCGCCATGATCCAGGCCTGGGCCTTCTGGCTGACGGGCAAGGGCCGGGGCGCCCTGAAACGGGAGACCCGGCCCAATCCGGGCGGGGAGCAATGGTGCGTCGTGCGGGCCATGTTCTCGGCCGTCAGCCCGGGCACGGAGCGGCTGGTCGCCGCCGGAAAGGTGCCCGTCGCTCTCCGAAAGGAGATGCGGTGTCCCTACATGGGAGGTCGATTCCCGTTCCCCGTCAAGTACGGCTATTCTCTGGTGGGCGAGGTCGTCCAGGGGCCGGCGGAGCTTCGGGGGCGTAAGGTCCATATGCTCCATCCGCACCAGGACCTCTGCGTCGTTCGATCGGAGGACGTCCGGCCTCTCCCGGACGACCTGCCGCCGGCCCGGGCCACCTTGGCCAGCAACATGGAGACGGCGGTCACGGCGGTCTGGGATTCCGGCGTGGCGTTGGGCGAGCGCGCTGTCGTCGTCGGCTTCGGTATCATCGGTTCGCTCATCGCCCGGATCCTCGCGCTGGGGCCGACGGTCGAGATCGAGGTCATCGAGAAGAGGCCCGACCGGCGCCGCCTGGCCGAGACGATGGGGTTCCGGACGGCAAGCCGGCCGGCGATGGAGCCCTTCGATGTCGCCTTCGATACGAGCGGAACGGCGGCCGGCTTGCAGGCGGCCATCGACGGCGTCGGCGTCGAAGGCCGGATCGTCGCCGTGAGCTGGTTCGGCGCCGAGCCCGTGCGCCTCGACCTCGGCGGGAGCTTCCACAGCCGGCGCAAGCGGATCGTCGGGTCTCAGGTCTCGCGCATCCCGGGCGCCCTTCTGCCCCGATGGGATACCCGTCGGCGGACGGAGCTCGTCTTCCGCCTGCTCGAGCGGCCGGAGTTCGATTCTCACGTCGGACCGGTGGTCCCTTTCGCGGACCTGCCGGAGGCCTTCAAGGCGCTCGTCGGACGCTCTCCCGAGGGCTTAAGCCCTCTCATCATCTATTGAGGAGGAGCCATGTATAGTCTTACCGTTCGCCGTCACGCCTTCATCGCCCACTCGTTGAAACGGGAGGTGTTCGGCCCGGCGCGATATCTCCACGGCGTCACGTTGATCGTCGATGCCGAGTTCGAGGCCCCGGGGATCGACGCCAACAACACCGTGATGGATGTCGTCCGGGCGTCCAAGATCCTCAAGGACGTCTTGGGCGAATACCACTACAAAAACCTGGATGAGAACCCGGCGTTGGCCGCCGTGCCGACGACCATGGAGTTCCTGGCCCGCCGGATCCACGACGGCGTCGCGGCCCGAGCCGCCAGCCAGTTCCGTGGCTGCCTGAAGATCACCGTGCGGGAATCGCCCGAAGCCTGGGCCTCTTATGAGGGCGACGTCGTCGCCGGGCGCAAGCCGAGGGCCAAGCGTGCCTGACGCCTCGCCGGCCGCCTCGCTGGACGACATCGTCTTCGTCGTGCCTCCAGGGCGGCCTCCCTCGGGCGGCGACCTTTATAATAGGTTCTTTCTCCGGGCTTTGAGGGCCGAGCGTTTTCACGTCGAATCGACGACGCTGGACCGGCTCGTGACCGGAGCGTACCCGGCGCGGACCGAGTTCTGGGTGGACAGCCTTTACATTCGGGCATTGGCCGCGGCGGACCCGTTCCGGCCGGGCGATCGCGTTTTTTTCATCATCCACAGCCTGCCCAGCGCCGACCCGGGGATCTCCCCCGATGCGGCGGAGAAGCTGAGGCGGGCCGAGGACCGGCTGTTCGCGAAGGCTTCGGGCTTTCTCGTGACCGGCCCGCGCACGGCGGATGTTCTCGGGGACAGAAGCCTTGCCGACAGGCCCATCCTTATCGTCCCGCCGTCCCCGTGTGTTTTACCCAAGGGCCCGCCCGCAGCCCCGGACGTCTTCACGGGGCTCATCGTCTCCAGCCTTATCCGCGGCAAAGGCGTTCCGGATTTCCTGGATGCCCTCGGCCGGGAAGTTCGGGCGACCGACATGTTCGCCATCCGCATCGCCGGGAGGACGGACATCGAGCCGGAAACGGCCTCCGCCTGCCTGGAGTCCGTCGCGTCCCACCAACTGCTCTGTACTCGCGTCGTCCACTTGGGATTCATCCCCTACGAGGAGCTCGGCCGGGAGTACGAGAAGAGCTCGGTCCTGATCAGCCCCTCGCCGGACGAAAGCTTCGGGATGGCCTTTCATGAAGCGAGAGCCTTCGGCCTGCCCATCCTGGCCCTTCGGGCCCCCTATTCCGAGCCGTTCATCGAATCCGGCCGGACCGGCCTGCTCTTCGACTCAGCGGCGGAGCTGGCCAGCGGGACTCTCGAGCTAGCCCGTCGGCCCGGGCGTTTGCGGGACTTGGCTGCGGCGGCGGTCGGGAGCCAGCCTGTCGCTGTTTACACCTGGTCCGACGCAGCCCGGTCCTTTATGAGCCAGCGTGAAGGCCATGCGATATTCCGGGACGGCCGGGGCGGCGGCGAGCCGGCAGAGATCCCCCTGAAAGCGAAGAAGCCATGAAGAAAGCACGGACGGGAACGATCGGGCTGATCCTCACGGCGGCGGCCTTGATGGCCTCTCAGGACGTGGGCGAGCTGCGGTCGCTCCTTCTCAACAGGACGGATGCGGCACATAAGGCCCTCGGGATCGTCGCCGGCTTGGTCGATGCGACGGGCGAGCGCTTCGTCACCACGGGCGCGACCGCGCCCGGCGGGACGGCCGCTCCCGATGCCGACACGGTCTTCGAGATCGGCTCGATCACCAAGGTCTTCACCTCCCTGGTGCTGGCGGACATGGTCGCGCGCGGCGAGGTAAGGCTCGAAGATCCGGTCGCCAAGTTCCTGCCGCAGACGGTCCGGATGCCCAGCCGCGACGGACGCGAGATCACGCTGCTCGACCTCGCGAACCAAGTCTCGGGCTTGCCGCGTCTGCCGGACAATCTCAAGCCGGCCGACCCGGGAGACCCTTATGCGGACTACGGTCCGGCGCGGCTCTATGAGTTCCTATCCGGATACGCCCTCACTCGCGACATCGGAGAGAAGTACGAGTATTCGAACCTCGGCGTCGGGTTGCTCGGACACGCCTTGGCCCTGAAGGCCGGCGTCAGCTACGAGGAGCTCGTTCGTCGCCGGGTGCTCGAACCCCTGGGCATGACCGATACGGCGGCCACGCTGACGGAGGCGCTGAGAAACCGCCTGGCCCCGGGCAGCAGCATGTCACTCCGTCCGGTCAAGAACTGGCGATTCGACGCCCTCGCGGGGGCCGGGGCGCTCCTCTCGACCGGGCGCGACATGCTGAAGTTCTTGACCGCGGCGATGGGGCTCCGTGAGACGCCGCTCCGGCGGGCGTTCGATCTGATGCTCCAAAAAAGGCGTCCGACCGGGACGCCGGACCTCGATATCGCCATGGGCTGGCACATTTGGACGAAATACGGGACTGAGATCGTCTGGCACAACGGCGGCACGGGCGGCTACCGATCGTACGCGGGCTTCGATCCAAAGACAAAGAAGGGAGTGGTTGTCCTGTGCAATACGTCTTTCGGCGTTGACGACCTCGGCCTTCATGCCCTCGAACCGCAGTGGCCCGTGGCCCATTTCAGGCCCCCGGTCGAGCAGAAACCGGTCGCCGTGGACGAGAATGTGCTCCAGGGCTACGCCGGCGTCTATGAGCTCAGGCCGGACTTCGCGCTCACGGTGACGCGCTCCGGGGGCAGGCTTTACGTGAAGGCGACTGGACAGCCCATGTTCGAGTACGAGGCCGCAAGTCCCACGGAGTTCTTCCGCACCTTGGGAGACATCCGGATCACATTCCTCAAGGATCCCTCGGGCGCCGTGACCCGGCTCGTGCTTTATCAGGATGGTTTCGACCGCGAGGCCAAGAAGATCAAATAGCGGGGGCTACGCCCCCGGGTCGAGCGAGGCGGGAGGCGGACAGACGACCTCGACGTCCTGGCCGCTGACCGGGTGGGGGAAGCCGATCTTCCACGAATGAAGGAGATAACCTGTCGCTCCGGGGGTCGTGGTCCATTCGTCATCGATGCCTTCGGCGCGGGGGAAGCCGCCAGACTGGTAGAGGGGGTCTCCGACAAGCGGGAATCCCGCGTGGCTGAGATGGATCCGGATCTGGTGGGGACGCCCGGTCGGAATGGTCACTTCGACGAGCGAAGCGTTCCTGTCGCGGTATCGGCGGAGGACACGGATGTGGCTCGTCGACGGACGGCCGCCAGGACGATAGGCATTGACGGTCGGGGGAAACCGATGCGGCACGGGGCCGATGGGCGCTTCGACCGTGAATGCGTCCGGCATCGACGTCCCTGAGGCCAGGGCGAGATAGACCTTGAGGATGCGCCGCTCGAACATCGCATTGGCCAGAGAGCGCGCGGCGTTGGGGTTTCGGGTGAAGAGGATGGCGCCGGAGGTGCCGCGTCCGAGGCGGTGGAGCGGCGACGAGGCGGCCCCGAAGCGGCGCCTCACGAGATAGAGCAGGGTATTCTCGAGGAAGAAACCGCCGGGTAGAACCGGCAATCCCGAGGGCTTGGCGAGGACGAGGACGTCCTCATCCCCGAAAAGGACCCCGAAATCGGTCGGAGCATCGGGCTCGTCCCAAGGCGGACGATGGTAGACCAGAAGATCGCCGCGAGCCAGGACGGAGTCGGGCGATGCGGGCCGGCCGTTGAGGGAGACCTGTCCCCGCTTGATCTTGTCGGCCCACTCGGCCTCGGCCGAATGGCGATAACGCCGGGCATAAAAGGCAAGGACCGGGACACCGGAATCCGAAGTTGAGATGCGGTCGGGATAATCGTACCCGCGATTGACCATCAGGCCTTCGATGCGTATTCGCCCGTGCGCGTGTCGACCCGGATGATCTCGCCGACCGCCATGTACTCGGGGACCTGGACGACTAGACCGGTCGAGAGTGTCGCCGGTTTCGTCCGGGCCGTGACCGACCCGCCCTTGACGGACGGAATGGTCTCGATGATCTCGAGGTTGATGAAGGTCGGGATCTGGAGTCCCAAGACCCGGCCCTCGGAGGAGATGGCGATGAGCCCCTCGAGTCCCTCGGTGAGATAGGGCCATTCGTCCTCGATCTCCTCTTTCGTCAGCGTGAACTGGCTGTAGTCCTGGAGGTCCATGAAGGTGATGCTCGCGGCGTCGCCGTAGAGGTACTGGACCGGCCGGCGCTCGAAGTCGGCCTCTTCCAGCATGTCGTCGCCGTGGAGCGATTGGTCGACCTTGCGCTTCGACTGCAGGTTGCGGAAGCGGATCTTGTAGAGGGTCACGGCGCCGCGCGCGGAGGGCTTCTGGACCTTGATCGTCTCGACGATGTGAGGGTCGCCGTCGATCTTGACGACATCACCCTTCTTTAGATCGGATGCTCTGAACACGGATACTCCTCAGTTCGGTCCCTTACCTCGACGAACCCCGCCCCCGGTTATATGGTTACTATTTCGGCTTGGCGTCGAGGCTCTTCCAGTTCAGCACGGCGTTGAAAATCAAAAAGTAAGAGCCGTGGGTCTCGCTGCGCCAGGCCGGGTTGAAGCTGAACAGGACGACGTGGCCCTTGCCGAGGGAAACGTCGGCCAGGGCCGGCGCGCCGGCCAGCTCCTCGCCGCCCGCGAGTCCGCCGCTGATCAGGAGGTCGGCGGCGTTGCGGGCGAAGCTGAGCACGATCCGCGGCCGGACGGCCGGGAGCGCGGCCATGCGCGGCCCCTCGTCGGGTTGCTGCAAGGGGGCCGGCTGCGTCTTGCGGAATTCCTCGACGGCCTTCTGGCCCAGGTCGCGGGGCCGGCCCTGCGCGATGTCCGGGTCGTCGGCGCCGCCGCGGCCGGACACCCGTCCTTGCGGGCCGCCCATGCCCGGCATCATGCCTCTCCCCCGGCCGCCAAACCCGCCCAGGGCAAAAACGGGCGATTGGCTGAAATAGACGCCGAGCGCGTCGTCGTAGCCGTAGGCGAGCGGGCTTGTCTTGTCGCCGACGTCGGCCTTGAAGACGCCGCCGCGCGCCCAGAGCTTCGTCGTATCGCGGATCGACAGGCCTTGGGCCAGGCCGAACTGGACCGGAAGGGCCGAGCTGTTGCCGATCGTGATAAAGACGCCGCCGTCCTTGACGAAATCGCGCAGATGGAGGACGCCATCGAGCTCAATGCCGCCGCGCATGTCGTCGGTCGAGTCCTCGACGCCGATGTTCGGCGTCAGATCGGTCTTCTTCCAGGGCATCGGCTTGTCGCCGCCGAGGCCGTTGACGACGCTAAGCGCGTCCGGCGAAGAGGGGCCGAAGAGGATGACATCGTACTTGTCTCGGAGCTTGGCGTTGTCGCGGACGGCGTGGACGGAGATGTAATCGTAAGGGATGCCGTACTCATCGAGAGCGATCCTCAACCAGCCCTCGGTCTGCGTATTCTGCCAGGTGTGCATGACCGCGACGCGCGGGGCGTCGACTTCGTGGGTGGCCACGGCGGGGACGGCGGCCGAGGCGAAGACGAGGAATCGCAGCCGCTTCCCGGCCTCATCGAGGACGCTCTCCAAGTCTTTGGGATTATCGCCCGGCTTGATGATAAAGGACCCGGCCCGGAATTTTCGTCCGGCGGCTTCAAAGTCCTTCTCGGCCGCCAGGATCTTCAGGTCTTTGCGGGCGAAGCGGAACGTCGCCAGGACGTTGTCGGCGTTGTGGTTGATGAGGTAGGCCTGGACGGCACCTTTGGCGAGCCGCGTGACGGCGAGCCGCGTGACCCCGCCGGGCGCGGCGACATCGCCCTTGACGAGCGTCATCGGGGCGTCGAGCACGGCGGCATCGTCGACCCGCACGGTCTTGACGTTATAGAGGGGGCCGAGCGTCCAGCCGACATCGTCATACGGCTGGGGGTCGTTGACATTGAAGTACTGGCGGTCGAGCATCATGTCGGCCATCCGCGAATAAGGCTGGTCCATGCGGACCACGTAGCTTCCGGCCGGATAGGAGGTGTCTTTGACCTTGAAGGTCTTGTCGGCCCGATGGATCTCGACGCCCTGGGCCTGGAGCTGGCGAAGAAGGCGCGCCGCCTGACCAGGACGGGGGTCGTCGCTAGGGAAGACGTAGGCCGCCGGACCTTCGGCCCGGGCCTTGGCGATGGACCGCTTGCTCTTGAGGTAGAAATTCTCCAGGAACTTGTCTTTGAGAGTCGCGACATGGTTCATGCCGACGAGGACGCCGCTCTCCTGGAGGTTGACGTTATCGCGCATGGACCAGAGGGCCGAGCGCAAGGGCGGGTTGGGCCGGAACCAGGCCCGGTCGGGGGAGGCGCCGATGACACGTGTGGAGGCGTCGCCCGCGCCCTGGGTTTCGTAGAACCGGCCGATGGCATTGTGGCCGTTGGCCGCATAGAAAGCGTAGTTCGGGGCCCAGCCGTCGTAGAAGCCCTGGGTCCAGACGCCCGGAACGCCAAGCTTGGTCAGCTCGTCGACCTCGCGATAGGCGAGGAGATTCCACTCGTCGATGACGATCGGATCGAGCCAGGCGTTGTAGGGGCCGGTGCCCGTGGAGATGTAGAGATGGGAGACGGATTCATGGAGGTCGTGCATGACGAGCGGGTGGTAATCGAAGAAGACCTTCATGATGTATCGGCTCAGGGCCAGGGCCAGGCCGAGGTTGTCGCGATTATCGTCATGCGCAACGTACTTGCCCCAGTAGAGGAGCCGGTTGGGGACGTTGGCCTTGGGGTCCTTGCGCTTGGCCATCGAGATGTCGACTTGCTTGTCGCGGCCGTCGACCTCGAGGATGGGCGTGATCAGGGTGATGGCGTTTTCGCGGATCGTCTTGACGAAGGGCGACTCGTCGACGGCGATGCGGTAGGCGAGCTCCATGAGCATCTCGACGGAGCCGGTCTCGCCGGAGTGCATGCCGCCCGTGGCCCAATACATCGGCTTGGCCTCTTTGAGGAGCGCCTGGGCTTCGGCCTCAGTCAGGTTACGGGGATCGGACAGCTTGGCGTTGATCGCCTTGTAGCGGTCGAGGTTCTTGATGGTCTCTTCGTCGGCGACGGCGACGACGATCCAGTCGCGGCCTTCTTCGGTCTTGCCGATGTCGAAGACCTTGACCCGGGGCGTCGCCGCAGCCAGGGCCCGCATGTACTTGTAGACGTCGGCCGAATAGCTCAGGACGTCCTTGGCGCCGGCAATGTGGCCGAGGACTTCGAGCGGCGTAGGGACGCCCTCGGCGTAGGGAAGGTAGTTCACATACTTGGTGATGAAGCACGGATCGGTCGTGAACTCGAGGATCTTCTTAGTGTACTCCTCGTGGACTCTCTGCTGGGCGAACGCGGGAGCCACGATAAAGCCGATCGTCCACGCGGCGGCGAAGACGAGGGTCAGGACGGCTTGGAGTCTCCGGGTCTTGGGGCTCATGATTCTCCTCCTCCAGGGAAGCGCGATGATGAGTGGGAAGATATCCGTTTTGCATCGGCCGGTCAAGCCGGCAGGGGCTTCCGGCGGCGACCGCGGGGATCCTGGCGGACTGGTTGTCAGGCTGAAATCCGCGCCGTACAAGTGTAGAAGTGGTCTGAACTTGACGATGCGTTCTCGAAGTAAGGAGAAGCCAATGGTCAGCCGCAAGAATCTGAGGGCCATCACCGGGACATGCCTCTGGCTCGCCGCCGTCACGGCGGCGCTGGCCGCGGGGCAGGCGCAGGCGCCTCCTCCCAAGGCGCCGGAGCTCTCGGTCGAAGCCAAGGTCGACCGCGTTTTCGAGCGCTGGAACCGGAGCGATTCGCCAGGCTGCGTCGTCGGTGTCGCCGTCGAGGGCACGCCGGCCCTGATCAAAGCCTACGGCATGGCCAACCTCGAATATGGGATCCGGCTGCGGCCGGACACGGTCTTCGAGTCGGGGTCCGTGGCCAAGCAGTTCACGGCGGCGGCCATCGCGCTCCTTTGCCAGGACGGCAAGCTATCGCTCGAGGATCCCGTCCGGAAGGTCGTCCCGGAAGTCCCCGACTTCGGGACGCCCATCCTCATCCGCCACCTCCTCAACCACACGAGCGGCTTGAGGAGTCAGTGGCCCTTGATGGCGCTCTCTGGCAGACCGACGGGCCAAGCGGTGCACACGATCGACGAGATCTTGGAGCTTGTCGGCCGGATGAAGGAGCTGAATTTCAATCCCGG
>Ga0326726_10003278_pt1 | contig 14860 bp, 14 predicted proteins | sample MHFenrmetagenome_2_FD_207603 | JGI IMG/M metagenome (GOLD analysis project Ga0326726, IMG submission 207603) | Lab enriched peat soil microbial communities from Michigan Hollow, Ithaca, NY, United States - MHF15MN | ecosystem: Environmental > Terrestrial > Soil > Wetlands > Peat | place: USA...
CGTGAGCTGTATCTCAACATTTGTCGATACCTGGAAGGCATGACACTGATGTTGTGAATTGGTGGGGTGGATTTTGCACAGATAAACGAACGAAATTCGATGATCTGGATGGTGCGAGGGATTGAAAGAGGTCTTATCGTCATAGACGATGAAGACCGACATTCGTTCATTAAGCTTCTTGGTAAGGCGGCGGTGGCAACAGGTACGACAATTTACGCCTGGGCTCTGATGAGCAATCATGCCCATATCCTTTTGAAAAGCGGTAATGCTGGTCTTTCTAAATTTATGAGAAAGTTTCTGACCGGTTATGCAACGCAGTTCAATGGTCGACACCACCGGCGTGGGCATTTGTTTCAGAACCGGTACAAGTCAATCGTCTGTGAAGAGGATACCTACTTCCTTAAACTGGTCAGTTACATCCATCTCAATCTTTTAAGGACCAGTCTTGTTAAGTCGTTAGAGGAACTGGATCATTATCCGTGGAGTGGCCACGCTTTGATCTTGAAGCATCTCGATCATGACTGGCAGGATAGAGATTATGTACTTCAATATTTCGGTGACCGGGAAGGATTGGCAAAACAGGCTTATCGGGAGTTTATGCGGGAGCAAAGCGATCTTGGCACTCAGCCTGAACTGACCGGTGGGGGCTTGATCCGTTCATCAGGCGGCTGGTCGGAAGTGTTGTCAATGCGGCAGCGAGGCGAGCGGCAGTTCAGTGATGAACGGATACTCGGTAGCGGCCAATTCGATAAGCTGCGAATTCGTTAAAGAGGTCATCGATGAGGCAGAAGAATCGATAAAAGATAGGTTGCCGTCAGAATCGGGATTGGGAGAAGCGATTGATATTCTTGAGCAAAAGTGACAGGAAGCAGGGATATCCCAAATGGCGGTGACGAGCGGGAGCCGTCGTCATGAGTGCACGCAATTGCGGAGCGAACTTGCCCGTCGGTTCGTGCTCGACTTGGGATTGTTGTATGCAGACGCGGCAAGGGTACTGGGTATTTCCGCATCGGCTGTAAACCAGATTATTCGTCGTTCTCGATAGTATGTACACACAGTCATGAGCGTCCCTCTCGATTCCGCGCCTTCAAGTCCGAACGACACCATCTGCCGGCTCTGTATCCGGGTGGTGGCTTCTTCTCAAGCGTTTCTCTTGGCCGGTGTCCTTCCCTCCACAACCTCCGTCGAAACAGGGGTTCCTCTGTTCGGCTGCTTCTCTGGTACTACGACACCGTCCGACTCCCGGTTCGTGTCAGTATCAATCCGTCGGGTTCTCTCCTTCACTGATACTTCCCTCAGACCCTTTGCCTTTGGTGAGGGTACTTACCGGGTCTCCCGATTCCCTCGCAATGAGCTTCCACACATGCTCTGGTACTTTGACTCCGCCGTAGCCTGCCATACCTCGCCATATTGGTATGACCGATGTTGCTTTCCCTTTCGTTCAACAAGGTCAGCCTACGAATTGTGGTGATTTCAGAGCTCAATTTCAGGCCCGTGCTTTCCCCTGTCAACGCTTCCCCACTGCATTGCTGCAAGTCGAGGCATGACTCGGGGACATGATGGTTGGCTATTCCTTTCATGTAAGAGGTGAGTAGACCGGAGGAATTTCACCTCCAGACCCTCGCAAAACCGGACAGGAACTTCTCAGCTCATCCGGCTTCCATCATCCGACCATCGAGGTACAATACCCCGCTTTCCAATGAACAAAGGCTTGCGGCATCTCTTGCGCGAGCAGTTGCAATTTCTTGCTGGCTCTTGTCTTGTGCCTGCATAGTGTCTTGTACTTCCTCATCATCCAGCGTACCAAGTAGTGATTTACATGGTTCCAGATCGGTGCCATTGCTGATCCGTAAAATCTTGTATAGTAGGTCATCCACCCCTTGAGTATCGGGTTGAGCATTCCTGATAAATTTGCAAGCTCCAGATTGTTCTTGAGATGCACATTCCACCTCCTGATCGTTTGTCGCATGTGCCGCAGAGCATTCCTGCTTACGCCAGGTAAATATCCTGTAAAGGTAATCCCTGCTTTACTCACCGCCTGTCGTGGACAAAATGTAAAGCCAAGAAACGTGTACTGAATTACCGGATAGTCACCTTTACGCCGGCTATCGCGACAGTACACAATCTGCGTCTTTTCGGGGTGTAACTCTAATCCGCACTCCAGAAAGCGTTCACCAATTTTACATTTGACCAGTTCTGCCTGCGCCTTGTTCTTGCAGTGGAGAACACCATCATCGGAGTACCGGCAAAACGGTACTTCGGACAGCTTTTCACTTACCCACCGATCAAACGCGTAATGCAGAAACAGGTTGGCCAGTAGTGGACTTATCACGCCACCTTGGGGCGTTCCTTTCCTTCGTTCTACCAGTTCGCCTTCCGGGGTTTGCAGTGGCGCCTTTAACCAACGCTCCACATACAGAAGTATCCACGGAATTTGGCAATGCTTTCTCAGAGCTCGCATGAGCAACTCGTGGTCGATGTTGTCAAACAATCCTTTGATGTCAAATTCTACCACCCAGTCGTATTGCCAGTTTCTCTTCCTCACCACGTCTACCGCATCGTGAGCTGATCGCCCAGGTCGATAGCCGTATGAGTCTTGATGAAAAACGGGTTCCAGTATGGGTTCCAGTACCATTTTCACGATGCTTTGAGCTACCCTGTCGGCTACGGTTGGAACACCAAGCGTTCTCATTCCTCCGGATTTCTTCGGAATGTCAACGCCACGCACCGGCGGCGGGAAATAACTGCCGGAACTCATTCTGTTCCATTGTTTGTAGAGGTTGGCCTTCAGCTTTGTTTCAAATGCCTGAATCGATTCTTGATCTACTCCGGCGGCACCTCCATTGATTTTCACTTTCCGGTACGCATCCCAGACAAGTTGTTTGGAAATTTGATATGGCTTTGTCATACCGACCAGATCCTCCTGTTTGCACAGTTGACCGACCTGCATGACTGAATGACGTGACCTCTTTGCTCCAGCCTCATTACAAGACTTTCAACGCTCATACAGGCCACTCCGCCCCTTGATGGCGCATTGGTACTATCAGCCTCGCGTTTTACACTTGTGCCTTTCCCTTGACATCGCCAACGAAGGTTCCTGTAGTTCAATACAGAAGCCCGAATCAGGATCACGCTGCCTTTATGCCGGACACCGCTTGGCCAGTAAACAGGTTCCCGCCAGACTTTTCCTGAATCGAAAGATCTATTCAGTTTTGATGTCATCTTGAGATTTCGACACGTTCACAGCAGTTCATTGTATTCGTCTTCCTTGATTCACACCTGACACCTTGCAGTGCCTTTTCCGTATCGCTCACGACCGTGGCTTTTGACCACAGCCGCATACGGTGGTTTGCACCCTGCTCCTGCAAGCCGAGTGCGAGGGACCTTCCCTCATCTTCTGCACTGCTTATCTACAGCGCACATTTTTCATTCTCTACTCATCGCCGGTTTTCATCGGCGCATTCTGAACGTCCCCTAGTCTCACTGCTCGGGAATATCTCATAATGCGCCTCCTCGTTTGAGGCGACATCTATATTAACACATAGGGTGAATGTCCCTTAGTCTTTACAGGGTCCCGTAGTCTTCTCCTCAAGCCTAATAATATTTTTATTTGTATTAATCTGTATTAATCTAGACCTACATTGGATATATCCATCGATAATATAACCTTGAATAATAGCAAGCGCTATTTCCCTATCATCATCATTCATATCTCGCCAATCATGATAACACATCACAGACATCATAGAACTAAATACTTCCTCTCCAATTCTATCATTTTTAATTGGTGATATTACCTTGGTATTAATATAACTCTCACAACAATCATACTTTTCTTTAGCAATATTAAATGATTTTATTATTTGTAGAGTTCTCTCATAATATTTTTTTGCAAATTTAGTCCATAATTCCGAAAACACAGACTCACCATCATCACATATTACAATAAGTTCGACGCCTTTTTCTGGAAGTTTAAACACCTCTGCAATCTCATGATCATCCAGTAAATACAACATATGTACTGACAAACACAACATATTCTCATTAAATACAATATCCTTAAAACTCATACATTTATAACTAATCTTGGGAGCATACTTGCTTGTTAATAATTTTGCAATATGCAAATATTCATCACTTGGATCGACTAATAAATATGTCCTTTTATCTGTATTATTATCATGAGAAATTACCCTTTTTATAACATCACCATCACCGGTACCCAGATCAACAATAACACGCTTTGTTGATCTAATATAAATATCACATTTCGATATTGCATCACCAAAAATCATATTCTCGTTACTCATACATCTAAACATACGCCAACTTAGAGTATAATCGTCAAATGGAGACCCGGGAATAATCATTTCTCACCATCCTCATTATATATTATCTCATTACGCCTTAAATACCCAACAACCAAATAAGTAAATGGCGTAGCAAGGACCTCATAAACTGTTTTCATTGACCAACCTGTCAATATTATTATAAGCAAATCATTATTCTTGAATATTCCATAAAATGCTATAATATTAAAAATAAACGAATCGACTCCCTCACCAATGATAGTCGAGCCGATTGTCCTTATCCACAAATAATTACCTTTCGTAAAAGTCTTTATAATCACCATATAATAGCTATTTAACAATGAACCAAAAATATAAGCCACTAATGACCCAAGGGCAATCCGAGGAACCAACGTAAACACATACTCAAACTCTTTTTGATGCCTCCAGATTGAAGCAGAAGGCATTACGGTTGCTGCTGAATAAAGAAATACCATCAATGCCAGGCATATAAATCCATATTTTATAACTCGCTTTGCATTATCAAAGCCATAAATCTCGGTCAATACATCATTAATTATATATGTCATAGGAAAGCACAATATTCCTGCAGGTATACTAAGCCCACCAATATCAATTATTTTAACTGCAATAGTATTAGCAATTATTAGCGATGCAACATACAATACAGAAATAAATTCTAAATACTTGTAACCCTGCTTTTTCACTTTTTCCCTCCATCATTTGTATCTAATTGAATTACTTGAAGTACCTCTATTTTATTTCTTTCAGCAAAACCGCTGTCAAATATACATCTCTGATACAATTCAGAATCAGTAAGCACATTTAATACAGTTTGTCGCCATATCAGCAAAGCATCACTTGTCATCTCCGCCACACCCGTATCACTATCCTGAAATATAATATAGCCCTTATGATCTCTTTCATTGTCTGAAGTTGTTAAAAACACAGTAGGAGCCCAGCAATATATTTGCGGAACTACAAATACGCTCAAAGCACGCAATTCAGGAACATTAAAACCACAAACATGAAGCATACTTTTTTTTGATTCATCCCATTCTTGTTCACATACTTCATTCAATTTTTCGACAGCCATGTTAAAAATATCAACTCTATCAAAATCAATCGTATTAATTATTTTTAATATATCAGCAATTGAGCGAACCAGCTCCTTCAATATACCAGTCCATATCATATTCGCCTTATCAGGCGTCGGCACAAAAAATATATACCTACATTTTATCGGATCATTATTTCTTAAACTATTGAAATTACCATAATCATTTTTCCCTGTTAACAAACCTAAATTACGAATTAAATCTCTACGAAGCCGCCTTGTTCTAGCGTCATTGTCTTCGCCTATTTCAGCCGGTTTAAAATTAAATATTATCTGTTCTTGGGCTTTATTTAAATAATTATCTCGTATATATAGCCACTGGTATTCTTCTGAACTCCCTATTCTGCTCTCGTCCCAATCATCAACAATTATTTTTTGTGTAATTTTATAATAATCCCTTAAAGATTGATACTCATTATTCCTCCAATAAACATCCATAAATACACTCCAGAATTCATCCAACATTACCCTTATCGCAGCAATCCGCTTCTGAATATTTTTATGATTAATTATTTTTTCATACAAATCAGAATAAATTATCTTGGCAAACCCACACAATTCCCTACTAGAATATAACTTATCATCTACATCTAATTCATTATTAACGCCAATCAATATATTTTCAACAGCAAATGTGTTATCATTAAACCTAAGCTCATATAAATCCAAAACCGCACGACATACAATTTTATTATCAATCATCATTATTATTTATATTAATCTTTGATAAAAATATTTATTATCATCCACATGCCAAATTATAATATATTTTTAATCACGCAAGCTATAGGATCACAACAAATACATCAATAATAAAGTGCTTTAAACAACATAAATCTTCCACAAATACCTATCATGATATTAAGCGCACAGTCTTACTAATATTTAACAAGTAACAAACTCTGTCTTTTTCATTTTTATTAACGTCTTTTAGACTTAACACCTAGTATTGATCATAGTAGCAATGCCATCATTTCTATAATAGATAATCTTAAGTACTCATTCTTTATTTCATATTATTATTCATGAATCGACCTGAGAACAAAATACATGTAATATCTAATTAAACATAATTTTAACTCAAGATAAATAGCATAAATTAAGTATATATATAACACTAGTAAAAGGCATTTATAATAATATTTTTGCGTTACAAGCAAAGCTTTCTTAACTGTTCTACAATGACATGCGAAATTCAGCGATCCGGCGACGAATGACATCCTCTGGCTCACCATCATTCCCTCTTATATTCAGCATCTCTATAAGACAAATATCATCAATATGCACAATCATTTTATTATCACTTATCCATTGCTCACGGGTAGCGTGCACTGCAGCGTTGCTAGGGGGGTAACGAGAGACTAAAAATGCAAACATACCACAGCCATATGATTTAAGATAGTGAGCAATATCTATTACTGTATTTTTTTTTATCTGATTTACGTGATTCTTAGCATCAACAACAATGTTATGTGCTGAATAGTCATATCTAATTTGCGCCCAAAATCCGCTACTGGCCGAATTTTCGAACAAAACATCTCTCCTGTTTCTTCCATCAGCATCTGGCAGTTCATATCTTGGTGGTTGCAATGGAGGACAGAAAAGAAACTCTATCACGTCAGCAACTAACCTCTGATATGTTGGCCATTCACCTTTACCTGGAACTGTAGCCTGAAGCTTGAACACGAATGCTTCTGCTTTCTGTGATGTGATATTATCTAACGATAATACGCCAAGAGCCTTTTCTGATAACCACGCAGCCCTAAGTTCAGGGGTAGCATATCCAACAAGTACCTGTGAACCCCATACCTCAATTCCAGATTTTTCTAAATATTCCAAAGCTGAGCTTGTTATGTTCCCCGAAACAACAATAACAACCTGAGTTGGCCCCCTTTTTAAGGCAATCTGTGCTATTGGATACATGTAATTTGCGACATCAACTCCAAATAACAGTATCTTTTTAACCAGAAATACCCATCGTCTAGGTTTTCCAGGTAATGGCTCAACCTCTGTGGCTTCAATATCAATACCTTGATTCATCGTACCACTTTGCATTCTTACGTCTTTGAAACGATCAGATCGTTTTAGAAGATCGAATACAAACTTTTTAAAGTCCGCTGGATTTAATTTATGAATAACATCTTGAAATTCATCTATCGTCATAATTAGGCTCTCCACTAACCTCTAAAATACTTTTTTTCAGCATACCACTCAAATACTATATAATTACAATACCAAGTACAGTTTTCAGCAATAAATATAACAAAGAACGTTTCGTAATAAGGCTCAGCCAATGTCACCCTGTAAGAAATATTGCAAAATCATAAATACCATGGATGGCATACATATTCCAACTGTACTTATTTTGTTCCCTTCTTCTGGTTATACCCTATTTTCTTATTTTATAAGCATAGCATATTACTAATAGAATTTACAAAACTTGTTGCCTTTTGCTGAAAGGAGCCCCGTTGACAAATAAATCTATTCATTAGACGTTTTAATTATTCTCAGCTTACTATATGTAAAAGTTATATATTCAATTAGAATAATATTTATTTGATATAATCTCAGGCAAAAGAATATATCCTGCTGTTACTAACCAAATCATTTAGCACTTTGTGTGCCTTTTCTTTACCGTAGTTAGATGCTACCTCGCACAGTATATGTGCATATTCATTTCGCAGGTTGGTGATAAATATTCCCGCATCATCACTTCCAAGAACAATCATGGGCTTAGGATCGTCCTTATTAATTAATGCGAGCCAACGCAACATATGGTGTTCATCATAGTTCCTGTACTGACTGATACGTACATTGCTTGATGGCATTACCTCGATAGCAATATCCTTTTTGTTCAAGAAGTTTATCATCTTACACTGAATCAACCGAAGTTCTTCAGACGAAATAATATCATTGGTATCGATCTTTATAAGATTATTGCTTTTTCGTATATTATCGCTCAAATGATATTGATAATTTAAATATTGGGCGCTAGTACTGGTCTTATAATATTTATAGAGTTCTTGCTGCGCAAAACCATCGAACACTCCTGGCTCTCGCCACCCTAATGTCACAAACGGATCATATTTACGAATCTGCCACGTTTCGATCAACGTTTGGATAGGGACATATTCTCCCAACTCATAAATTGCATCAAAGTATTTCAGAATCGGCTGCTCTAGCTTTCGACAAATGTGGGACAAATCTTCGTTTTCGGAGCATAAATGGTAAGTAAATATTAAATTGTCCAGCCATTCACCCTGCTTGATGTGCATCGTCTTACCGATCCTCTTTACCCATAGCATAGGCTCAATCCCCAATGCTGTGGCGTGGCCAATACGGTTGCCTGGAACCATCTCCAAAAACTCTACTGCCTCATACACTGCCCTAAGTCCAGAAAGCAGATGCACAAAATCCTCTCCCACATGGTAGGTGAAGTTTGCATATCCCATAAAAGCCAATTTGCGGAATATTGGCGCAAACACTTCCGGGGAAGCGTGTAGTTCATTTGAAGCTGCATCAAAACCAACGATATGTTTCTTCGCAAAACAAGCCGCAGGACTGTTTCCTCGATGCAATGCGTCGAGCAACACTTCTAAATGTCGAATATTCTTCAATCTGAGTTTTAGGTCTCTGAATGTGACAATTTCTTCAGGCATGCGCAAATCTGGCTCCTTTATGAAATGCGGTACAAGTTTCAGTTCATAAACCTTAGAACACTCTTTATTATAGCCTTTATTGATGGCAACCATGAGACCCTCCAGTTTATTGCGAGAGTCTTTTGGGGCGAATCGACCTTCTAGTATACAAAGGTGGTTGCTATGCATACCTTGAAGTTGCTTAAAGCGTGCCTTATAGTGCTTCTCGGAATATTCACGAAGTTCGTTTTTCGTGATCTTTTGAAACTGATCGAACCCGACCTGATGTTTTTGTTGCACAAGCAGCCTCTGAAAAAAAGAGCTGATCAGCAAATAATAATGTAAATAAAACGCGAACCGCTCATCATTAACCCCATCCAGATAAACAAAAGCTCGGAATAGAAACAGGGCTTCATATTGAATCGGGTTCATCAGTAAATCAGGCTCTACGATGCTCATCGGATGTATTCGCGAAACGAAACGAAGTGGTTGTTGCATCAGCGAATCCTTTGTTGCAAAGCCTTCCAGACAATTCCTGCCCTCTATTACGCTAATCAAGTCATCCCTAAGCCTTCCGGCAACTAGCAACAACCGGCACAAATCCTCCGGCTCAAACTTGCCGAGTTGTAAAAACTGTTCTTCAACACCTCCATTCAGAAGTGAGTCTCGATGATGCCGATAAAATTTATTAGGATGCAATAACGCATCCTGCCAAACAACATTTGGCTCGGTCGTGCCGTTCAAATGCATGTGACTTTCAATGAGACCTGGGTCATCGCAAATATCCTCTAAATGGGGTTCGTAAATCGATGGTATACATGTGCGATCAAAATGCATTTCAATAAGCGCTAAAACATCAAGTAAAGGGTCAGCTTTACATGCATTATGCATCTTATAAACCATCACCAAAAGAGGTGATACACTCAATATTGCACCTTGCCACTCACTAATACTAGCAGTGTGAACATATAGCAGACGACCACGAAAGTATAGCATATCCGCTAAAGCCGACAAAGATTCTTTCAGAAATTCGACAACACATCTCTGTCCTTCATGGAAAGCCTTAATCTCATTTTTACTAAAATGGTCAGGCTTGTACGGTTCTCTCGCATATAGTTCAGCAAAATGAAGTCTTCGTAGCTTTTCAGTCTCAGGTGCTCCTTTAGCATAATAGTACTCACATATCTTTTGTGAGTCGAGAAAGGTTTGCGCAATCAGTATTCTCATGAGCTACCTTTCGCCTTTCTAATTAGTAAATTGATGTTAGGCTGAACGTTTCTGTAGTATTCAAGCAATTCCTTTCTTATTTGACTTACAGGTATAGTGGGCCATCCTGCGAGCGACCTTATTGCGTCGACTTTTTCTTGATCTGATAGCTTCCTAAAGTCAATAACTGACTTTGGCTGTATGTCTTTTAAATCTTCCATCAAGTCAATGCAATCCCGTTTTAAAATCGGACAATCATACAGATAGTCAAAGAGAGTATATTCATCATCACATTGTATATAAAAATTTAGTTTTTTATAGAAAGTAAGTGGATCGGTGGATGGGTTTTTAATATCTGGTTTTTCACCCTTTTTCTCCTGACAATGAATAAATACAGCATTAAGCAAAGCCGCAATATAGAGTTCTAGCTTCTCTGAATAAGATTTCAGCTTATTTTCTGATCGACTATCGATCCCGTCGAGAGTATAAGCTACTCTAATCCATATATTTGCTAAATCAAATTCTGAAAGATTTTGATTAATTTTACCTGATTTCTTACTCCACTCACTCATACTTATGAGCATTTCATCAGTAATGTCAAACGATTGTGTATCGTTCATCGCATCAAGGCTTTCAAACCCTAACCCATCACCTGAATCGCCATATATGTAAAAATCACGAATAAGATCACATTCTTTCAGTAGGCTGTTTCGTTCTTCATCGCCTGTAATATCTACTAATGATGAAATATCGGCCAATAATCCAAGCAGATTAAACAGTGATATAAAGGTATAATGCCCACTCTTTGGATTATATACGCGACTCATAAAAAGAGCAAGGTTTTTTACACAGCCTATCTTTTCTAGATCATCCTTCGAAAGAAATAAATTTCCAAAAAACACTGGATTCTTATTAATATTAGAATCGATTTTGAAGGTTGTTAGCAATCGCCTTGCGATATGAACATTAGATATATCACTATCCAGACCAGCATGATCGACAAATTTCTCAAGTTGTCCTAGATTTCTTACTGCTTCGAACCGATCCAGCGCATATCCAACTTTGATTAGATATGATAGATACTGTTCGGGCCTCAGTTGTGCGTTTATTAAAGCATTGAGAAACAGCATTGCTATGTTATCATCATCGTCGCGGTATTCTGGCAACAATTTCAGGTGTGAGTCGCGATTGATATTCTTTTTAAGCATGTACAAGGAAAGGCGGTTGAATAACTGACGATCATTAGTCGGATTCAACAGGTCATAAGGTTCTAACTTTTTTTTAAGAGTGGTAAAAAAGACTTGCCGGAGCACCTCAACAAATGTAGTAAGATCTGTTTTGTTAGGGTCAGTCTGTTTTGAACAATTTATTTTCCATTCAGCTGAACCTTTTAAGACCTGTATTACCGAGCGAGTTGGTTGAATTAGTAATATTTTTTCGTATAGCTTTGCATATGGAAACTGATGGCGTACTAACGGTAGCTTATAGTGCTTTGAGCACGCGGAGTGATAGTTTGGAAAAAAGACCGTCTCCACCAGATCACGTACAAAGAAACTCAGTGGCTGCGGTTCTTCGTCATCAACTTGCACCATTAATTTATCTTTTATCTCTATGACGGTTTTTAGCTTAATTCGGTTTTCAGGCTTAAGGAGTTTTGTAAGGTACTGTTCTTCAAGATGTTCGATCTGCGACCGATAAAATTCCTTAATTTCTTTTCCTTCTTCACTTATACTTTCATACTTATACAGCGTCCCTTTGGGATCCATCCGTTCCCACTGTAGTTGCCGAACGATAGTAGCATAGAGATCAATATCGCCAAGCATAACAATGATCAACTGTCTTGAGGTTAAATACTTGCGTAGCGTCTCCAGAATCGCCTTGCCCTCTCTTAGTGTAGTATCTATATCATCCAGCACAAGCAAAAAAACTTTTTTATCAAGCAATTTCAAGCTCTCTTTCAAAAATTCATGAAAGTGACACTCGAGTTTCGATCCCTGCTTGGCGTTGGCTAAACCATTTTCAAGTATCAGTTCTGGAGAGTCCCATAGAGCATCTTTTAGCTGGTCACTGCCCACGCCATCAAGCACGCTCAGACCACCTGCAAGTTTATTTAGGGATTTTTTCCAATCATGATATCCGTGCTCTCCAAGTCTGCAGCTACACTTCAAACAATCATCAACAGTTTCTTTGATCCGCGATATGATGTTAAGAAATATATGCTCTTTGGTCTCAATCAGGGTAGGATCTATAATCCCTAACTTGCAAACGTCCTTAAGCCAGTCCTCTTGCTGAAACTCTTTTTGATAGAGAATACTCAGAATAAATGAGGTCTTGCCCATTCCTCGCTTCCCGTTTATCAAAATCGTGTTATGCACTCGTGATGGAAGATCTGTGCAGGTCAACTGAGAGTTTGATTCAGCATCCGTTACTTGCTTGACAAAACCAACTATTAATTTATTTAAAGCTGTTTTTGCATCCTGCTGGATAAAGTTATCATTTTTGAAGGGATGCGTATCGGTATCTGAGAGACGGATTATGGGATTGGACTGAACGGACATTTATTTCCCTTATTTATGTTTTCAAACGCAAGATGATACTAAAGATAATTAGGGAGATTCGGGCGTAAGTGAATTAGGGATGAAATATAACCTGTCCACGTAAAGTCATAATACTTATCCGATAACATCCTGAATGCATTAATAACCCATTTTCTAAGGACGTGTTAAATGCTTATTTAACAAATACATAGATTAAAACTCTTTCTGAGGTTGTAGAACTAAGTGTAACTGCAATTCCATCTATCATGGCATTTAGTGTCTGCACTAATCATCCTGGTTTACCGTCTGGAGAGGAAGGAATAAGCCTAGCTGCAGGACTTACATATAATATGTACGAAGAATACTGTCTATTTACAAGATTGGTGTCTTAAATACCCTGTCGCTAACCGCCATTAATGTATTGCGTTACTGATCTTTCTCAAACGCTTAGAGTACCGTAAACAGGGCTTTTAGAGACTTTTTACCTTTTCAAAATGCTCCTAAACGAACTAGTTATAGGAGGAACGTTTGTATTTTTTTTAAGAAAAGGCGAGCGCATCGAACGAATGGGCACAAAAAAAGCCTGCAGGTTGTGCAGGCTTTTGGGTGGGATGTGGGCGATAGAAGATTCGAACTTCTGACCTCTACAGTGTCAATGTAGCGCTCTAACCAACTGAGCTAATCGCCCTTGAGGAAAGGGTCTAATATAGGACTTTCCTTGTTTAATGCAAATACTTTGCCGAGGTTTTTCCGGCTTTTTCTCAGGCTATCTTGCGCTCTTTGCCGTCTTCCGAGTAGTAGACCGGGCCGCCGGTCTTGTCGATCGTTTCAATTGTGATCACGCACTTCTGGACGCCTTTGAGGGTCGGCAGCTCGAACATGATGTCGATCATGACGTTCTCCAGTACCGAGCGCAGGGCTCTTGCTCCTGTGCCTCTGTCTATGGCTATTGCTACCACCCTGTCGAGGGCTTCTTCGGTGAATTCGAGTTCTACGCCGTCCATTTCGAAGAGGCGCTTATACTGCTTCACAAGCGCGTTTTTCGGTTCTACGAGGATGTTCCTGAGGGCTGACGAGTCGAGCGGGTCGAGGACCGACATGACCGGGAGGCGACCGATGAATTCGGGGATGAGTCCGTAGTCGTGCAGGTCGTCCTGGGCTACCAGCTTGAGAATCTCGGGATCGTAGCCGGTCTGTTTGTCCTTGACCTTGGAACCAAAGCCCATGGAGGATTTGGAGACTCGTCTTGCGATGATCTTGTCGAGGCCTTCGAATGCGCCGCCGCAGATGAAGAGGATGTTCTTCGTGTTGATGTTGATCAGTTGCTGCTCCGGGTGCTTGCGGCCGCCTTTCGGGGGCACGCCGACTACCGAGCCTTCGAGGATCTTGAGCAGGGCCTGCTGGACGCCTTCGCCCGATACATCCCTTGTGATGGAGACGTTGGCCGATTTGCGGGCGATCTTGTCGATCTCGTCGACGTAGATGATGCCACGTTCGGCACGGTCGAGGTTGAAGTCGGATGCGTGCAGGAGCCTTGCGAGGATCGTTTCGACGTCGTCGCCTACGTAGCCTGCTTCGGTGAGCGAGGTGGCGTCGGCAATGGTGAAGGGTACTTCGAGCAGGTTGGCCAGCGTCTGGGCCAGCAGCGTCTTTCCTGTACCGGTGGAACCGATGAGCAGGATGTTGCTCTTTTCGATGACCACTTCGTCTTCGGCACCTGCCCAGTCATGGGCGTCGATCCTCTTGTAGTGGTTGTAAACCGCTACGGAGAGGGATTTCTTGGCCAGATCCTGTCCGATCACGTACTGGTCAAGCGCTTCCTTGATGTGTTTGGGGCTTTGCAGCCTTGGCTGGAATGATGGTTCAGCCGTCTTGTCGGTATGCCTTATGGCGCTGATCTCTTTGCGGAGTATCTCTACCGAGCTGAGGATGCAACGGTCGCATATGAAGGCCCGGGGACCTGCGACCATGCTGCTGACCTCCTGACTTGTCCTGCCGCAGAAGGAGCATACTACCGGCGGTTCGGCTCCAAAACCTTTTTTTCCGCCGTCC